>VTLG01015869.1_pt1 | contig 17431 bp, 38 predicted proteins | sample 4694571 | NCBI WGS metagenome assembly VTLG01 (sample SAMN12604809, study PRJNA352737) | marine metagenome | biome: ENVO:00000447; feature: ENVO:00000209|ENVO:00000569|ENVO:01000036; material: ENVO:00002151; isolation source: viral sequences binned using virsorter ...
GATTTACCTTTAAAAAGTTTTTTGCGATCCCCTAATCACAGATAAGGGCATTAATTTCACAGAAATTAATTATTTTGTTTGAGCCTCTTGCTTGAGCACTGCTGCAAGCTGAGGATTCTCTTCCGATATTAGCATTTGTTGAGTGACATTGCCCGATTTCCAAGGATTTGGTTGACCTCCACCAGCATTTGCTACAGGACTTGGTTTTGCTCCCATTCCAGCAGAACTACTAGCTTTAAAATGATGCTCCCAACCACTACCAGGGTTTTTGAGACTTGTAAGATAAGCACTTAAATCTTGCTCGACCCCACCATTAAGAACAACTACCTTCCCTTCGGCATTTTTTTGTAACTTTCCTTGTAATAATGACAAAGTTTGCTCTGCATTGATCGCCCCAAGATTACTAATAGCTGCTAATGCTGTTGTCTTTGTAGAAGCTATCTCATTAGAAGTTTTTAAATCATCTAACTGTTGAGATAAAGTCATTATTTTCTGTTCTTTATCTTGTGCTGTTTTATTAGCTTCTTCCCAAAGGGTTTTCCATTGTCCTTGATCTTCTAACTCTTGTTTTCGTTGTTCTTCTTTCTTTTTATAAACTTCATCAAGTTTATTCTTTGCACCTTTAAATTTTTCTTGTGCTTCAGCAGCTTCTTTATGAGCAGCAGCTAATTTTGCTTCGTATTCTGCTTTTACAGAATCAAGATTTGGTGCTTGTGGTTGAGTTGGTTGTGAAGCAGTTTCAGCCACAGGCTGTTCAGCGTTGGTCACAGACTCAGGCTGAATTACTTGTTCTTCGATTGCCATGAATTATTCAGATAAAATGTTTGTAGTTTTTTTCTTTGAAGTCTTTTTCTTAGACTCTGTTTTAGGTTGAGGAGCAGGACACGCTTCAGGACCATTACCCATCCTTTCAGATAAACTAGGTTCTACAAGTTCCCACTTATAAGTTCCATCAGATTGAAGAACCTTATCTAGTGATTTAGCCATAAAAATGTATGTACTTGCTTCCTAGTTTACCAAACTATTTAATTTTGGCTTCATTAGCAGATGGCAACACTTCTCCCTGTACTAAAATATCTCTAAATTCTTCTCTATCAATGACCTGTTGATCGAATAATGATGTTAATGCTGTAATATCTTGTCCAATTAATCTCTCAATATCAAAATCTCTACTAATCTTTACCTCTGGTGGTTCTATTCCTACATATTGTGCAGATAAATTAAATGCTTTTTGTAATTTTTGCTCTAATTCCATAGAAACCATAGCGAGCATAGAATTAGTATCAACACGATCTAACCTTCTTGCATCAGCAGATTCAGCTACAAATTTTTGCTGACTTAAAGTACTAATACCAAGAGTAGCCATTTGCATTTGTAATTCTTTTATTTCAGCAGATTGAGCATCAAAAGCACTACTCGCTGGTTCTACATAATAAACTTTATTTCCTGGCTGAGTTGCCATCGCATAATTAACAGAAATAGCTAAATCCTTTGTCTGATCGTCATATCCTTCCATTACAAGCATGGGTTGAGATGCAACGTGCAAACTATGTATTAAATCAGCTTGTCTTTGAAAATGGGCAAGATTTAAATACGCAATATCAAGTAAAGGTGGTTTGCTTGTTAAATTATCTGTCTTACCAGCATAAATAGTGACTAAAGGTATTTCTCCAAGAGAAAAATCACCAGATTCTACTAATTTAAAATTTTCTTCAGCAGTTGTAGCATCAAATTCTCCAGCATAAGAATTATCGTTAAGATCATACATCTCATCAATTTGATCTTTTCTACGAAAAACTCTATATTTTCCAGGTTCTATAACTCTTACTTGATCGTGAACTTTTTCACCAAATTGACCATCAGGTAATACTGCCTTTTCTCCAATTCTGACTTGTACAAGATTTCCATAATTAGATTCTCGATCTAATCTCCAACCATATAAATTTGTAGGATCTACTTCAATCCAATAAGGTCTACGATCTTGTGCTCTTTCTTCAGCTAAACTCCTTGCTCCAGATGGTGCAGGATAATCAACAAGAATATGACTTTGACCATAAGTAAGAGAACACATTAATACTCTTCTTGCATATTCATCTAAATCTGACTTACAACCATCAACATCCATTTTAAACATCTCGGTCCAATAAGGATCTCCTATTAGTGATATTGGTTTTCTTAATACAAGACCTGTAGCTGCTCTTATTAATCTTTGTGTAAAAGGACTAAAAACAGCACGATTTACTCTTGCCATATAAGCGTCATAATCTTCTCTTGGTTCTAATGGCAAGAACGCTTCACTATTCTCTCTTAGATATTCAGTACCTTCAGTAACAGCTTTCATTATTTCCCAACTCTTCATCATATCTAAAACAGCCCTTGTTCTTGTAAAAGGACTATCTATCCCCCCTGGAGAAGTAGAAGTTATAATTTTTGTTTTTATTTTACCAGGAATTGCAAAAGTCATTGATTAACACCTCCATCTTTTTAATGCTAACGCCTTTCTAGTCGGGCGACCTTTTTTATCTTTTAATGGACCTGACATTCCTTTCATACGAGCACAAAAACTCTTTCTTCTTTTTTTTTCTGACTCGGTAAGACCTGATTTTTTAGTAACAGGTGCTTTTAAATTACTACCAGTAGCACGATTATATTTAGCTCTACCTTTTGCAGTAAGACCACCTTTCTTTGATTTTTCTCCTCTACCTACAGATAAACTAACAGATTTACGTTTTTTCATCTTCCCACCTTCGCCTGTGCTTTTTTATGGGCTTGGGTAAAAGTATCTCCTGCTCTCATTCGCCTTTTCATAAACTCCATATGCTTTGCAGTATGGTGCTCAGAATGTAATTCAAGTTTATTTTTTTGGCGAATGGTAAGTTTCACTTTTTTTTACGTTTTTTCTTTTTAGCATTTAACTTTTTTAAATCAGCACCAGTAATCTTATCTCGTGGTGGAGCAACAGCAGCAAGTTTGCGTTGCTTCGCTGAATAAGATGCTTTAGGCATTAGATAGCGTTGGTAATAGCACCAGAAGAAATAAAGCTAACACTTACAGTTTCAAGATCGCCTGTTGTAGCAGATAAACTTGTTCCTGTAACAATGCCAGAAAAACTTACTTTTTTAGAACCAGATGTGTCCATAAATAGTTCAAACTGTGCATCGCCAGCATCTTCAGCTACTAAAACATCATCAATAAGATTTTCAGTTTCGTTACCACTAGCTGATGTATATAGGAAATCAACAGTTCCAGAAGCAGAAATTAATCCACCAACAAAACTTCTAGATGTTGCTCCGTGAGCAGTTACATCTAAAGTATCTTTTGTAGTATCTAAAGTCCAACCTGTAGTTGAAACTACTGCCTCAGTAGTACCAGAAGTGTTCTTAAATTTAACAGAACCTTCCTCGCCACGAAAAAATGCCATGATTCAAAGAAAAAAGAGTATTTATAGATAGTTTAACTTGTAGTTGACTTTTTTACAGTACCTTCTTTCAGTTTTCTTTGATATTGTTCACATCTAGGGTCCCACAGGGCAGGATTACGCTTTCCTTTCACTTTTTCAATGATGTCGAGCATTTCTTCGGTAATTTCGGTCATTTTTTCTTGGATTTTGTTGATTTTTTGGAGGACTTTTTCTTTTTGCCCTTCCTTACACTAGAAATATACCCTAAACATCTACTCATTGCTGCTGATTTTGCCATTTTTAACTCTTTTTTCTAGTTTTTTTACGTTTATGTTGATAGGTTATCTTCTTTTTACCAGTTTTTTCACGTTTAAACCTTTCTTTCTCACTTTTTGTCATCTCCCCTACTGTCTTAGGTGTCTTACTTGATACACGTTTACTAGGTCTACAAGCAGGATAACCTCGTTTTTCACCTTTTGAACGACCACAAGGCTTACCTGTTTTAACATCTACCCAATTTTCTTTAAACCAACGGGTCAAACCACCCTTTGCCCTAGGATTTGGGCTACTTTTTGCCACGTTTCTTCTCCACTCGGTAAGTACCACCACGTTTTTTGTACTCTCGTACAAGCCACGCATTAGCATAGGCAGAAGGATAAACAGCAAACTTACGTTTAGCTTCTGACTTTACTCTTGAATATAAGGCTTTATTAACAGGAATGTTTGCCACTCTTCTTACCTCCCTTCTTTTTCTTCTTCTTTTTCTTAGTTGTATGGTACATAGTAAGAATTAGGTATCTTAGTATATTCTAAACGCAGTTTGACCTAGTGTCTCTGGTTTTGCCAAGTTGAATTGTTGTAGACAAAGATAACCAAAAGCGTCAAAAGCATGATCTACACCTAAGTTTTTATTTGGTAAACCTGTATTTGGTGTATATGTCAAAGTTCTAAGTGCTTTTATCAATTCTTTACATCTAGGATGTATTAAAGTTCGTCTTACACCATCAGCATCATACAAAGCAGTATTTACAGCAGTTATCTTATCTCTTATCCTCCAAGGTGATTTAGGACTCATAACAGTAAAACCATTTCTTCTTAAGATCGTATGATCTGTAACACCCACCCCACTAGTTTTTCTTGCACTACCAGTAGGGTCAGGACAGGCAATCACTCTTCGATCCACTCCATACCTTCTAACAACTTCCTCTGCAAAATCCCAAGTAGTAGCACCTCCTGTCAGCATAATCTCATCAAAGACATATAGTGTATTATCGTGTTTAACAGCACAAACCCCCGCCATAGGGTCCACGTTAAAATCCAACCCAATTAACAAAGGAAGCATATGTAAATCAGCTATTTCTTTATCAATATTTTCATCACTGAAACTAACAGCAACCAAACCTGTAAGATTCTCAAAACTAGCTTCAAATTCCTGTCTAAAAGTTCTTGGGTCTAATTGCCCTCTAGCAGCTTCAACTTCCTCTTCCTTGACATTACCCCCTTCGATAGTTGTAAAACTCCACCTCTGCCAATCATCCCACTCCTGCTCACCACAGAAGCACCACATATCATAAAACCAACTCGCAGTACCATCAGGAGTACTGATAAACAAAGCCCAACCCTGCTTATCAGCCAAAGCAGGTCTGATAACCTCCGCCCACACATCTCGCTCCATAAAAGCTGCTTCATCTAATACAACACCAGCTAAACTTCTTCCCCTCAATGCCATCGCATTTTCAGTTCCCTTTAATTCAATACTCGATCCATTTATCAAATCAATCCTTAAATCTGTCTCATTTTTTGCCTGAATCCAAGTCTTAGGTGTTAACCTTTTCAATTCCTTCCACGCAATATCCTTTGCCATCCTATAAGTAGGAGCACAATAGAAATAAACCTCACCAGGTCGATTGATTGCTCCTCTAAGCAACTCGATACAGGATAAATATGACTTCCCAAACCTTCTTCCAGCAACCAACACCCTAAATCTTTTCTCACTATTAAACACCTCCCCTTGTGCATACCTTAAACTGACTTCATTAAGACTCATATAACCCTTTTTTTCATAATATTACTCATTTTCTTTCGCATTTCATACTTTTAAGGCTATTATCGAAATAATAACCCCCATCACAATCTCTATCGTGGCTGAATCTTTTATAAATAATTTAAACTACGATCTACCAGCTCCTCAACGTAAACCTCGTGTTCAAAAGTACACAGGAGGTTCTAACTCAAGAGCAGTTATAGAAGCTCGTTGCCAAAGACTTTACTCAAAACAGCTAGAAGGTAAAACTACTCGTCAGCTAGTAATAGAACATTCTCAAAAAGAAGGTGTCTCTCTAGTAACAGGTTGGGCTGATTGGAAAAAAGTTAAAGAATGGAATGACGAAGATTGGCTTAAAGAAAGAGATAAAATGATTCCTCGACTTCAAGCAATGCGTATGCGTCTATTTAACAAAGCTATTTCAAAAGGTCAACTTCAAACAGCCGCTCAAATCCTAGACTCTCTAGGCAAGGTAGTAGGCGAATCCGTAGAAACTGTAAACATACAAGCTCCAGAACTTGCAATTCGCATAGAACCAAAGCAATAAAGATTCTCAGAATATATTTAAGTTACCCACACACACAAAAATTTTTCCCGGGTCGCAAGCCCCCCCCATAAAAAAAATTAGATAATAAATTATTAAATATCCATAGCAATAATTGATATAACTTGATATAATAAATATTGAAGACTTAAGTATTTACTAGTATTTAAATCTTCTCAAACTTCTATAAATAAGTTCCATTACTATTTATAGATTCTCAGCTAAAAGCCTTTTACAGAGGCAATAAAGCTAAACACATTAAAATTATTCAACCTCATTTAATTAAACAATGACAAGATCAATTATTTTTCTAAGTTGTTTCTTAATCCTACTTTGGCAAAGTTTGGTTATTACAAACACACTTAAGACAAGATTAGAAGAAAGAACTAATCAAGTACAAACACTTTTAAATAGTATTTAATTATGAAATTTCTAAACGCTGAAGAATACAATGAAATTGTATTAGCAATTGTTTCTACCAAAGAATATCAAATCAAACATATTGGTAGTAAAAAAGAATTTTATGAAACTTTATTTGAAAAATTATTTACTATTCAAGAATCAGACTTATTACAAAATGAGTCTATTAATCATCCAATGAGTAACTCTTAATTGAGTTACTTTTTTTTATACAAAATTATTTAATTAAACAAATGAAAAAAATTACTTTTGAACAATGGAAAAAACACTATGTTGATGTTCCATTTATAAAAGAGAATTATGATTTATTGGAGTCAATGGAAGTTCCAATAGATTGTATAAGTGGTGGTATTAACTTTGGAAATATTGCACCAAAGTATATAAGGGTGTTTACTTTTGGAAGTTGGCATGAAATTCTAGAAAGTGGTGATCATTATTTTATGCATCCTTATTTAGGAAATAAAGAATATGATTATATTGGCAAGGATGAAAAGGAGATTGAAAAGAATTTAAAAGATTTATATGGATATGTAATATCAAGTAACCTTTATAAAAAAAACAATTTATTTAATTAAAACAATGAACAATTTTACAGAAACTTTAAAAACAAATAAAAAGAAATTTGTTTTTTATAATGATTGGAAAAAGGATTATTTTGAAATTGATAAAAGTAATCAAGTTATGTTGGAGAATTGGGGAATATGTGATTTAAGAGAAGAAACCGAAAAAATAAGAATCTATAGTAATGGTGGATATTTAGAAATTTTAAATAACGGAGATTATTTTATTACTTTAGATAGAAGTGATTATGAATATAAAAAAGAAGAATTAGAAGAATTGGAAAAACTTTTATATGATTGGTGTAATGGAGAATTATTTAATTTATATAATGGTTGGAGTAGTCAAGCAAATAACATTGCTAATAAAATAATGTTGCATTGTTCAAAAGACAAAGATTATATGTGGGAGATAATAAATGAATATGTTCAAATGTTAGAAGAAAGTGAACTAGGATTAAAAGGAATAAAAGAAACTTTAGAAGAAAGGGAGAATAAAGAAAATGTATAAACATCATAATCCAAAACTATATAAACCATTAATGAAAAAACTATTAGATAGTTTAAATTCAGATTGGTATGATTCAAGTTATGGAAATGATCTTGTAGCAAGTGCAAGTAGGAATATTAGTAATAATCATGTTATGACTATTTATTTTCCAAACAGTAAAAAAAGTGATGTAGAAAATGAAATATTTAATACGTTTGAAATTTGTAAAAATGTATTTAATAATCGTGATTCTATAAGTTGTGAAAGTGTAGAAGAAGTTATTGAAAAAATAAAGGGGATAGAAAAATGAAAAAACAAATTAAAGTAACTGTTGATGAGGATTTATATAATTTACTTTGCAAAAAATCAATTAAAGAATTAGGTGAAATAAATTTAAGTTTATTTACTAAGATTCTTTATAATAAGCACGTTAAAAAAGTTGAGAATATTTTATTAAAAAGTGAAATTATAAAATTAAGAAAAAAAGGTTTAACTTATTCAGAGATAGGAGAAATATTTGGAATAAGTAGACAAGCAGTTCATCAAAAAGTATATCCAAATAAAAAATAATAATAGTTGCTTAAAGGGTTATTAGATAACCTTTTATGAAGCTATTTTATTAGTTTCAACAAACCTGGAAATCTTAAAGGCCGTTAAAGGCCGTTAGGGTTAAAGGCCGTAAACACTTATTTAATTAAAAACAATGAAACCTAAATTATTAGCATTTCTTGAAGACTTAGTTAGTCAAGAAAGAATGATTAAATTTAATGAAAATAAATATTATGAAAATGATATTAGCGAAGAATTAAAAATTGAAAATGAAAAAAAAATTAGATTATGTGACGAAGTTTTAAATGAAATCACAAAATTACAAAACATAGGAGATATTTAATTATAAATGATATTTAAATATATCAAATATATGTTAGAATAAATATTAGAAGTATAAAAACTTCTTTTTAAACTTAAAACTTATTTAATTAAAACAATGATTTATGTAACTTGCATCCCAGCTCAATATGCTGTTTTAAAAAATAAAAAACAGATATTTGAATATTATGAAAGTAAAAAAGACTTTTATAATATGAATTTTGTATCTCCAGATAATGGAAGATTATTTAATAAGGATGATGTAAAAAAAATGAATGTAGAATTTTTAAATGTAAGATATGACGATAATAAAAAATTAGCGGTTATCGATGTTAAAAAAAATAAATTAGTTTAGGAGATAATCTAAAATGAAAAAATTAAAATTTTCAAAAGGTAATAAGAAGTTATCAAAAGATACTTTAATTATTAGTCTCCCGGCCGGGATTACTTGTCCCGGTGCTAATAGTTGCAAGGCCTGGATAACTCTTAAGGATGATAAAAGAGTATTAAACCGAGGAAGTGAAAGTTTATTTACTTGCTTTGCAGCAAGTGAAGAATTACGTTATCCTAACGTATTTAATGCCCGGCGATATAATTACCAGGTTATTAAAAGTTATGTTTTAAATAATGATTTAATCGGATTAACAGAATTAATTAATTGGAATATTCAAATTAATAAAAAGAATATTACTAAAGTCAGAATTCATGAGTCCGGGGATTTTGATAATTTATTATATTTGCAGGCATGGTTAAATGTAGCTAAGTTAAATAAAGATATAAAATTTTATTGTTATAGCAAGTCATTAAATTTATTCCTGGAAGTGTTATTGCCTAATAATTTTTATATGGTGGCATCCCATGGGGGAAGATATGACCATCTTATAAATACAGGATATTTCCCTAAGTACTCAAAAGTTGTATTTAGTGAAGATGAAGCAAAGAAACTTAATTTACAAATAGATAAAGATGACTCTCTTTGCTTTGAAAATAAACCTTTTGCACTTTTATTACACGGGATGCAAGAAAAAGGAAGTAAAGCTGGCGAAGCTTTAAAACTTATAAAAAGAAATAAAAAACTAGTTAGTGTTTAGATTTTAAGTAATTAATTAAAAGTAAGTTAACCAGGATATCTAAGTTTTTATCACTTGATTCAAACTTATTTAACCTGGTTAAGTGCTTTTTAAGCTGTTTATCGTCATGAATGTCGTGATCATGAATGAATTGTTTTATGTAGCTCATATTAAAGGCAAATTTGATTAGTATACTAATTGTATGATATCATACATACATAACCTTATATCATTTAATTATGAATGAAAACAATTTACGTTTATCAAACGTACAAACCAAGGCTGTTAAATATTTAGCTAGTCGTGATGCAAGAACAGCAGAACAAATGTTACATATGATTTTAAATGAAGGCTTTGAGTGGACATTTAATCATGTAACTGAAAGAACTGCACCATATTTAGGCTTTACAGATGATTGGCAAGAGATAGAAAAAGAATTACAGGAAGAATTTAAAAAAACTTTTGAAGATGAATAATGGTACAGGAAAACCCTAATAAAGAATCCTGTAAGGAAAGAATGAAAGAACTTATTAGGATTAAAAAACTTAATAGGAATCAAGTAGTTAAAAGATGTCAGAGAGAATTTAAGGATGTTCATAAATCAACTTTTTATGGTTGGTATGATGAAGTCATTAATGAACCTGATATTGTTTCCTGGGAGGAAGAAAGAAAGCTTGAAGCAGTATCTGAATATCAACTTAAACATGAGCTGGTTGACAGAATGTTTAGACGTAATATGGAGCAATATGACAGGTATTGTGATGATTACGAAGATAATGAAGATGCTGAAATATTAGCCAATATCGAAAAATATGAAGATAGACTTAAATACTTCATTAAAAAATAACAAACACGAAAATTCGCTAACGAAAACTATGAAAACTGAAATTCAACAACTACAATCCTTAGTCACAATAGTGATTAAAATGATAAAAAATGATTGTCCTGATGCAACATCAGTATGTAGTCAGGATTCTATGAATTTAGGAGAGTTTAAGAAAAGAATTAAACTTACTAAAAAAGATGTTGAACTTATAAAAAAAGATGAACCAATTACTAATGAATTAATTAAATTAGATTTTTGTGAGAGGGCTATCAAATGATTGACAACCCATTACCAGCTCAAGTTGAATCAGATTATGATCAGTTATATATATCTGATCAATACAATGAGCATTGTACTGATACAGCTAAAGAAATAGCTAAAGATAATAATCTAAATCCAGATTATTATGATGCTTTTATTGAATTCTATATTGAAGAATGTAGAGAATCAGATAGAGGTTATTTTTTCGGTAATCAAAAATATATTATCGATATGTGGTGGGATCATAATAAATATCTTTATGAAACTAAAACACCTTATTTGGAGATTAAAAAATGACTAGACGTACTAACATAGATTTTTTTATCGATGATTATTCTAATGAAATTGTTCATGTAGATATTATTTACAGAACAAAAATAAAAAAATATCAAAAAGCTCGTAAATATGGAAGTGAAGTGCATTGTGTTTGTTGCCGTCATTCACATACAGTTTTTAATCTTTCATGGAAAGAAAAAAAATGTGAAAAGTGTGGCCGTACTACTAAAAAAGAACAATGGACTATTAGATGCGGAGCAAACAAACTTTCAAAAAGAGTTGCCTTTGTTAATCCCGATATAAAATGTTATGTTCCGTTTCATAGACTTCATTATGGAGAAAATACTATTTGGCAACATCGATAATTAATTTTTTATATATTCATTAATAGCAGTTCTAACCTGGTGAGCGATGGGGATTCCTTCTTCATCGCTTTTATCTTTTAATGCTTCATATTGTTTGATAGTAAAATTACAAACGTATCTTATGTAGTCGGTTTTAGGTCTTGGCATTGATATCAAAATATATGAGATATATATAACATAACATAAAAAAGACTACCAGGTATAAACCTAATAGCCTGTTATGTCTAACAAACAACATCATCACTCGTGTGCTAGTGACTAATTGCTTATGAATGGGTTAATTACGCCATGAAATAAGCGTTGACTCCCCAGACATCCTCGATGGGAACTCTTTACATCTTCAATTGAAAGGTAGAAAAAACCATTTAGAGTCATCAACAGAACTTTCTTTTGAAGGAGCAGCAACTATTTATATTATATATCAGATAATTGATATCAATGTAAATATATATGACATATCATTATATCTTGAATGGTATTTTAAAGAAAAAGAAAAGAACCAAAAGAAAAAGAATATATATATAAGTAAGTATATTTATTAAATATATAATATATATAATATATATATAATACATTTATATATAATCTATTATTAAATATATATTACATAGGATATAGAGAAGAATTTCAAAAATATCTGCTTGACAAATGAAATATATACCTTTAGTGTCTAAAATATACACTAAGTATCCAATGTCCGATAAGATTAAAGTTGCCGTTTATCTTGATCCTGAGTTGAATGACTTTTTGGAAAAGAACAAAGGCGAAGAATTAAAAAAATCTCAATACATCCGAACAATTCTCAGAAAAGAAATGAGAATGAAGCAGAAAAAGGCTAAACCAAAGCAATTAACGAATGAGTCTGATCCTTTTGCTTCTTCAGTAATTTCAATAAACATGATTCCTGATGACCTAAAAGAATATGCTCAACTAATTTGTGAATGGTGGCCTGTTAGACACAAAAAGAAGGCTACTTGCTCTACAAAGGTTGCAGAGAGGATTTTTGAGAAGTTACGAACATTCACACCCAAAGACAGAAAGAAAGCCCTTGAAGGGGCAATAGCGGGTGGTTGGATGAATATTTACGAGATAAAGCAATCTAAATTTGCAAAGGATGAACAGATTGCACCTAAACCAAAATATTTCAAGGCCAGTGAAAATCCAATGCCACCAACCTTAAAAGAGCTAGGTATGGACAAAGCTATGAATGGAGAAAACAAATGAATTTACAAGAATTAAAACTTGTTGTCACCTTTAAAAAGAGATTGCTTAATCTTGAAAAAGGTTATAAAGAATTAACTCATTGGCACGATAAAAATAAAATGCAAGTTTTAGAAACTTACTTTTCTAATAAGAAAATTCACGAACAATTTATAGAAAGCCAAAAAAAACAAACAGATTTTCAAGAACAGATTGTAAATTCATTAAACAATGCAATGCAAGCAATTGTAGAAATCAATGAAAGGCTACAAAGATTGGAGGAAAAATCATGATTAACAATGGTGCAGGAACTACCGAAAGACAAGGTGATTGGACAGTTTACTCTGTGATGAATGATTATTTATCCGATGGTAAATTATCAAGACGTAAAAGAGCATTTATGAAAATAAATTATCTACCTATGGTTAGAAAAGAACTTATAGATTTTAATGAAGAACTATATAACTATTTAGGAGAAAATTAATGGAAAAAATATTTGATCGCATATCAGTAATGAAAACTCTCAAAGATGGTATCAAAAAAGGTTACTGGACTTTAGAAGATTTAGATAAACCTAGTCCACAATGGAAAGAAGTTGTTAATACCTGTAATGGACACCCAATGTATGTTCGAGGTTATCAAGGTGTCAAGTTTGAAAATCTTGCTAGGGTTGAAGAACCTAAACCACCCCCGGCTGAAGAGAAAGTAGAACTGACAAATCCCAAAGACTATCCAACACATTTTTAATTAATCATGACCACCATCCAAAAACTTCCAAGACTTCCTATCTTCAGACATGAAGCCACACATAAATACTTTTGTGAGAAGTCAAACAAATGGCTTAAGTATTCAACCACTATGGTCTGTAACGAACTTACAGAACAAGCAAAGGAAAGTATTGATCGTACAAGACACATCTGGCAACCGAGAGGAGAAACTGTTCATAGTTGCTTAGAACAGAAGATGTTAGGTGCTGATGATATTGATATGGGAGAGTATGAAGAATGGGCTATCCCATTGTTTGAGCTGGAACTGTTCACACATTTTGAACCTATGGGTGTTGAATATATGATGAGCAATCCTGGTAAGGATGTAGGAGGTCAGCTTGATCTTATTGGGTATGACACTAAGGCTAAGAAGATCAGATTAATTGACCTTAAGACCAAGGGAGATACTAAGTATGACTTTAAGAAAAGAACAGGTTGGAGAGAACCTTACAGAACAGATAAACAATTAGGTTGCTACATCGAAATGTTGAAACTAAATTGTGATATAGAGCCAGATATCTGTAATACTATCTGGGCATATAAAGGAAAATGTATCTTAAATGAAGATCAACCTGTGCAGAGATGTCTTGATGCATGGCAGGAAGCATGGGAAAAGTTTGAAGCTAAACAGGAGTTGTTTTAATGAAAGAAAATGAATACATTTCTATTGAAATATTAAAATCTGATTTAGCTAAAATTAATATTGCATTTGATTATGCAATTAGTTATTTAAAAGAAGATGCTAAAGACTTTAAAAAAAGCACTGGAAAAGATTCAATGGGATTGATAATTGCTAAACGATTATCAGAAACTTATGAGAGGATCAATGACTAAACAACAAAGGATTGAAGCTGCTGAAAAACGTATCGAGGAGCTAAGAAAACTTATCTCGGAGTGGACAAAACGATGACTAAAAAAAACAATTTGCCAAATGTATGGAATCTAGCAAAACCAGATGATATACCAGATGGAGATATGTGGATAGATCCTTATAGTAACGGCAATCCAAAAATCAGAAAAAATGGTAAATGGGAAGAAATACCAGATGAAGATATGGATTGGGGTAAAAGATGAGATATATACTTGATGTCTCAGGTAGAGACCTGGAGCTAATAAAAGCTTCTATTGTTAACTTTGAAAGGTCATTAGAACTCTCATCTCAAGGAGATTTTGAACATCTTATTGAAGAACTTAATGACACTTATCTAAGTTTAAAAAGACAAAAAACAAAACAATTAAATGCAAAACTAAGAAGAAAATGGAAAGTAATGAGATGAAATGCTTTTATCGAGAACTTGATCGAAGGAAAAAGTATTTGATTGCAAAGCTTAACAATGAAATTGCAACACTAGAATGGCAGTGGTTTCAAAGAGAAATATCAGATAAAGATTATGTCGTAGCATTTGATGATATTCAAAGACGTATAAAAGAACTTGAAAGATAATGTATCTTGATGTATAGTTATATATAAATATATCTACTATTTAATTAAAGATGCCAAAGCCAGCTAGTTTTGATAGAGGTAAAAAAATACCTAAAGAAGAATATAAAAAAAAATTAGATAATTATTATCAATCAAAAAGTTATACTTACCTAGCAAAAAATGCTTACGATAAAATTCTTATATGTAAATTAAGACATACAGCAAAAGAAAATTTTTTATGGCCCTCTACAGAAGCAAAAGCTTGGGTAGTAAAAGAATATTATAGATTAGGTGGAACTCTTATAGGTGATAAAAAAAATGATGATGATCATTTAATTGCAAATCTATATAATAAATCAAAAAGACAAGCTAATGCACCAAAATTATTTGCACAAGTAAAAGCAGAAGCAAAAAGAAAATTTAAAGTTTATCCTTCAGTTTATGCCAAAGCTTGGATTGTTAAAGAATACAAAAAAAGAGGTGGTACATTTGCTGGTCAAAATTTAGATACTAGAAATTACAACAAAAAACCAGGAGAACTATTTTTTAATACAAAAGATAATAGTCTTTCTATAACAACACCTTCTGGTCAAACTGTTGCATTTGATAGTTCGATTAATCTTGATTCACCCAAGCAAGAAACAAACGAGAGAAAAATAGTTGAACGCAGGGGAGATGCAAAAGAAGGAGACTTATGGGTTCACCCAAATACAGGTAATCTTCATATGAAAATAGGAGATAAATGGGTTACTGTTAATGATCCAAATAAACTTCCTAAACTAAACAAACAGAAAGTTAAAAAAGATTTAAGTGCTGCTTTTGCCGAAAGACGTAAAAAAGAAGAAACTAGCCCAAAAGAAGTAATCATTGAAGAGAAACCAAAGATAAGTAGAGGACAGTTCTTATACAAATACAAATCACCTCAGAACTTTTATTCCTGGCAGGATTTGGCAAGAGAACATATCAACTGTAAGCATAGAAGTAAACAATATATCTATGACTCTCCTGCCTACTATTTGAAGGATGATTTATGTAATTCACTAATAAATACAAATATAGATAATCTTGAACTTACAGAAAATCCAAATATAGTAAATCCAAGTTTCTTTTTACTTAATTCAAATAAAGTAAACGAAATTAAATATTCATTTATTGAATGTCATAAATGGAATAACAAAGAAGCAAAAGATATGTTGATAAATCCGAAAATGAAGTTTGATGTATATGTGAACTTTGTAATCGAACCTGACAAAATTCATTACTATGCATTCAATTGGAACAATCTCAAATCAGTGAAATTCATTCAATTACCAGTAGCTGATGAACTGATCAAAGAACATTTTCAAACTGTTGTTAATTTGATTTTATTGATGAATCAACAGCCAGATATTATTACCGAAGAATATATCCCATCAAAAATTGTACCTTTACAGAAAAAATATAAAGTACAAAGTGATATCAAACCAAGAGCTATTTGTTGGGTAGGAAAAGACTTCACAACAAGAGTTGTCAAACTGAAACCAAAACAGGATGAAGATATGTTGATTGTTACTGGAAATAAAAGAAAGTTAAGACCACATTGGCGAAGAGGTCATTGGCATACAGTATTAAAAGGAGCTAAACGTAAGGAACGTAAAATGAGATGGTATCAACCAGTTTTTGTACTAGGAAACGCAGCATGAATGAAATTAGCATAAGGGTAGTAGGTATCCCTGCTCCTCAAGGATCTAAAACCTTAACAAGATATGGTGCAATGATTGAAGCATCGAAGAAGGTAAAACCTTGGAGAAATGATGTAAAGGAAGCTGCATTGAATTGTTATTCATCAGGAGCATTAAACTTACCTGTAAAAGCTGATATAGAATTTGTTTTTCCTAGACCTAAATCACATTTCGGATCAGGTAAGAATGCAGAAGTATTAAAACCTTCAGCACCTAAATTCTGTACGAGTAGAGGTAATGGAGATATTGATAAGCTTTCCAGATCTACTTTGGATGGATTATCTGTTAGTGCAGGAGGAAGTGTATTGGAAGATGATTCGCTTGTCGTTGAACTTAATACAAAAAAAAGATATGTAAATAAAGATGAATTGCCTGGTGCATATATTGCAATATTCTCTATTTGTGATTAGTATACTAATAGTATACTAATACTAATTAAACATGACCACTACCACCTTGCCTAACTTAGCTGGGGTAATCAAAACTACTGACATCTATAAAAAGATGAAGTTTGATTATGTCGCTTGGGCTAAAACTGCACAGATACTGAGAGAACACGCTCCCGGTTGGCAGTTCTGTCTTGATAAATCCACTTCTGAAGAAGGTATATCATCTTATATTTTTCAAGCTCCTGATGGATCTGGATTTCTTATGGGATATTTTGAACATATTGATACAAGTATCAAAACTACTCTCTTTCCTTTTGCCATTACAGACAATGCAAATAGACCTTTACAAAAGATTTCTTCTGTTAACTTTCAAAACTCACATCGTAGATGTCTTTGTGCCTGTGCTTGTTTTACTTTTGGATTAGCCTACGAATTATGGGCACAGATTGAAATTGATGAAGCGAAACAGGTTGCACCCGAACCTAAGAAAGGAATTGCAAGAACTCCTACAAAACCTAAACAAGAACCCGAACCTGTTGAATCCATAGAAGATAAAGATTATGGTAAGCCTATAGCACAACCTGCTTTAGAAGCTGTCGTACAGAAGATTATGAACTTATCTGAAAAGTATCCCAAGAAAAAAGATGAAGTTCTCAACAAGTACAAATCTCAGTTTGGGATTACATCTGAAAAGATTGGCCCTGCTGACATAAGAACTGCCGAACAAGGTCAGTTCCTTACACTTCTAATAAATGAAATTGATTCAACTCTATGACTCAGGAAGAAGCGGAATTTGCAGGGAGACAAG
>VTLG01001150.1_pt1 | contig 17428 bp, 31 predicted proteins | sample 4694571 | NCBI WGS metagenome assembly VTLG01 (sample SAMN12604809, study PRJNA352737) | marine metagenome | biome: ENVO:00000447; feature: ENVO:00000209|ENVO:00000569|ENVO:01000036; material: ENVO:00002151; isolation source: viral sequences binned using virsorter ...
CTACTTGGTATGGGTTTGTAGCTGGTCAAGACTTCCAGTAAGGATTACTAATGCCTTTCGGCTTATCTAAAGCAACAGTCTTGGGTGCTGCCGGAAGTGGTGGCGGTAGTTACGATCCTGCGTATACGTGGATCGAAGATATAAAAACAAGTAACTCAACTACACAAGAAATTGCTTTTACTAGTTTGCCTTCCACTTATCATGCTTTGCATGTGATTGGAAACTATGGGTTCACAGCAGGACACTATACAGAAGTCCGTTTGACGACAGATGTAGCAAATCATATGGCTTCTGGCTACGAACTAGGCGGTGTTGGTTCTGGCGGCCCTTATGGCTCAAATTATAATCAGTCCACCAGAATATTTTTGGGTGGCTACACATCTTCTTCTACACTTCAAAATGATCCGGGCGGCTCTTATTTAGAAATGATATTCCCCGGATACACGAATACTGATGAACCTGTTGCCGGTTACGCATATTGCAGTTACCCAACGACAGCAGGATGGAATAGTAATTTGGGTTTTGAAGGAATTATAAGGGCTGACAGCCCTAACACTAGCGGTACTAATACTGCTGGGCTTGATGAAATAAGGGTAAGAACTTCAAGCGGATACTTCTATGAAAATTCTAAATTTTCCCTGTATGGAATAGGGACGGCAACTGATGGCTGATAGCGCAATAGATCTTATAGCGGCAAGCAATTATGCTGGTAGTACCACGTCTTTAACGTTTACTGGTATCCCTCAAACCTATAAGCATCTAAAAATTATTGCGAATTTGTGTACGGACATAAACGCTGGGGAGAATTATTCTAGCCAAAATGTTCATATGCGTTTGAATAATGACTCGACTGCTGGGACTTATCGATGGACAAAGCTCGGAATGGGATCCGGCACATACGCTGACGATGAAACCAACGGAAGTTACGCAGATATCGGAATTATTGCTGGTGATTACCATGCTGATTACCCCCATCATTCGCCTCTTATAGTAACTCTGTTTAATTATTCTGCGAATGAGCCGACATCATGGCAAGCACAATGTGGGTTCACGAAAGATGATAACAGTAATATTTCTGGAGTGTATTTGAGATCTGGTGGCGGTGTCGCCACAGCAGGTTCCGGTAGTGATTGGGGTATATCACAAATCGAAATTTATGCGTCGAACGTAAATCTTACATCTACTTCTCGTATTTCTATTTTGGGTTATAACGATTGATATGGCTACTTGCGAACTACTAGGTTCAACAACACTCGATAACAATACGACGCATTCAGTGACGTTTTCTGGGATTTCTACTAGCGACGATTATCAGCAGTTTGAGATTCTTTCGTCTTGTCGTCTTTACGAAACTACTAGCAACCCACAAGGCGTAGAATTTTGGTATTCCGTAAATAGCACTACAAGCGGTTACGTTTATGGGGGGATTGTTTCTCAGGGTTCTGAAACAGGTATTGCTTCACCGTGGCGAGATGGGGGAACTGGTCAAGCAGGGGGTCATACTTATCGCAACAACGCAAGTTATTGGAATGTGACTGCTATTGGTGGGAACTGGGCAAAAGGCAAAGCGTTTAACCGTATATTAATTCCACAAGCACAGGGGGATTCTCGCAGAAAATGTGCTCAAATCCGCATGTGGACGTCTTTCCCAAGGAATGACAGCTATGGACATTTTTCTTCTCACTTTATGTACGTTGGGGATACTGCCGATCTGACATCAATTACTCTGTATTGTAATAGCCCTAGTACGTCGTATTATTTTGCGGAAGATAGTTCATTCATGCTGTACGGGATTAAGGATTCAAATGCATAGATTAGTTGTAAATTGTGAAACCGGTGAAAAGCAGTTAGTTGCTTACACCGCAGAAGAAATAGCTGGGGCTGAAGCTGAAGCTGCCGCAGCCAATGAAGAACGTGCTGCACGTGAAGCTGAAGATGCTCAACGGGCTGCGGATAAAGAGTCAGGTAACCAGAAACTTAAAGATCTTGGTTTAACTGACGACGAAATCGCCGCTATCACTAGCTGAGGGTTGTTATGCCGTTTGGATCGAGTAAAGCCGCAATCTTAGGAGCCTCCGGCGGAGGGGGTTTTGGTTGGGAATATTCTGCGTCTTATGGGGTGTATGAAGATTGGAATAGTACTGGCTATACCTTTGTAGTTTTAACTAGTTCAGGAAATTTGACGTTTACTGGTGCTGGCACTATTGACATGATGGTTGTTGGCGGCGGCGCTGGACAAGACCGTGGTAATTCTGATGATACATGGAATGGTGGCGGCGGTGGAGGGGGTGTCCTCCACGTAACCGGCTTTGAAGTTGTCGCTGAAACTATTGCTGTAACTATTGGTGCGAAAGGGACAATAGGTAGCGGTGGTGGAAGTTCTGGTACCAATGGGGGGCAGACGGAACTAACTGTAAATGGTGTAAATATTGCTTGTGGTGGCGGTGGCCGAGGCGCTATGGGCGGCTGGGGTTACTGTTCAACTGGGACTACTGCTCCTGCCATTACTGCTCCTCCCGGCGGCTGGGGTTCGATTTATCGAGGTTCTGGTGGCGGCGGCGGAGGCGGCGGCAACTGGTACGGTGGTTATTGCGGCGGCGGTAACGGCAACGGTGCTGCTGGAGCGTGGGGAGGAACAACTGCAAGTGGCACTTGGTATCCCTCGAACTCTGGTCAAGGTACTGGCAATCAAGGCGGTTCCGCTAACACTTATAACAGCAGCGGTGGCGGCGGCGGTGGCGCAGGTTGGGGTTATAAAGCTAGCGATTCAAACTATGGTTACGCAGGAACTGGTACTGCTCGGGGCGGTGAAGGTGTCCCTCAACTAAATGGGTGGGCTGAAGGTGGGGGTACAGGCACGACAGGTAGCATGTTTGGGGCAGGAGGTTCTCCCAGCGGCCTCACAAACCCAAGTGGTAATACAAATGACTACAGTAGCTACGGTAAAGGGATGAGAGCACCTAATCAGGGTGGCAACTATGATGCTAAACCCGGATGTGTTTTGTTTAGGTTCCTGCCATGAGAACTTTCGCGCAGGTGGATGAAAACAACATTGTTGTTAATGTTGCTGTTTTTGATGATAACAGCACTCCTGTCGATTTGGGGTGGTCAGGATGGTATGAAACCGCAGATAATATCCGCAAAAACGTGGCCGGTCCCGGTTCGACGTTTGTTCCAGAGGTAGAAGGTTATCCTTTAGGGTTGTTTTATCCTCCCTCTCCTTTTAAGGGGTGGGTATTAGATGAAAACTATGAGTGGCAACCACCGGCAGATAAACCTTACCCAGAAGGATTTGGTACAGAAGGCTCTCTTTGGTTTTGGGATGATCTAATAGAGGACTGGGACGAGAAAAACTTTACTCCTGAGTCAGAATGAAACTCGTAGACGCACCCGGTAAAGCAAACACCGGACGGCCACTCAAACCATTCGGCATAGTGGTACACCACACCGCTTCCAACCGCAACGCAGACCCCGACAACGTGGTCGCAATGTGTGTTCGAGGAGTCAACAAAGTACCCGGACCTCTATACAACTACCTCATAAAACGTGATGGCACCATTGTCAAGTTGACTGCCGAGAACGTGAAAGCTAACCACGCTGGCCGTGGCTTACAGTCAGTGTTGACACGAATGCAGCAGAATAACCCTGTTATCGGTGACGCTGCTAGTCCCGGTAAGATTAGCGCTAACTCTCGTTTAATAGGTATTTCTCTTATTAATGACGGGTTGGGGGAAGATATTCCCGGCTCACAAATGGACGCACTCGTAGAGTTGTGCGCCTTTTTGTGCGACGGGCATAACTGGAATCCTGCCTGTGCTGTGATAGGCCACAAGGAATGGACCTCACGCAAAGTTGATCCCTTGTTCTCAATGAATGAGCTTCGAGGAATGATTCAACGACGCATGGTCACAGACACTCCTGTAATGACTTTACCTAAGGAACCAGAGGACGGGCTTGTTCCGTTCCCCGGAACGCTACGCAAAGGTTCACGCAGCCAAGCAGTTGTCCATGTTCAACGAGTAGTAGGAGCTTTAGCCGACGGAATATATGGGCGTGGTACACTCGCCAAAGTAAAACAATGGCAGCGAGCCAAAGGGCTTGTTGCAGATGGCGTAGTTGGTCCAAAGACTTGGGCGGCTATGCAGATACGGAGACAAGAAGTTGTTCAACCAGCGTTTTATTAAAGACAGTTTAGAACGTGCCGTCGCTACCTTCGCTCAGGCGTGGGTTGCAGCTATGGCAGTTCCGGGTCCAGATTGGATGGACTCATTGAAGGTCGCCGGAGTTGCGGCCCTTGTAGCTATTGGTAAGGCTGTTGCAGCCAGAAAAGTGGGTGATCCCGAAACGGCATCAGTTACCGGTTAGAAAGATGAGGCTGTTCGGTGCCGCTCCCTGCTGTCAATCCGTACAACAAAGATGAGATTGAGTATCAAGAGCCGGGGTTCGACTACGCCCCGAAATATCCGGGCAGCTACGATTACAACGAAAGCGGAATCGCTTATGCGGAGTCCGGCTTTCCTTATCAGAAACGTGATGCGACTGTATCTGCCAGCACGATTGCGTGTTCGGCGGATCTGTCGCCCGTTTTTGCCTATGTTTATACGCCTAAACGTCCCGGCGGCGTAGCGTATAGCTCAGGTTATGACTACAACAAGACCGGGTTCGATTACAACGAACGTGACACCTCGGTACCGGACAACCGTATCTTGGTGGATTACAGCCAGTCGGGTGTTAGTTATTCTCAGCCTGTTGACACTGGTCATACTGTGGCGGTCATTGCGACGCCAGCCACAATCGGTGTTACGACGACGTTCTCAGCTAGCCCGTCGGTCCCGGCAACGGTTACTCCGTCAACAGTCGCCTGTCCGGTAGTAATTGTACCTTCCGTTACTGCCAACTCAATCAGCGTACACGGCGGCATTACTGCCCCAGCTACCCTCCCCTCACCCACTATCTCAGCGGTCGTTACACCGGCTGCTGTGGCGACTACAGCGACATTCCCCGGCCATTCGCTATACATCACTATTGATGCGACACCGGGGGTCATTGCAGCTACCGCAACGATGCCTTCGGAAACTCCGAGTGGCAACTTTACATTCGAGGCTTCGACGATTGCAGCAGCAGTCAGTTCAGAATTTGGTGCTGACCCTGTTTACCGTTTAGTAGTAATACCTACCGAGAATACGCTTCCTTCTATCGGGGTGAGAGAAGATGCGTCCCCTGCCGCCTATGCTTTGATGCGTCACTTCCAGCCACGGCCCAAAGGAGATAATATATTTATTATCAATGGGACAACTGTGCAATCTTTCTTACCGCATGACTGGGGAACAGTCACACGGTGGATATACGGAGGGCATGATAGCCCCAGAGATTTGACAGAATCAGAAGAAACAGTATTAGTAGCAGCAGGATATTCTTTTAGGGTAGGTCCAGAGTAATGCCAATTTATAATTACCGATGTCTCGATTGTGGATTGACACACGAGATTCGTCATGGGTTCCATGAAACCTATGACGATGTTTGCGATGCATGTGGAGGGGTAGTTCGCAAATACTTTGGTGATGTTTACATCGCTGCCTCAGCTACACCAACGAGAGGTATGCATGATGGTAAAGCGATTGATTGGTCTGGGTCTAAAGCTAAAGAAAGAGCCAAAGAAAGGGATATGGCAGCCTACAAACGCCTCCGATCTGAAGGTATTCAGCCGAAGAGCATTGATGGCGCTGCCAAAATGGAACGAGAAGCCGCAACCTCTCACGAAATTAAAGCCGGGACTCTTCTCCAAGGGCCGAAGTCAGAAAAGAAACGTAAAGAACGTGCCCTTAATGACGTTCTTGGGAGTGGTTAATGACTGCACAAGGATGGATTGACGAAACACGGGACATGCTTTTGTCCGGGTACGTGGAAGAACTTTTACTTTTAGCTTCCGATGCGACAAGTAGCGCAACGACATTGAGTGTTACAGGAGCAGCAAGTTCAGGCATTACCGCTGGTGTTGTTATAGAAATAAACACAGAAGCAATGTATGTCACCGCTGTAAGCGGTACTGATGTCAGTGTTATACGTGCATACGGTGGTTCGACAGCAGCAAGTCATACCGCTAGCGACATCGTTCGGGTATCTCCCAAATTTCCTGCATACCGAATTATGGAAGCTCTCAACAACGACTTACGTGATTTGTCATCCCCTGACAATGGGCTCTTCCAAATCAAAACAACAAGTTTTACTTACAATGCTGCCCAAGAAGGTTACAACCTCTCAGGTTTAACTAGTGAAGAAGTCCAATCTATTTACACAGTGACTTACGCAGATCCTATTCCTGTTGAAGCTAGCGAACCAGAGATCCGTTCATGGAGATTAAAAAGAAACAGAGACACCGCTGCATTCAACAGCGGCTTGGCATTAATTCTTTATGGACCGGGATGGCCGGGTAAAAAAGTGACAGTGAGTTACAAATCTCCTCTCACTTTGATTACCGCAACAACTGACGCTAAGTCAGGGACCGGGCTCCCATCTACTGCTTATGACCTACCTCCTCTTGGTGCAGCGTTAGCTTTAATGACAACGACACCTATACGTCGAGAATTTTTGGATGCACAAGGAATGCATAGACGTGCCGAAGAAGTTCCTCCGGGCGCTATCTCTGCTTCGATGCGAGATCTTAGAATGCGTAGAGAAATGCGAGTCGCTGCCGAATCAGCACGCATAGCTGCTATGTATCCACAAGTTTGGCAACGCAACTCTAGTCACCAAGCGTTGTAATCATGGCGTTTAACTCTGAATACCTTCCGGTTGAACTGGATAGTGTGTCATATGAAATTGATACAACAGAGTACGCACGCACGACCGTTCCTGCTTTACGTGAACAACGAGACACAAGCAAAGAACCCGGTGAAAATGCTTTAGATACGAGCGGCGCATGGACACGTTCACAAACTGACTGGAGTTATGGTGCTGGTCAAACGCACTTTGATTTGGATGACTCTGATCGTCGGAGGTTCAGTACTTCTAGCGGTATTGATCCTTGGACGAAAGGACAAATCACCCTCTTACCCATAACAGAACAAAAGAAAAGCGCAGCTAGCAGCAACCAGTTAGTGCGCCGAGTCGGAGATTATCTCTATTTCATAGACGCTGAAACAGTATCCTTTACTAATGGCCCGACTGCTGCATCGCCTACATGGACAGACTTTACCGCTCGTGCTACATATTCAATTACAGATTTACATTCTGATAGCACTCATATTTTTTTAGCTTTTGGTTCTGGCGCAGCAATCGCCCGATCAACAATCAATACCAGTTCAATCGACGGAGCTTGGCCGTCAAGCGGCACACAAGCTGCTGATCTTATACGAGTCGCATCAGGCCGATTGATTGGCGCACTTGGCGCAAACATCTTCGAGATCGGAGCCGACGGAGCAAAACTTAGTAGCTCCCTCGACTACACCCCAGCGCTTTCTTCGACTACTTGGGTATCAGTTTGCGGTGGGCCTTCAGGAATATTTGCTGCCGCTAACTCAGACAACACTGGCACTATCTACCACATAGATGTCAACTCAACTGACGGCACGTTACAAACTCCTGTTATCGGAGGGCAACTCCCACATGGAGAACAAATTAATGAGATCACCGCATATGGTGGTGTTCTTTTAATCGCAACATCAATAGGACTTCGCACCGCTGCAATCGACACCTCATCTAACGCAGTATCTATAGGCCCAGTCATCGACGACGGAGGCGAAGCCTTCTGTTTGGAAACCGATTCACGGTTCGTATGGTGGGGAGGAAGCAGCGGCAAACTTTACCGTGGCGATCTTTCAAAGTTCACAACAACTCTCGTCCCAGCGTGGGCTCCTGATCTTGTATCTGTTGCCGGTTCCCCTTCTGATATCCAGTCAGTAGCACGACTTGGAGATAAAACCTACTTCGCAGATAAGACTAATGGTTGTTACGGAGAATCAGGTTCAGGTGTCAAAGTCGTAACAGGCACACTAACTGTTGGCGAAGTTTCGTGGTCAACAGTAGCCCCAAAACTATTAAGAAACGTTACCGTTCGACAAGACCGTGACCAATACACATTCGGTGACACTGATTACAACGTCGCATCAACTGATTATCGGGACGGAGATCTTGAATACAGGGGTAGCCCGACTACCACACTCTTGGGCAGCATCTCGTTCGCTGCAACAAACGATGACAACTCCACGTCCAGCCTCTCCCTAACCCCGAACGTCCCTAAAAACTTTACATTTGTTACGGAATCATCTGTCTCATACGAATTTGTTATTACCCTTGGTCGTTCTAGCGCAACTACCGAAGCCCCAATCGTTGAAGATTGGCTCACTACTTGCATAGCTACACCCAGCCGTGTAGATGAAATCATTTTGCCTATCGTTTTACGACGGCAAGTATTGACATCAAGAAACAGCGGCGCTCCTGTAGCATTTAACACTAAGCAAGTTTTTGAAACTCTGCGTAACCGAATGGAATCGGGGCAAACATTGACATACAAAGAAGGTGACCGTTCAGAGAACGTAACTATTGAACGTATCTCTATGCAGCCTGACCGGTTATCAGACGATGGAAGCTGGTGGGAAGGCACACTACTCGTGCGCCTATTAACAGTTCCAGAGTAATGTCTAAAGTACTTTTCTTTGACATCGAGACAGCCCCCAACATGAGCTATGTCTGGGGTCAATGGCAACAAGATGTCATTGAACACGTCGATGAGTGGTACATACTTTGCTTCTCATACAAATGGGAGGACCACAAATCCACTCACGTTGTCGCATTAAAAGACTTTGAGCTTTACGACAACGACCCCGGCAATGACTTACAAGTAGTTAAAAAACTATGGGAACTTCTCGACGAAGCCGACATAGTTATCGGCCACAACTCAGATGCCTTCGATATTAAAAAAGCAAACGCACGGTTCGTGTACCACGGGCTGGGACCACCAAGCCACTACCAAACTGTTGACACATTGAAGATGGCTCGCAGACATTTCAAATTTAATAGCAATAGACTAGGACACTTAGGCGAACACCTCGGCTTAGGTGGGAAAGAAGCAACAGGGGGTTTTGAAACATGGGCAGGATGCATGAACGGGGACGCTAAAGCATGGAGCGTAATGAAAAAGTACGCCAAACAAGATGTCGATTTACTTGTCGATGTTTACGAACGCTTACGTCCTTGGGCTACAAACCATCCCAATAGAAACGTGATCGACGAAACTTCTCATGCGTGTCCCACCTGCGGCAGCAATAAGCTGCAAAAGCGCGGTAAGAGGGTGACACGGACGATGACATATCAGACATACCAGTGTCAACGTTGCAAGTCTTATTGCAGATCGAGGTTGGCCGACGCATCTCCCCGTCCCGAAGTTGTTTAATCGAAGTTATAACGAGGCCGTAACGGACGTTCCGCATCGTCAGCTAGGATTCTAGCCTTACACTTCTTGCATCGACACTCGCCAATCAAATACTTTGCCAGTGTCCCGTGCTTCTTAAAATCTTTTTTGTCCCAACGTATGTGACCTAACTCGTCTACATACATCAGTAATCTTCAGGGTTACTCGCATCTCGTTTCAGCGTTTCCGCAATGCGGTCTGCTTCTTCTTTATTGAGTACCCATTCCCTTATCGCTTTGTCACAGATAATCGCATAGCCCTTTACTTCGGGCCCTCCGACTATTCGTGCTGGCAATTCTTCTACTTTTATATCCATCGCTTTTCTCCAATCACGATGTCCCATTTATTTTACCACGCTGGGTGACAATTAGGGCGGAATGCTGGGGTAGAAAGGAGAGTAAACACCCCCAGCATCCCATCACCGGGGTAACCCGGTTAGCCCTTAGACTTTAATTTTTCTTTTAGCTCTCGAAGTCTGCGGACATTTTCGTCTATCGAAAGCGATTCTTTCTTGTTCAACGCTAACGCTTTTTGCGTTTCGTTCTCATCGTTGATGTTACACACTCGGCTCCCACTTTCCTCAGCGTTTCTTCGTAAAGCTGTCTCGAACGCTGCTTCAGTATACCCCCACGTAATGTTGAGTGCGTCATAACATTCATTGATTGTCCAACCAGCGGCATGTGCAGTCTCGACAAGGTGCCGAATCCTAACTGGTTTAACACTGATGGGTTTCTTTTCTAACTCTTTCCACCATGTGTTGAGCATGTCCGTAAGGTCAGAAAAAACTGGTTGTTGTGCCACTTTCAGCCTGATTACTTTGCCCATGTATTCTCTCCTTTATCAGTTGTGCAAAGTTGTGTAGTTCCATTACCACGTATGCTCCGCCAGTTCCAAAGTTGCGACGTTTGACTATAGCCGCACCGAAACCAGCGTCTGCATTAACTCTTTCTTGTTCTGTCTCCTTCATAATTTGGGACAAAGACGAGAGGGCATCCTTCCTGTTTTTGCATTCAAATACAAATTCAGGTAGGTCAAGGCATCGGATATCCCCCACGTCTTTAGTCCCAACAAGAGGCAGACGCATAAACTCTGAGCCTGTATAGCTTTGGAGATACCGAACACATTCGGTTTCCCAAGCTGTCCCCTTCTGTTTTGATTTACTCATATATCACTTATATCAGGAGGTAAACAATCAGGTTCATCTATGTGTTCCTGATAAAAACTGTATGCCGTTTGGATTAGAAATGACATAGCTTGCATGAGTTTGTTGTTGTCATCCATCTGTTGATCCGCAGGATGCCGCTCGAAAGATTCAATGATCTGCGAAGCACGCATTTCAAATTGAACTGCAAAATCCTTAGGAACTACAAACGATAACACTGTTAATTCGTCTGCTAACACTGGAACAATTACGCTTTGTGGTTCATAGTCATCCATTAAAAAGGTTCCTGATCGTCGGCAAATGCAGCTTGCACATTTTGTGCTGCTGCTCTGTCAACATTACCATTATCAGATCCCTTCGGATGCCAGCGATATGAGGGCCCACCTTCGTCTGCATAGAGACAAAGTTTGCTGCGCTTTTCTCCTTCCTTGCTTTCCCAATTATCTTGTTTCATACGTCCCGTGAACATAACACGAGAACCTTTTGGTATTTCAGAAATGCGTTCAGCTAAATCACCAAAGCATTTAACATCGAACCAATGGGTTTCTTTGCTTTCATCCCGACCAGTAGTCACGGCTACCGGGACAGTAACAAAGGCGTTACCACTTTGTGAATAGCGCAACGTTAAATCAGTACCAACGTTGCCTGCGATAGATATATTACTCATTACTTTCTTCCTCTCTCTTTTCGAGAATGTCTGCGAGAACATAGTTCCCGTCGTGTTTATGCCAAAGATGTAGGCCAAGACCTAACCGCATAGCACATCTTTTAATTCCGTCCGACGCACACGCCTTCAGCCGTGCGCCGTCCGTTTTCCAGTTGTTTGGATTCTCGCACTCACCGACCTCTTGAATCGAGGTAGTTCGTCCATCAATCTCAACAGTAAGAGTGCAGAGGCAACCAGTGAGAGTACCATCAGCATCCCTGACAAGAGTATCAATAGCAAAATCATATGGACCCACAATCCCTAGTAGGAATTGGGACACGATACCGTGTGGTACATACGCTGCGGCAAACTTTCCCGGTTTGGTTTCAATAAACCTGTCCGAGAATGGTGTTGCTAATTTACTTAACTGACTCATCAGTCTCCTTTATTACTAAATCGATAATGTCCAATATGTTTACGTCACCATGCTGTTCACAGATGTCGTAGTAAGGGCAGTAGTTACATTCCCAAGGGATCTCTGCATCCCACCACGACCGCAACCCTTCAGGAATGACACCAGTTTCAAGATAATTAAGTGCCATTCGAGCATGAGCTTCTAAGAAATATGTAGTAGCTACCGAAATAGACGTACCACTTTCATCAAACGGATCATGGATGTCATACAACCACTCAACCATGTCCCCGGCACGAGCACTATCTTTCCACCGGCTAGGCGTAGCATCAGTACATATGTAAACCAGATGTATTTTGGTTGAGCCAGTAGCTATTGCGTATGCACAAGCCTGAAACAAATGCTCTTCTTTAGGCCCCTCATTACGGGCTTTCCTAAACCCATAATTACGCATTGTTTTTATTTCTAAAACAGTTCCTTCTCTTCTGCTAGGCATGTCATGTGACGCCTGATAAACACCATCAGCATGACCAGACGTTAAACAATTAGGAATACTGACTTCAACTTCACACTCGAAGTTGGATACCTTTTCGTTAAACGCTGCTTGAACATGCCCGTGCATGGTGTTACCAATCTCTTTGGCAACAAACCCATTCACAGCATTAGGGCCAGCCTCTATACGAGGCACCCCCATTCCGTCGAACACCTGTTTCCTATCACACGTTGTGATATTAGATATCCGTAAGAACGAACCATCAGCAGTTGGTTTATTCGGCGGACGCCTTATACTTTCACGGAGAGCTAGCTCCGCTGGACCCGTTTCGTATTGCATCGTTCTCCCTTTCTACGTGCAGTTTATCAGTTCCCTCGGGCCTCATCAATGCGGCGATCCCAATAATTCGACTCAGCAATCTCTCTAGCTTCAAGCATTTCTTCATACTCTTCATCACTCAAATCTGCATACGGATCATCGGGCGGATCTATACAAAAGTATTCCATTTCTATGCCTCCCACTTTTCTCCATCAATAGACAATATTTTTACTGCCCGTTCTTCGTGTACAGCAAATGTCCAATGGTCCTCAAACTCTGGTAGATCATCAGTCATACACATGTTGTGAACAAAATCGGTAGCTTCGTCAAGCTCTTCTTCGTCATGCTCAACTGTCACTAACCAATACAAGGTTTGTGCTACTTCAACTTCAAATGTCCGTGACATTATCCTTCTCCTCCTAGTTCTAGGTCAGGAACATAAAGCATTTGTTCTTCATCATGCTCCCAATACTGGTGGTAATACTCAGCGTTTGAACGCCACATATATTGCGGACCAGCGTGACGTTTCTTTCTTTTCGACAACCGAGTTTCTTGCCTATTGCATGATCTACACACAACAGGTTCAATCATCCCGGTTCTTTGTGCTCGCTTCATTAATGGGCCCAAAAGCCGAGCGTTATCTAACTCGACTCCCATCTTTTCTAATTCAATATGAACTTCATCAGTAGTCCATGCCTGCCACGGCCCATGCTTGATTACACATTTCTTTATTGCCATTTTTGCAGCACGCTTCTGGGATGGACGGGCACCTAACTCTGCCCGTGCCATCCCAATGTTGCGCTCTTCTATCCCACTCATGTGTATTGAGCTAACGGGAGGGCTGTGTGAATAATCTTCGCAGCTTTTTCAGTTACCGGTAACTTGCCAAACATGACATTGGCTTGATGCCTACGTGTCCTGTCACGACTGTTGTCGATTCCTTTAAGGGCTTTATCTTTCTGTTCCCATGCTTGGACAGCCATGAGCGCACCCCATCTAGTGTTGCGAACACCTGCTATATCTTCGTCAAGATAAAAACGATTATTCAAATCAGTTTTCTTATTAACCCAACGAGTCAAAGTGTTGTAATACCCTTGTGCGCTTGATGATTTTTCTCCCATCACAGGTACTTCACCAATGAGTCGAGTAACTAGCTCGTCCCATTGAGCGTCAACAAACTTTTCGTTAGCTAGTTGCTCAATCTGACGAGCGTATTGTGTATGACGTTCATAGCCCTTACACAACTCTTCAACAGCTTCTTGCATCATTCCCTGTGGATCACCCATCTTCTTAAACCTAAAGACAGCATCTTTATCCAAGATGTTCCACTTAAATGTGTTCGCACACACAACAGCAGTCGCAGATTGAGTAGCGATCAAAGGAACTTGTTTGTCATGGCCGTTCCCGATGTTGAACATCGACTCAACCTTCGACCAACCCGGAATATTTATTTCATCTTTGAATTTCAAAGAGACATAACCAACAGCACCATTGTCATAAGTACCTACTGACTCGATACTTTCAACGAGCCCAGTATCAATGAGCATTCCAGTTAAGTCATCAATCATAAACCGATGCTGAACTATCTTGTATCGGTCACTAACTTCAGCGTAAGCAAACGGATAGTTGACCATCTTCAGGACATTCCGTCCGTCGAGGATCACACCGATCTCATCATGTTCAATATGTATTGGGTGTCGTTGAACTTCGCACCAGTCGAAGGCATCACGAGCATCTTCCCAATTAATATGGCCTACGTTTCCTAGCTTGTGCCACGGTGTTACTGCGTAACGAGCGTGGTATGCATCAAGCGATGTCATTTTGTGTGACATTTTGTTTCTCCGTTTCATCGTTAATAGCTTTTAATATTTTCAACATTGTGTCTTGGGTTATACCTTCAATGGATAAACCGCCAACAGATAGATGCCAAGTGCGATCATTGAAACGTGTAGCCCATACATAACTGGGCGTGTCGTTCTTGAAACGCACGGTGGCTGTCAATGTTTCTTTGTTTTTGAATACAAGCTCACGTTCTTCTTGACATGAGTCGTTGTAAACATCTGTCCTAACACGTAAATATTTCACGTATCTTCCCTTTCATTGAGATCTTTTAGTTATTCTTTCATTAACTGTTCAAAGCTAAATTTTACATAATGTTTAGGTAAAGGCCATTGGGGATGTTTTGATTTCATAAAATCCCAAACCGCCTCATCTACACCACATGGACTACACACATATGTCTCATTATCTTTTCGAGACAATGCATTTAATGCTTCCATTTCCTCTAACTCCTCGATCTCACACCGAGGGCAAAGAGTTTTCATTTCTTTCTCCTTTATTTGAGATCTTCAGGAGAGGGGTAAGTGCTTAGAAGGGCTACGCATATCTAAGACAATCCTTATCCCCTCTCCCTTTCTTATGACCTTTCAGGAAATATTATACCAGCAATAGATACTAAACCCCTTCGAGTTTGTATGTAACACAGGATTAAGCCTCCGAAAGGTCACGTTCTTTTATTTTTTACGTTCGTCTATTAAACGATTCCACTCGCCAAAGTATTCATCGAGTGTACCGAGAAACATTTCAGCATCTTCTTCATCTAATACTGCATATGCAACACGACAGATAGCGTCTGTTATCCCTTCGATAGCATCATCTAATTGTTTTTCAGTTACTTCCATCACAACTCCCGTGCTGCGAGGATTTGTTCTCTAGTAAATGCATCATGTTCCACCATTGGAGTGTCACGTTTAGTACCCCTTTTATTCTTTGTTGCTTTATCTTCTTCCTTGAACACACGCCAAGCCTCACGACAGCCAGCACATCGACAGCCATTACTGTAGTAATTAGCGGATGGGCTCCCCTTACAAGTTGCCCTTTGATTAGCCACTAAAATTCCTGCGCTTTCAAATCATCCCACGACAGACCAGCATCATCCAACATGATCTGCTGTTCCTGTCGCCGCTCCTGATCTGCCTTAAACATATCTTCAATAAGATTGTTCAAACCAATATCAATCTCAGCATGAAGCGCCTGCAATTCAACAACTGCAAACGCAATCTTATCCTCGCTGTACTCGGCTTTCAGTTCACAAATACGTTGAGTAATACGCTTTTGTATACCGGTAGCAGTCGAAGTATCAATATAAATACGATGCATAACATCGCCTCCTTTTCATTGAGAACAAATATAACAGGTAATTCCGGTGTTTAAGGATCACATACAAATGTGTCACGTGGGAGTGGTTCGACACATGCACCGGGAGGGCTTGGTGCATGTGCCGATGATGCTCGCCTGTTGTTATTGTCATGCAGCGGCATCTAAGAAACTGCACCCTCCGAAGAGGATGCAGTAACTTAGACAACGCTACGCAAACAGATCCTCGTCTGCGCTAGCTGCCAACGCATCAACGGTCATTGTGTTGTTGATACGTGCCATATGTGCATCTAATAGAAGCTGCATCTTGTTATCCAAGTCCATGATGTGGGCCTTGCTAGTTTCTGCATCTCCTGTTGGGTTGATATGACGTGCTGCCATCAATTCCCACTGTGCCATTGGTCGTCCCATATGACTCCCACGTGTGTAATACACGATAGATTCAACGTCATCTGGACCAACGTCACGCTTCCAGTGTTCAACATCAGCATGGTTACGAACCCATACAGTCAGATCCCACTCACCTGCTGCTGGAAGTGGATACAGTACGATCCTGTACTCAATACGTTCAGGTAACCGTGGCTCTAAACCAAGTTCCTTACACGCTTCCAAGTAGCTATCAGTTGCAGGTATCCCTGCTGTGTAGTACTGCGTAAACGCCTTGTACTTCTCGTTGTACGCTTGATTGAACTGCTGCATGTAACTATCAGCAGTCGCTTGTTCACGCCAACCATCAGGAACCATTCCCCGACAGTTGAAACGTATGAAATTAACTATGTCGTTACCGAGTGACTCGGCCTGTGTATTAGCCATTGCTGGCCTCCTTTTCTTTTATTATCTGACGACACTCAGCCACATACTTGCGACCAAGTGCGATTGTTACTGGATTTAGTTTCCAGATCTGTTGTTTGTAAACTTCTCTGACTACACGGTCACGTCTAGGCATGGTTCACCACATTCTTGACTGATCCTCGGATCACGTTGCGACCGTAGTTAGGGCTGTTCCCATACGACGCCTTTAGTTTTCTGTTTAGTTCGGCTCGCTTGATGCGGCCATCCCTGCCGGGGCGGAAAGTGACCGAGCGCATTTCTGCGACGAGTGCAGAGTTTCCTTTGCGTTCGGCCCATTCCTGCCACTCTGTGGTCAGTCCGGTTGTCACGAGTCTCTCCTCTCTTCTGGTTTACTTGATGACGTGGAGATAACAGGCCATCTATTCGGAAACAAACTGTGGGGCAGAAAGTTTCTAAAAATTCACGCATTTGGGACAACCCGAATACTTGGAGGGTTGGCCCGAAATTTTAGAAAGTTTCCGGGGTCCCCGAGTTTGTTTGTGAATCGGGGTCTGTTAAACGAGCGCTAACGCAACTTAGGGCCGGGGCACACGCATCACCGTGCGCCGGACCAAGTGGAGTCGGGAGTGTTCTTGCGGCATCAAGTCAACCAGCAGAGAGGAGAGTGAGGATCGGTCGGACCAACAGAGTAGGCATGGGCTGAACGCTTAGGAAACTCAGCACTAAGGAGCAGGGCTCGCAGCACTTTCAGAACCGGCAGGGGCATCAAGCGAGCAGAACTCAACACAACACTACCCACATCCACATGAGATCACACCGAACAACGGACGCAATGCGATCCGACGCCCAAGCAATGTGGATAACCATGCCTAAGACACAGACACACATACCGAGCCCTGCTCCACACGTAACACAGTTGGGCTTCACAAACCAAGCACTACACCACCCAAACAGAAAGTCTCACCGGGGGTTAGTGGGTGAAGCCCTTCTGTGTGGTTAGGAAGGGGGTGTGTGCCGAACCACCCCCACGTGAGAGATGT
>VTLG01002810.1_pt1 | contig 17426 bp, 9 predicted proteins | sample 4694571 | NCBI WGS metagenome assembly VTLG01 (sample SAMN12604809, study PRJNA352737) | marine metagenome | biome: ENVO:00000447; feature: ENVO:00000209|ENVO:00000569|ENVO:01000036; material: ENVO:00002151; isolation source: viral sequences binned using virsorter ...
TTACACTATCGTTAAAGTCAACACCTGTTGCACCACCTACTCCAGAGGCAGCAGCAGCCCATGTAAGGCCACCTGCTGCACTTGATTTAGCAGTTAATACATAATCATTAGTAGGTGTATTATCTATGTTTAAATTTGCTTCAGCTATGACACCTGCTTGTATTTGAGCTGCCGTTATACAATCGTCTTGTAAGTTTGCTTCAGCTATACAGTTGTTTGATAGTGCAGCTGCAGTTATCGCATTATCTACAATCTTATCTGCAGTTACTGCATCATCTGCAATATCGGCTGTAGCTATTGTGGCATCTTTAATACCATTTGTACTTATTTGTGTTAATGCCATAGTTATTTAGCCTCCAATGCGGCAACTTTAGTTTCTAGTGTTTCGATTTTTGTAGATAGTTCTTTTATTGCTTCTACTAAAGGTGCAATTAAACCACTATAGTTTAAACCTTTTTTACCTTCTTCACCTTCAACTAAAGCAGGGTAAATTTTCTCTACATCTTGTGCTGTAAAACCAATAGCTTCAATATCGGTTTCTTTAAATTTATAAGAATATCCTTTTAATTGTTTTACCTTAGCTAATGAATCTGATAAAGGTGTTATATCTTTTTTAAGTGCAATGTCAGAAGATTCCGTTACTGTTCCATAAACGTACCATCCTCCTGAAGTTGTTTCACCTCTTGCACTACTGTTATGGTACCAAATCGTACCACCGTCAGGATTTATATAGCCACAATAAGATCCATTATTTTTTTGAAATTTAATTTCTCCATCATTTCTAACATGAAGTACGCCCGTATCATTTATAACATATGAGTGAGATCCAGTGTGATAAAGTTTTAAATCATCTCCAGTTCCAAGACTTACTTTACCATTATCTTCAATTGTTAAATTACTAGAATTACCAATCCCAATCGCTCCACTTGTATTAAGTGCATTATATATGTGTACTCCTCCTGAAGTCGTGGCAAACTTTTTTGAGCCATCATAATAGAGTTCTACGGCTGCGTCATTTAAAAATCTAGCTTTGTACTCAGAATTTGCATTATTTACTAATTCTGCATTATCAGCCATTATTTGCAGATAGCCAGTATTATTTTTAATTATACTGTTAGAGCCATTATGATACATTCTTAAATCTTGTCCAGTTCCTAGTTGAAGTACACCATTATCAACGAGGTCGACAGTATTAGAAATATTTAAGTCATACCAACGATAAGAACTAGAACCTAAACTTGCTCCACCATAAGAAGATGGTCTCCATCCACCAGAAACATATCCAGTTCCAGTGACCGTAACGCCATCACTTGTTGTCTCAAACTTCTTACTGTTGTCGTAATAGAGTTCAACGGCTGCATCTGGTACTGCTTTAATGCTTATCTCACCAGATTTTCCTATAGTTATACTGTTATTAGTTGTAGTGTATATGTATAAATTTCCAGTTCCATTGTCTAGGTATGAGTTTGTTCCATCATGTTTGATTTTTAAATCTTGTCCAGTTCCGAATCGAGCTTCACCGCCATCAAATAACATTAAATGGCAAGCATTACTTGATAAACCTATATCAACTCCGCTTGCATTGGTATTTATTTTCTGTACGTTGTCATAATAGAGTTCTACGCCTCCATTTTCAATAAACCTTGTAAGATTTTCAGTAGTAGCATTACCTTGTATTGTTAAATCTTGACTTCTAAGAATTAAACCACCAGTACCAGTATCTGCTATGAATGAGTTAGAGCCATCATGGTAGATTTGTAGATCTGATCCAGTTCCAACTGTTATCTTGCCAGAATCATTATTTATTGAGAAATTTCCACTTGAGTCAAATTTTGCTTTTTCTGAGCCATTAATGTAAAACTTAATTTGACCACTAGAACCAGCAGAATTTATTTTTAAATCAGTATCATTTGTAAATGTTTCTATAAAATCACTTACTTGTACTCGTCCAGTTACCTTAATACCGTTAGTTAAAGTCTCAAACTTTTTACTGCCATCATAGTATAGTTTTACAGCAGCATCCTGTGCAAACTGTCCCATCCATTCTCCAGCCGTATCAGCTAATCTTAGATCATTACCTCTTAACCATGTTTCACCTGTACTGTTAATGATGTATGAATTAGAGCCATTATGGTAGATTTCTAAATCATTACCTGTACCAAAGCGAATCTTCTTATTATCTGCTAGATCTAAGTTAGTTGCTATCTTATCTCCAGTAACTGCTAAGTTCTGTATCTTAGCTGTAGCGACTGTATTATCACTTGGAGTACCGATACTTACCGTTGTTCCGAGTGTAAGAATGAAATAATCAGCACCACTAGCAGGGGCATTAGAAAAGATAATTGAGCTACCGTTAATAGCAAATCCTTCGGATGGCTGGCTGGTTCCGCTATTAGGTTTCTGAATGACTCCATTGATGCTAACAACATGTTGTTGAGCTGTAGAACCTGGGTTTGATAAGACAAATCTATAAGCTGATCCATTGAATGAAGCAGAGTTACCACCAGTACCAGAGTAACTGGATATTGTATTTATATAGAAATCACCACTAGATGCTACTTCTTCCCATGAAGAACCATCGTATACCTTTAATTTATCTGTTGCTGTATCCCACCATAAGTCACCGTCATCTAATGAAGAACTAGGTGCAGATCCAGCTACTCTATATCTTTCAGCAAAGTCATTTATGTCTCCACTAAGACTGAGTAGATCAGCTTCTTTAAGTGTTGCTTTGTGGTAGTTATATATCTGACCAGAGCCAGTAGAACTAACCATAAATGCTACACCAGCATCAACAGTAGTACTGTTAAAGTTAGAAGCTATGTTATTTATAGTTACTGTCGAACCACCTACAGTTCTACCTGTAGTACTAGTACCAGATCCATTAACAACAAGACCACCAGCATCAGCTATAGAGATAACTACACCAGCTGCAGGTTGAGTATTAGGAAATGCCGCATCAGTTGCTATAACTTCTAATCCACCAATAGGGGCGATTTGAGCAGCAACATAATCAACAACAGCTCCACTAGTAGGGTATGCGGCATCAGTATCTGATATAGTAGTTTCAACAGACTTACCATCGACCACCGTATTAATTTCGGCAAGAGTCGCAGTAAGAGCAGTACCACCTGCCAGGATACTTGCAGTACCTGTCTGCATACCAGCAAGTGTTGTGAGTTCAGCATCGGCTATCTCTGAGGTTGTAACAGCATTAGCAGCTATCTTAGCAGAGGTTATTGCGTTATCTGCTATATCTCCTGTAGCTATAGTTTCATCTATAATATTAACTGACGCAACACTGTTAGCTGACATTTGAGCTGTCGTAACACAATTGTCTTGTAAGTTTGCTTCAGCTATACAGTTAGTTGATAGTTCAGCTGCAGTTATTGCATTATCGGCTATTTGATCACTATTAACTGCATTATTTCCTATTGCTGCATTGTTTATCGAACCCGGTGCATAGTGTTCAGTGTTAATTACATCATCAGCTATCTTAGCTGCTGTCACAGAGTCAGCACCAAGAGCTGTAGTATCTACAGACCCTGGAGCATAGTGTTCAGCGTCTATTGAGTCAGCAGCTAAGTGCTCTGAATCAATAGCATCATCAGCTATCTTAGCTCCAGTCACAGCGTCAGCTGCTATCTTAGCTGTAGTCACTCCAGAGTCAGCTAAATCACTTGTACCGATAGTACCTGCTGCTAACTTAGCACCAGTCACTGAGTTATCTGCTAGGTGAGCTGTGTCTATAGATCCGTCTACATAGTGTTCTGAATCAATAGAGTTATCTGCTATCTTAGCATTAGTTACAGCATCAGCTGCTATCTTAGCAGTTGTAACTTGACTATCTGCTATATGTTCAGTATCAATAGATCCAGCTACATAATGTTCAGAATTAACAACATCATTTTGAATGTTATCTCCATCTATACAATCATTAGCTAATTTAACATGTGTTACTTGAGCATCTGCTATGTGTGCAGTATCTATACTACCGTCTACATAGTGCTCTGAATTGATCTGATCATCAGCTATTAAAGCACTAGTTATATTATCAGCTTTTATCTTAGCTGTAGTTATAGCAGCGTCTTGTACATCATATGTTTGTATTAACTGATCGTCTTGCTCTTCTAAAGATCTTAAAGCTTGTGTTTGGTTATCATTTAGATCACCTGCTTTAATAGAAGAACCTGCTGAGTATGTAGCTCTAGCAGTTGTTACACCTGTATCTCTAACAATACGAACTACAACACCATTAGGTACGTTACCTGATGTCCAAGTAACTGTACCTCCATTAACTGTATAACTTGTTATATTATAATGTGTAGTTGCTGTCTTTAATACGTTATCAACGTATACTTTGATTTCATCAGAAGAGAAGGTTGGAATAGAAAAAGCTTCAGAAGCACCCCCACTTGCTGTATATTGTTTAAAACTTGCCATTTGTTATTTTGGAATAGAGAGAATGTTTCTTGTTTTTTCTTGCTTCTGATACTTTAATCTATCAGATAATAGCTTTTCAGACCTTAGTGCTTCTATTCTTGGATCTCTCATTATTGAAGCCCACGCCTTTCGTCTCGCTTCTTGGAAGATTGCATCAATCCTCATGTTGTGATAATAATCTTCATCCTCATACTTACCTCTATTTCCACCTCTTATATCCCTATACATCTCATCTAGAGATGCTTGGATTTTAGGTTGATTAGCCAAGGTAGTTAACTTATATTCTAAGTTTTGTTTACCTATAGCTCTTTGGAACATAGAGCGTATTCGGGGGTGATCAGATAAATCTATATTATCAGGAGACATATATGTAGATAGTCGGATGTCGTATCCACTATCGAATAGTAATTTTCTACCAGGACTTTGATCTAGATTTAATGATACAGGACTAATAGTATTAAAGGCTCTAGTCATGAAATCATAATCTTTTATAGGCTTACCATTTAGTATATCATATTTGATAGGTAAGTCATCTCCAGGTAAATATTCAGATATTAAGTTTCTATTTCTTATTGAATCACCTATACCAGAGTTTAATTCACGCATATATGGGGTAAATAACTTACCTAAATCATTACGTAAACCTGCTAATGGTATCTGATTATTCAATAGGTTAGCTAATATTCTGTTCTGTTGTCCAGGTCTACCAGCTACCATATCAACCATTTGCTGTATACCAGCGAAGTAAGACTTACTTGATATAGCTTGTGCCATAACTAAACTTACTTTCTGTAGTTGATTCTCTGTCCATTCATCTCCCATCAATAAACTATAATCTCCTATATCAGCGATAGTAGAGAATATTTGGTTGAATGGTTCAATTGCATCATAACCTATCCAGACACCACCCAGTTTAAACTGTCTTGGTCTCCATCCAGCATCAATCCACATCTGTCTTTTCTGTCTATCAACAGGACCATTACCTGTTATTCTACCAGACATCCAAGCCCAACTAGTCATAGCTACTGTAGCACTACCTATAGCTAAACGACCAGTCTGTAATGCCTTAGCATTAGCTAGTTCTTCAGGTGTAGTGATACCATACTTGGCTACGTCTTCTAAATTATCAGCAGTAGCTCTAGCTACATCATTGAATTCTTTTACTAAGAAGTTGAATCCAGGTGTATGTTTAGCGGTTAATGTTAATCCACTAACACCTGTTCTAGCAAATAGGAAGAAAGGTTTAGCCCACGGGTTAGCTGCGAAGACATCATTCAATCCTTTAGAGAATCCCTCTAGAGGTGTTTGTAGTGTTACTTCTTTTCTAGCCCATTTAGTTGCTTCATCCCTTAGTTCTCCTGTTGTTTGATCCCATATCTCACCATAGAATTCCTGTTCATATGCTCTCATTACTTCTGGAGTAATCTCAGGTGTCCTACCACCTTTAGATTGTATGTCTAGAACCTTACGCATAGCCTTCTCTCTAGCTTTAGCTCTACCTAACATATACGCAAAGGTATCATCAGTAGCAGCCATAACTCTAGTTGAGTAGGTTAAGAACTTATTATTATTAAATTCTCTTGCCATATTAGCCATATTAAATAAGGCTTTATCTCCAGCAGTAGCTTTATCACTTTCATAGAATCTACGAAGTAACTCCCAGTTCTCGTCTCCTTTAGTAAAGTCATAGAAACGTGTTTTAATAGAAGCTATATCTCCACTCCAGTAGCTATCTAGTCTAGTTTTAAATACATTGTATGCATCAGGTATTGATTCCATCATAGCATTCATAGAAGATATGCCAGCCCGTAGAGTAGCAGTATCTCCTGTAAATGGATACCTCATAGCAGCACCTAAAGTTGTAGACATAGGCTTCATAAAGGTTGCAGTAGCAGTACCCATAACAGCTCTCATTGGTGTTCTAATACCACTAAGAATACTATTAGTCATCATTGCTCCTAGTTCTCTGATCAAAGCACCAGTTCTATTTGGTTGACTAGGGTCCATCGAACCCCCTCTGATCATCTTTCTAGCCCAAGAATAGAAATCCTCAACTTGATTAACAGTTTTCATGGATGAGAATACTTCAAATAAAGCATTCATTAAAGCAGGATCTGGATCATCTTTAGCTATCTTTAGGATAGACATAATAGAATCCTTAGTATCTGCCATCTCTTTAGTTAGAGTTTCAGTTAAGAATTGATTCTGTTTACCTGCTCCAATAGCTCTGAAGTCATTTGATTTAACAATCCTTGCTTTCTTAGTTTCTCTAAGTAAGTAGAGCATGGTGTCTATGACTTGAGCAGCTGGTCCATCTATATCACCTAGATCAACCATATCAGCTATCTCTCTTCCAGAGATACCATAGTCTCTAATTTGATGTAATAGAGAACCAACTAATAAATCAGCTACTACTATATTCTCACTGACTAATGTTTCAATTGAATCAATCTGCTTACCACCTTTAATAACAGGGTAAGAAGTTTTATATCTAAGTATATCTTGAAGGAATTCTTCTGGACTCATATCGCCAGCATCTCTACCTAGAATTATCTTTTGATATGATTTAATAGCATCACCCCATGTTTCCATGAGTGTCTTTCTACCTGCTTTAACTAGTCCTATTTCAGCTTGGTATCTTTGATCACCTAATAAAGATTTAAGAATACGCTGTGCAGTATATTCACTTAAGTCACCTTCTCTAGCTATACGTTCTAATTCAATAGGAGTAGCTATACGTCCTACAGAACCATCTTTAGAACCGTAATCATTCTTTGTACGTCTGTAAGTAGTTAAAGCATCATACGGTTTCTGCTCTGATGTATAAGCCCCTTGAGACTTATCAGCTACAGGTCTATTCTTAGAAGCTCTGAAGTTAGGATCTGCTTTTCTTATCTGATCTACTGCTAGTTCAGTGTCCATTGTAGTGACACTATCGTTCCTAGCTTCAATTTGATTAAGTACTTTCTTTGATCCTTTACCTAGCAACATAGCTACACCATCAAAAGCAACACCTATACCTATACCCTCAAGTATATTCTTGAGTTTCATCATGATAGGATGGTCTGTTTCTTTTGTTGTTAATGGTGTATCTATCCATCCATACTTATCTCTAAGCATACCTAAAGCATTCATACCATCTGATTCTTTAGATACTAAATCAGAAGCAGCACCGACAGCACCAGCTCTAACGAAAGAGTTAGCTAATATACCAGTACCAGTAATACCTACTCTAGCAGCTGTGTATTTGGCAGTAGGTATAATAGCAGCAGCCATTGTACCGAAGTGTACAGTACCTCTTAAGAGTTTACCCCACCAAGTCTTTGTTTCTATTGGATTCTCTTCATCTACAAATGGATCCCATTCTGGTCTATAGTAACCTTTCTCTTTACGTTCTCTAGATATTTCTCCTGTGAGAGCATCAATTGTACGTTCTGGAAATGTAGTTATAGAGGAGGCGGTATCTTGGATACCACCTGATAGAATAGATTGACCTTCTTTTGCAAATGCAGCAACACCCCAATTTTCTTTTTCTCTAGGATCAGCTAACTCAGCCTTGGCTTGAGTTTCCTGGGCAGCTGCTTCTTGAGCTACTACCTCTCTAGCTTCCTTTTTCTTTTCTAGTCCATCAATGAATTCATTACTGGCATTCACCGCTGATTCAATATCTTCTGGATCTAGTTGAATATCTATTGGCATTTTATTCTTGTGTTAATGTACTTCTTACAAGCTCCTTAGCAGCTTCAGGAAGTAATGTATCTAGTCTCAGCCATGTGGGTAGTTCTCCGACTGTCTCTAAGAACCGTTGATGGTCCTCCTCTGGTATATTAACTAATCTTCTATATCTACTATTCAATACAGCATAGCTATTAGCAGCCTGTGCTTTCTGTCTTAGTCTACTTAATACAACTAAGTCTTGTCCTTTCTCATCAAAAGGTATGTCACCTGTTAATCCGTTGGTTAGGAATATAGACATATAAGCTTCAGGAGTTATATCATAACGACCTATATTTGTATAGCCTTCATTGATTAGTTGAAGGACATCTCCAGCTACTACTTCATTTAAAGGTTTACCTAGTATGTCTTCTATATTCACATACTGTCCATTAGGATTACGTATAGCAGTATAACCTCCGTTAGCTTCAGCTGTAGGAGAAGCTACTGTATCTAACATCCATACTAGATCCTCATTTTCTTGAGTGACACGGTATGTCTTAGACCCAGATGGTTTAAGTAATAGTTTCTGATGATCTACTGATAAGTTCTTCTCTTCTGGAATTTCTATTTCATTCTCTTTAGCAGCTCCAGTAGCAATTAATCTATCAGCAATAAGTCTTTCTGTATTAGCACCTATTCTTTTAGCTAGTTGTCTATAGAATTCAGGTTGTGCTACTCGTCTACCTTTACGACTCTTAGCCATATACTCAGCAGCTTCTGCTAAATGAGGTTCTTCACCTTCCCATGGTTGAGAGCTATAAATAACATTACGATCTTTAGCGATAGCTAATGCTACTGTATTGATCTGTCTAGTAGGAGATGGATCATACGTTGATGCTTGCCTGTTATCCCACTGATAAACTCCTGGGGATACTTCTTTCCATAAACCATCTTTAACAGCACTCAGAGCCTCTCTGTGAGCGTCTAGATCAGACGCATTGTTCTCTAGTGCTTTATTATATACTGCATCATATTCTCTAATAGCTTGTTCATAGTTAGATGTCCACTTGGGAGTTCTAGCTTTGTTGACATCAGACTCTAGAGTTCTAGCTGTAACTTCAGCTGATATAGCTGTGTTACGTCTACTAGTAGCAGCTTGAGATAAACCTACTTCAGACTTAACTACCTGATTCCACTTCTTATGTAAGTCAGGATCTATAAATCCTCTTAGATCATGTGGAGTGATCTGTTGGTTTAAAGTATAATGTCTCCAAGTTAATTCTTGGTCTAAAGCTACATCATCTATCATACCATCATACGGTAAGTTCTTAATGATGTCAGGTAATAGTTCTGGATCACGTAGACCGAACTCTTGCATGAATTTCTTCTGAATATTACTGACTGATGTATATGTAATAGGAGCATCATTAGCATCAAGAGCAGCTACAATATCACTAGCTCTTGTATTTATAGCAGCTTCTCTGTTAGCTTGTGACTCTTCAAACTCAGCTTTCTCAGCATTAGATACAGCTTTAAGTAATCTTCTAGTATCTTTCTTCCAGTAACTTCTAGCAGTAACTATGTGAGGATTTTGTGGAGTACTATCATGAGCTAAGAACTTATGATCTAATACAGGTTGAATGTCCTCTCTAGTTAATACACCAGTTTGAACACCTCTGATTAAAGTATCAAAAGCTTCTTGTCTAGCTAGATTATACTTACCACCATGTAGTCCTTTGTAGGTATGTAGATAAGTTATAAGATAACCGGGATCTCTTTTGATTTTAATCTTTAAATCTTTAGCACGATTCTCTTGTTGAATCTCTTTTAATGCAGCAGAATCAGTTTCTAATTCTTTCTTGATTCTAGCTTTATCTCTATCAATTAATTTATTAATAAAGTCTTTCTTCCAAAGACCAAATCTACCACCAGCTATATCCTCATGTTTATAAGCATACCAAGAATCAATAACATCACTTATATATCTCTTCTCTGTTGAATCAATAGCTTCCTCATAGGTCTTATATATCTTAGATCCATCGGGTGTGAATTGTCCAGGTATATGTACTTTCATACCAGCTTCAGCTCTAGGTCTATAAGAAGATTCATGGTGAACAAGTAGACTATCTACATCTTCATAGAATGCATTCTCTTTCTCATAAGCTTGATCTGGTCCAAGTATTAATTCATTAGCTTCATAAGGATTAGCTTCTCTTATCTGACCACCATAATCTATAGCAGTTGCTTTGATGTTTAGACGATCTTCTTTAGCATTTATCTCAGATAATACTTCAGGATCAAATTCTCCTTTACGTTCATAGTGTTCCCAAGCATCACCACCATAGATATTCTCATGATTAGCACGTTGGTCTTGTAGTCTTTTAGAATATTTAGTATAAGCTTTATGAGATTTATGCCACTCCTTTATTTCTTCTACATCTTCTTTGCCCTGTCTCAACATCTTAACAAGCTCTGCTGGACGCTTAGAAGCTCTTTCATGTTGATGATTATATATTTTAATTAGCTGATCAAAGTGAGCATCAATACCCTTCTGAGTTTCATCAATATTTTTATTGACTGATTCAGTCATGTCAGCTATTTCAGGCTGGTAGTTACTCTTCGCACCAGCGGTAGGAAGAGTATCCAGTTTATACATTAAAGCTAAGTTTGAATCACTCATGATATTACCTCAAATGGTACGTCAGTTTTAGCATAGTTAACAGCTAGGTATCCTAAAGGATTTACCATAACAGCAGTAGGTTCTGTTCTCATGACATCTTGTGCTATGACACCACGGTAACGAGTATTTTGATCAGACTTATAATTCCATTCAAAAATCCTGAAACCTTTATCTGATTTACCAACTTCTTTGATGTTTTCTTTCAGTCTAATATCACTTGAAGCAAATAAAGAAGCTATACTTAGACCCATTGATATAGTATTAAACATCTGTCCCATTGTGTCTCTAGGAGGCATCATGACAGGAACACCGTATTCAGGTCTGGTACCAAGAGCTTGTCTATTCTTAGCTACTTGTTGCATATGGTTACGGGTAATCATTTGATTAGCTATATCCATATTTCTACCAAATGTATTATTAATTGTACTTTCTATCTGCCTTTGTTTATCTAGTATCTCTTTATACTTAGCAGACATATATCTATTAGAACGAGAAACACCTCTCTTGAGATCTACTTGTTTCCCTCTTAGATTTGTTTTTGATTTATAAAGATTCGCATTAGCTAACCTACCTTTACCTAAAGTCCATAGAGCTTTAGAGTAAGCATCACTTCTAGTACGACTTAAGCCTTTAGTTAGGCTGCCTTGTCTTTGTTTAGCACTGACTTCTCTATTCCAGTACTTTAAAGAATCTGATTTGTACCTAGCATCTTTCTTTTGTTTTTCTATCTTTGCTTGCATTCTTATGCCAGCATTAGGATCGGGAGCACACACGGCAAAATTCTATAAAGGTTAATTGATTTGGGCCATGAAAAATTTCTCTCAAAAATTTAAAGCCCAAAAACTTGAGTAGTTTTAAATGAACAGTATTACGTTTATCAACGATGTTCCATAATAGCGGTTCAGATCTACTCTCAATGAATCGCTTTGCTTCCCTTGCGAAGGTGATAGGGTAGTCATGTATTGCAGGTGTGCATAACATCCAGACTTCACCTTTAGGACCAACTCCAGCCATACCAGCAGTCTTGCCGTTAGGCACCTCAAACCATACACAGGAGCACCTGTGAACAGCCAAAGTGAGTTCTTCCATAGGATCTAGCCCATGACCTTCTTCGACCTCTCTACGGTCTTCTGGAAGTAAATTAGAGGCTACTTCAATAGCAGCCTCAATTGTTGCAGGGTGAATATATTTAGACACGTCTATAGTGCATAGGGGACCAGTCACCTTCCCAAGACATAGCTCTTAGGGTAGCAGGTGCTGGGTGGGAGGATTTTAAAGTTACATCTACATTTGTATTTCTTTCATATACTGGAATCTCTTTAATTTTTTCTGATAAATATGGAGCGTCTGAAACCTCATACTCATCTAAATCAGCAGATTCATATACTTCAGTATAGTCAGCCTTACCTACTCTAGTTAATGTAGTTTCATAAAGACCTATCTTACCAAAGTTTAACTTCATTCTATGTACAGTAAGTTTAGAGTTAACATCTGATTGTACAGCTTCTCCTTCTGATTTCTGTAAATAGAATCTAGGGAACTGTACATTATATTCATATAAATAACCAATATAATGTGTACCAGTAGACCAATCTCCAGGTACTGTAAAGTCATCATTATTTATTACAGTACATTCAGCATACCTACCTACTCTAGTAGCATTAGAATCTATATCTACTAGTACAAGAGTACCATTAGGTGAAGTTACTTGATCTATCCAATCAGATTGATTAGTAAATGTAGTTAGTTTTGTAGTAGCATTATAAGATCCACTACCTACAGTAGTCCAGTTATCTAAATGTATCAGATACTCAATACTATCGTGAGTAATACTAGGATCTCCAGTCTCTTGTGTTAGATTAATACTTTGTAAGAAGTTATCTGCATCTAAGAAGTAGTATTGATCGTTAACAATGAAATGATATTTAAGTGGATTATTATGTTTCCATTTAAACCAAGCAGCTTGTAAAGATTTTTCTCCCTGTCTTAAATATTTAAACCCTATCACTTCATCTGAATTTGTCTTACCTAATAATACTATATTATTCTCTCTTGAGTTTGTTAGTAAATCAATATCTTTTGGTATAAGTGTAGGTACCAGTTCAGAAGAATTAACTACAACCGCCTCTTGTTCTCTAGCTAATTGTGCCATCTCCATAAACCTAGTATGTTTATTAGAGTTATCTATATACCCAACAGTATTACCTAACGATATAGGAGGTACTACTTCATTATAATTATATCTAGATACTGATCTTAATTTAGCAGTATCTGGATTCATTATCTCAGCATCTGAAGAGAATAAGTATTGTTCATTAGTACTAAAACATAACAATCCAGCTGGTATTTCTATAGCATCATATAAGTCAGACGGGAATGTAGAAGAACATGAAATATCTATAGGATCTATACCTGATACTGTCAGAGCTGTGTCAGACCAAAAGTTTGGTGTTGTTAAATTTCCAGGTCTAGCTGTTATCAGATTCTCACCAGACAGAAATGTTAATCTATTACGGAAGAAGCATACTCTATTTATCTTGTTACCATTAAAAGAAGGTATAGGATTAGTCTCATCATCTCCTACTTCACGGTCTGCCCATGTATATTTCTTAACTAAAAAGTCTCCATCAGCTTGTCGTTCTAATATATGAGGCATAGTAGTAGCGTCAAAGCTTTTAACTATGCCTGGAGCTGGACACTCTATCCATCTACCAGGACCGTCAAGACCATTTTCTCCTTCAAATTTTAAATAGTAATCATCTTCATCAGATGCTCTAGCATTAGCTACTTTAACAATAGCACCATGCTTCATTTGAATAGGTAAAGCAGTTACATCGTTTATCTGTGTACCCATAACTCTCATAAGATCTTGGTCTACTACTTCTACAGTAAAAGCACTATTAGAAGTTAAGTAAAGACCATTTCCTATAACTTGATGGGTTATAGATCCAGGTAATTCAGCTTCAATACCACCTAATATTGTATCAACAGTGACAGTAGTATCTGCATCGAATGGTGTAGGAGCTGGTCTTATTATACCATCTCCACCTGAAGATATTTGACCTTGAATACTTGTTTCTTCATGGTCTTCTACTATTACAGTATAGTTATAAGTTGTTTTAGCTTGATCTAAAGCTACTGTAGTAGTATCTCCTGTATCCCAACCTTCTCCACCGTGTAGTAATGATATGTTTCTATTATATGAGCAGCTATAAATACTAGCTGGTGAAGATGTATTATCATCATTACTATTTAATTGACCTTGCTGACCATGTGTAGTAATACGGAAAATTAGATTCTTTTTACTACCATCAGTAACACTAAATACTTGAGTACCTATACCTGGACATGTACCAGTACCACCAACTTCTGATAAAGTATCAGATTGTATTTTTATTCTAGTAGCTCTCTTTAAAGTAGTTGCATTATTATTAGTCTTTATATTCAAACCATATTGCCTACCGTTCTCTGTTCTTAATAGTTCTACGTAAGCATAATGTGTATCTGGTCTAGCAGTAGTTAAGACGTTTGTGGTACCTACAGTTTTAGTTCTATTATTTAAGAAGGTAGTATCATTAATAGTTAGTGCTTGTAAATCTTCTGTAGCTGTAGCACTACTAGGAGTTAAGTAAGAGGTAATAGATGTGTGATCGGAATTACCTCCACTATAGGCACTATTATCTGTATGATACCATACGTTCTTTTCAACACCATCATTACAACTCCATATCCTTACTCTACCATCACTAGCTATCTGTCCTATATATGATCCTTCTGTTTCATCTCTATAGTAATGAAACCAAGAACCATTAGACTGTACGTTAGGTAATGGTGCATCATGGTTTGCTTGTCCTTCAGCTGGTGATATTCGTTTAGCTCCAGGTCTTTTGTATAACCCATTTATTATATCTGGTATAGCATTCTGTACACTCTTTACCTGCCCTGGAAACTTTAATTGATCAGGTTGTTCAGAGATGCCACCAGTATAACTAGGTATAGTTTGTGTAATACCTGCCATTATCTTCTAAGATTTTTCCAAGGTTCGTATGCGGTGTAAACAGAATCTTCTGGTAGACCAAACATATTATGATTACCTTGATTACATTCATACTCTTGACAAGTTGCTCTTGCTTGTTGTTCTTGTAGTTGTAATAGTTGTACTAGTTGAGCGTTAGCTACAAGCTGTGTAGCTGCCATACGACTAGCTTTATATATTATATATCTTTGGAATACAGAAGGTATATCTTCAAAAGCTATTAGTTTAACTATATCTAATTTTATTGTAGTGTGATCTGAGAAGTCATCAGTATGATTATACTTATCATATAGATAACCACTTCTCTTTACTACATCGTGAGTTCTATCTACCCAGCCATCTGTTGTATCCATTCTTAATACATCACTACCAATAGCTATTTTACCATTGCTATCAGGTGTGTACTCTACATGTCTTTCTGTGTTGAAGTGCCAGCCTTCATTCTGTAAATCAACATTAGAATCTCTTAGTAAATTATATATAAATCCTACTTCTGGATTTTCTTTTACTATTGAAGTGACTGGTGACTGACCGATAGCTCCCAGTATTGAGTTAACTGCGGAGAGTTCTGTCTCGGTATCAATTGTCGTGGAAGCCATAAAATTTTATAATAAAAAAGGGGAGCGTTAACTCCCCCTGTGTGAATAATATTAACCGAATGCAGCAGGCTTTGTAGCTGTTCCACAGAACAATTCTACAGCAGCAGCTGGGTTTAGATAGTCGGCACCCATTGCTAAACGTCCCAATATTACATCTCCTTGGTAGATGACTGAAACATCACCAGATGTAACTTGAACTTGAGGTCCGATTGCCTCAACACAACCTACAGCTTCTTTCTGGAATATAAGTCCACAAGTGTTGTTGAACTTAGCTTCTTGTCCGTAGTCATTTACGGTACGCTGTCCAGAAGGAGTTGTATTAGCATGTTGATCACCCATTGCTTCGCCAACGAATGAACCTGTGTTACCAGGATCAGTTGTACCTGGAGCAGTTGAGGATGCAGAACCATACTTAGTACCGAACTTACCGAAGAATGGTATGTTCATTGACTTGTAAATCTTGATACCAGCAATCTCATAAACACCCTTACCTGATTGTAGGGCATCTCCTTGCTCGTCTCTGTTTACTAGGTAAGCACCAATACCTGATCCGTCTAGCCCTTTGATAAGTGCATAGTACTGACGTGGGTTAAGTACGGCTACCCGACCCTCAGTAGAAACTCCCTTCTCATCTAGTGCAGCTGCAGCATCATAGAATGCAGTTACTAGCTTGTCAGGATCATAAGCTTCAGCACCTGAGTTAGTTGCTGAACCTACTTGAATCTGAGTTCCGCCTGGCTCGACGTAGCTTGTCTTTGTGATAGGTGAAGCTTTACGTGCAGCTTTTGCTACAGCTCTAAAGATTCTTCTATCATAATTCTCTGCTAATGCGTAACCAATCTTACGTGAGATTTCTCCACGTAGGTCATAGTGTGCAAGAGTCTCGTCTAGCTCATAAACGAATGCACTTGAGATCAATAGATCGTCGCAAGTGATTGTCTTCTCAGCTACAGGAGGTGCTCCGTCACCGTTACCTAGTATAGAATTTCCTGGTGTATGGAATTCCGCATTAGTGCGACCTGTGTAGATGAACTGTAAAGACTTACCGTTCTTCAAGGTACGCTTAGTGATAAGATCTCTAGCAATTGTATTGCGTTGAAATCCTTTGAATAGCTCTCCACTAAAGAGCTTGAGATATAATTCTCTACGTGCAGCAGTTGTAGTAGCTGCACCATTATCAGCACCACCCCAGGTTAAACTGGTAGTAGAGCTGGAACTTTGATGTGCCATTATTATGGGATAAATTTATATTAACTTTCTTGCATGCAAATTTTTTGATCATTTGTTGTGGTCTTTCCCACCGTCTAGACGGCTAAAGGGTATCCGGCGTACCGGGCCAAAAGCCAATTAGTCAGAGATCCGACACTGAGGTGTCTCTGACCTATGGTATTGGAGGTGTGCTCCTTCTACCATAATAAAAAAGGATAGCAGCCCGAAGACCACTATCCATAATTCATTGAGTTTCTTCACAAAGATGTGAGAGCTGTTTCTAAATCTATATTCTCATCGAACTCTTCCTTTGGAGGCTCATGCTCCTCTGGTTTGTTATGATGAGAGTAAGCATCATGCTTCTCTTCTATTAATTTATAAGCAGAAGGGCCAGCAACAGCTCCACTTGATTGATGTCGATTCATTACTTTGTAGTTTTGGTGTACTCAACGCCACGATATACGTAAGTTACAGTCATTGTAAATTCCATATACCAAGCCCCGTTCCATGCTTGGGTGTCATGCGTCTCTGGTTTAAAGAGATGAACGGACGTTGTTTTAAACGACTGGCGTTGCTTCTATAGCTGCCAAGTCGAGAGGAAAGTTGTGGGCATTTCTTTCATGCATTACTTCCATACCTAGATTAGCACGGTTCAATACATCTGCCCAAGTAGGGACAACCCTACCACCTGTGGCTAACACGGATTGGTTGAAGTTGAATCCGTTGAGATTAAAAGCCATAGTGGAGATTCCCATACTGGTAAGCCATATGCAAACGACGGGCCAAGTAGCAAGGAAAAAAT
>VTLG01009860.1_pt1 | contig 17422 bp, 17 predicted proteins | sample 4694571 | NCBI WGS metagenome assembly VTLG01 (sample SAMN12604809, study PRJNA352737) | marine metagenome | biome: ENVO:00000447; feature: ENVO:00000209|ENVO:00000569|ENVO:01000036; material: ENVO:00002151; isolation source: viral sequences binned using virsorter ...
TAATCCTTCCGCAAATTGTATGATTTCATCAAAGAAATCTCCATAGAGAGGAATGACATCTTTTATTTTAATAGATGTCCAATCTGGATGAATAGAATCTGGAGCTGAAGTATCAATTCCCAATACCTTTCCATAAGAAGCCACATCGTCTTTGTTAACTTGATTATATGGTATATTAGGATTTAAAGCTGATCCTTCTGCTGGTTTAATTATTATCTTACCTGGCGTATTATGGGGTGGTGGGCCTTCGGGTGTCTTTACCCCCTCAAAAATTATTTCATCTGGAATAAAAGTTGCTGTACCATGCATTTGAACAAGTAAATCCATTTTAATAAAATTTCCAGCTTCATTATCATCTACTTGATTTTTAAATACTTGAACTTTTCCATCAGCCAGTTTGACCTCTGTGGATATTGTTTTTTTCAGTTCATATTTTTCTGATTTTACTATTTTTGTTATTTTAGCTTTCGCGTAACTTTTTTGTCCAACTATCCAAGATTCTTTAGAATTAGTACTTGCTTCAAAAGTACCCCACGCCATATCATTCATAATAGTCATTGGTGTACCCGCCGGAGCAGTCGCTTTTTCATAAATCCCAGCAATATCATCGGCAAACTCAGATAAAGAAGGCATACCACCAAATAACCCATTAAGAGATTTAAATGCGTCTACAAATTTTTTATAACTTTCTACACCAACTAATGCAACAACAGCAATAACTTCAATTCCTTGAATGTTGGAACTTCCAGCGAAATTTGGTTTTCCAGATTGTATTCGATTGGTGATTGTATTACGTTGTGTAAGTGTACGTGCAAATGGAGTACCATCTGCCTCTGTTCCTTTAACTTCATCTAAAAAAAGAGGTTCAGTCTGTAATCTATTAGGATCAAATAAATTTTTATCAATCGTAGCACCTGAGGTGGTATAAATTTTTGAAGCTGATCTTGCAGCATCCCTCTTAGATGATATAACTTCAAATGTTGAAACATCACCCCTATCATCAAAAGCTTCAGACATAATTGAAAGTACTTTAGATGGTTTCATTTCAGGTGGGAATATTCCGAATGATTCTCCCCCATCACCGACTATTGGAATAGTTTCATAAACTGGTGCATGCCCCGTCCAAATTGTGGGGTCATATCCACCCAGCTCCCATCTTGCTGGACTTTCTAATATTGGAGTTGGTGGTAGGAAATTTGGATCATTTTTATTTCTTCCACTTGTGTCTTTATAATCGGTAGCAAGGTCAGCAATGTCAAGAGATTTTTGATATGCTGTACCTACAAGAGTTGTGAAGGCCGGAAAACCTTCCAATTGATGAGTACTTGGTTCAAACTGATATAAACCATTTTTATCTTGTTTTATTACTAATCCAAATTGTCTATTTGTTTGTCCTCCATAACCTTCATCGTTTGGATTGATGAATAGATAGAACACACCAATTTCTTTAAAGTCATTACACAACTTAATAATTTCATTAGCAGCCAGTTTAATTATAGCCCCAGCAGGATTTGTCAACAGTAAAAATAGTTTAGCTACATCTGCACCTTGTTTAACAAGTTTCAGTAATATATCTAAATTGTTTATCACATTTTGAGCGTTTTGACCTATCTTTTTAATCGGCTCTGGTGTTTGTAATTCACTACTGTTCCAATTAGCCATTTTTGGTTTCCTCAGAATTTGCTATATCTTCTCTCTTTTTTATTAAAGCTGTTTTTTGATATTTAAGTTGTTCCATTGCGTCTTCTACTGTATGTAATACTTTAGTCCATTTTTCAACCATTTCAGAATCTTTCATTCCCTTTGAATCTTGCCAACTATGTTTACTCATATTAACTACCTACCATAACTGTTCCACCTGTTCCCAAAAGTAGAGCTCCACAATCTCCTTTGTCCATCATTCTAGCTACACCTTTATTTCCTGCAAGAACCGTTGATGATGCTTTACCAATTGATCCTGTATGAACTGAATTACCAAGAACATGAGGCCCTATTAAATCACCTACAACATGAGGTGGAACTCCTTGAACTAATACATTAGCCGTAGTAGCTGTTATTGGAGATGGTGAAAATCCCGCGTGACCTATTGATTGATCACCTGTTATTGAACATGGCATAGTCATAATAATTCTCCTATATTGAATTTAAAATTGAAAAGTCTCCATTTGAATATGCATTTGCTAATGCTTCTTCATTAAGAATACTAATTTCTGTATCTGGATCATCTGGATCATCTCTGTGTTTGAATGCATTACCATTAAAATTTAATGTAGTACTTGATGCATTATTTTGATCTGAAAATATTGTTATTTGGTCATCTCTATCTGCATCGGTATTGTTGTAAACTGAAACATAAAAATAACCATCTTTATAATTTCCTGTACCAGTTTCAAATGCATCTCCCCAGCCATCTATAGTATTTAACACCGAAGCGGCTGTGGTAGTTCCTTGGCCACCAGTATAAACACCCATTTGATTATGAACTTTTTGTGCTCTAATTGTAAAATGCACTTTAAAATTTGTACCCTCAGAAGTTGTTTTAAAAATTAAAATATTACTTTGATCATCTACTACAGGAGAATTTTCTATATTATCTAAAAACCAATAAGAACTAGAATTTGTAACTGGCCAAGAAGTATCTGCATAAGTAAGATGATAAGATTCACCATCATCTGTATCAGTTGATAAACTAATTTCTGCATTAGATTGTACTATAAATTGACTGTTTGAAGTTGAATAACTTACATTAGTAGTAAATCCATTTTGATATTCTAAAGTTTTAAATCTTGCAGGTGATGGTAATGCATTTGCATACTTAGTTGGAAAAGTTTGTGAGCCAGTCTCAAGGCCAATTGTGAAATATCCTCCTTCTGTTGTTATACCCCCTGTTCCATCTTCAAGTGAAATAATATTACTGACAGCATCAACTCCTTGAATAGTAACTGTATCACCAGTTTGAGTAATTGTTCCATCTGTTTTTACCCTATTCAGCGCGTAATCTCTCGCATGTTTAAATTTGGGAAAATAAGAATCAAGTTCATTTAATCCAGAATCGGGAAAAGTCACTACACGAACAAAATCTTCAGTTTCAATTTTTCCTTCAAATTCACCTTCAAATATAACAAATTCAGTTCCAGCAGTTTGTCCCAATCCATCTTCAAGATTTATATAACCACCAGCTGTAATTGTATCCGTTGCTAATCCACCAGAGAAAGCTCCATTTGATGTAATTTGGCCAGTAACCTCATCTAATTTCAATCCCATATCTTTAAACATAGATTTGTATGTTGGGCCACTAGTAAACTTAACTGTTGCAATAGGTGCACCATAGCCCAGGGCAACATAATTATTACTTGGCCAAACATAATAAGTAGTTCCTAAAGATATATTTGAACTTGTATCCCCCCTAAGAAGAACTGTATTATTTCCTGCACACCCACCATGTACAATTTCTGCAACACCCGCACCTGCTCCCGCAATTACTTCCTTCGTTTTAAGTATAGCTCCTGTTTTGTCTATTCCATCATAAGTTTGTAATTTAAAAGTACCTTCTGCAGTTTGTCCTTCTGGAACAGTACTTTTTATAATTTCATAAGTAAAAACTGTTGTGTTTGATACCGAATGAACATTATGAATTCCGTTAATATGAGTTGGATTGTCTGACCCACTCATTACTATTTGATTTTGTTCATCCGTTAATCCATGTTCAGCACTCGTAGTAACTGTTACTTTAGAATGTGTAGCGATGGGCCCAACATCACCACTAGGAGCAATAGTTACTGAAGACACAGCTACATTAGTAGCTACCATCTGTGTGTCCATCACATATTCTGAATCTGGATGTACTCTAAATTTAATAGTTCCTTGATGTGCTGAAGAACTACTAGTTGATGGACTATAATCTGCTTGTGGAAACCAATTTTCCATTATTAGATTGGAAGTATTAGAATAAGTAACCTGTTCCCGCGTAGAAATTGTCTGGCCGTTATCTGCAGTTGAGGTTGTGGTGTGAAAGCCCGTATAAGATCTACTGACGCCAGACCCTGTTCTTGCACCTACGTTATTAATAGTAAATCTGTATACATAAGGATCTCCACCTGAACCAGTACCAGATATATTTTCTTCTCCAATATACACATCAGTCATATTGGAGCCGGGAAACCGTAGGCCACTAGCTGGGGATGTTCCCCCACCAGCTATTGCTTGTAATGGAGTTGATGTATGTACAACTTCATACTCAATATTTGCAAATGGTTTATCTGGAGCATAGACAGTTGGTGGGCCAGATACTACACTAGCAGTTACATTGAGGTTACCATTGGCATGATGAGTTAGTCCATCTCCATCTCCTGTATTTGCAAATGCCACATAGTTATGACTTACTCCTGACTTACTCACATGGTCTGCAACAGATCCACCCACTACACCAGCATCAAATTCACACAATTCAAATTGTCCGCCTGTTAAAGAAAAAGTTCCTAATTCACTTCTTGTCGTATAAACAGTATCTTGATGAGTTCCAGTAATTTTACCATTTGCATGTACACTATTCTCTGTCGCTATAGTTCTTACAGTATCAAAATCTGATACTTGAAAATCACCATTAGAAAATGTATCTGACCGCGGAACTAAATCACTTTTTAGTTCAACAAATGGCGAACTTGTAGAATTTGCAGCGTGTCCAGAAACATTTGTAGTTGCCCAAGAAGTAGAAGAGTTTATGGTATAAGTTGTAAATACTACTATAGGATTACCCATAATATTTTCCTTAATTCAATTTAACAAGAGAACCTTCAACTGTATTAATACCAGAAGCTTTACTGTTAACAAGAACTCCTTCAATAGTAACACCTGCGGGGCCAAGTTTTAATGAAGATGCCCCATAAGAAAGTTCTATTCCAGTAGCACCTACTGAAAGCGATGCCAACCCCCCCAAATACTTTATATCTATTCCTGATGCACTTATATCAAGAGTTGACACTGCCACAACTGCACTCATAGAAATGCCGGTTGGGGTCACTCCAATAGAAGAAAATAATCCTGTACCGCCCGGAGTAAGGGGAACTCTCCCGCTGTCAAGATATACACTACCTACTGCAGAGTTGAAATTAATATCACCGAAAAGAGCAAGTGTATCTCTGGCTGCAGTTGCTGGTGGTATTGAAGCGTTTATAATAGTTTCTGTAAGATTACCAGTTGCAAGAACATTCACAGAACCACCTGTTGTTATTCCAGTAGCTCCTTTTGTTGCGAGTGAAATTGAACCCGCCTCCATAGAATGTAGCCCTCCTGTTTTTTGTGTGAATCCCCCCTTAACATTGTCTGTTTGACTAGCATCTTTAAAGTCCTTTATTAAAGATGAGCCCGTCAAAGTTATAGGAGCTCCCTTTGCGTCAATGGTTATACCATCGGCATTTATTGAAAAAAATTGTGAAGTAGTAGGAAATTTCATACTAAAAGAACCAGCTGTCATTTCTATCGGACTACCACCGCTATCGTGAAAGTATCCTTTTTTACTTACAATGTCTAATGTATTTGTAATGTTCAGATACTTACTACCCTTTATTGATGTATAATCGTTATTTAATCCCATGTGAAAATTTTCATTCACTACTTTAACAACTCTTTGTCCTAGTGAACCAATTTCTTCATAAGTTCCTGTTCTATGATAACGATGTAATCTTTCATTATTTGGTGTATCATCAACTTCTATAAGATGACCACTTTCTGATAAATGAACATGATTATATGGATATACTGCTCCATAAAGCGTATCGGGCTGGGGTTCTCTCCACTCACCCTTAGGCTGAGATATAATTGCACCAGTATCGGGATCTCTTACTGGGACTATTTTTGCAGTTTTAAATCCATTTATACCACCCGTGTTTATCCAGTTTGTATTCTTTTGACCATGAATTCCTTTTGCAAACTCAATCGCAGGAGTTCCAGATTTTCCCCTAGCTTCTCTTGGAGTTGTGGGCTCTCCAAGATGTTCTGTACGAGGATATGTGGATCTATTCATTTCCTCTTTCATAACCACATTTACAGAACCTTCCTTCCTGTTTAGAATTCTTTTATCAGCCGATCCAACCTTTAAAGCAGCATCAGCTTCTGATGGTGTTGAATAATGTATCAGTTCTTTGGGGGGATAAGGAAGGTTTCGTTCTGGATCATCAAGATTAAACTCAAGAACATTAACTGGCGCATCTCTCTTTGTTTCCTTTAGTTGTGGATGGACTGGGCCTCCCGCGGCACCTCTTGGATCAGAGAATCCTTCAGCAGCATTATTTTTAATTTTTGAATCAAGTGAAGGTATTCCACCAAGTGTTCCAAAGAAAACTGGTTCTTGTGCCTGTTCACCATCACGATAAAATCCCACAACCCACGTTCCCTCAACAGGCCCAGTTGGACTAATACCTACACCAGTTTGTGCAGCAGAAATAATTGGTTGAACAGGATAAGCCCAAGGCAAAGATTCTGTTGGCATATCCGCTTTATCTTCAGTATGCCATCCAAGAATTCTAATTTTACATCTTCCAAGATATAATGGATCATATCGGTCTTCGACAACTCCTTGCCACCAGATAAATCCATCTTTCCCCATAAATTCAGCCATTTATCATATTCCTTTATCTAAAACTATCATTACCACCACCAAGTCCACCACCAGGCGTTATATTTTGACTTGGTGATTGTGGTATTCCAGTTGCTGGATTTGGTATTTGTACAGTTGGTGCTTTTGCTTCAAATGTAGAAGATATTGCAGACTTATATCCATCTTTAATTGCTTCAACGTGCATTGTATATTCATCTTGTGTAATTTTATGTCTTAATGAGGTAATCAAAAATTTACCACTATAATACTTATGACCGGCACCTCGACCAGATGTTGCAGCCACTTTTGAATTTTCTGTAGGAAAATCAAATGAAATTAAATCACCAACTTCTCTTGAAGAATCGCCTGGAGCTGAAAAGTTTATTTTAACACTATCAAGTTGTAACCTTTGAGATATTCTTCTAGCAATAACATCTTCAACATGATTTTCTTTTATATCTTCTTTTATAGGAAATCCATCACGACCTTTAACCACCTGTTCTTTAGCTTCTTTTTCATTATTTTTTCCATGAGCAGTAATCTCTTTTTTAGGCCCCGAATTAAGAGTTCCTGCTTGTCCAAAAGTTGTTGGAACTAATGATATGTGAGATTCGGGCCTACCCAAAAAATCAGCATTGTCTGAACATAATCTACCAATTTCAGTTGAAACTGATGCATCAATTTGTGTTTTTTCTTTATCACCCTCTTCTGTGTTTATTATAGTTGAAACAGAATTGGTTGATGGATCTTTCACAGCAATTGAACTAGGTGGTGTAACGTAATGAAACTCTCTTCGATCTATTTTCATTTGAATAAGATCATGAGTAATAACACGATTTGAATACATACCCAACGCTACATTTTTCATTGTGTCAAAAGAATCAGTCAACCTAAAACTGGTTACCGATTCATATGAGGATTGTTTACTTTCTCCCATATTGGCTGGAATATACTTATAAGAAGCCACAAATGGTTTCATATCTGCGTCAGGCTCAGGAGTATCATTAAATATAGGAATATGTGAAGATTTATCCTCATTAGCAGTTTCTAAAATAGCATTTCGTTCTAAATGAGGATAATCTTTAGCAACTGTAATACCATCTCCATATTTTTCTGTAAAGAGTCTGAAACCACCCAACATAAGAGTCTCTATGGAAACAAATCTAAATCCTTGAAGAGTTTGATAAAATACAAAATTAGCTCCCTTTGCTTCTGGATTTGCGGACACTGCTTTTGAAGCCAAAAAAGATATAGCTTTAAATGGATTCCAACTTGGAATTACTATTTCAGCTGGAAATCTTGTAGGTTCAACTAAAAATGGTTTTTTTGTTACTGGTTGTCTTAATGGTTTCTTCTTTCCAATGAAAAAATCATAAAATATATCTCTTGCCATGTCTGCAAGAGTATAAGGCTTATCAGTAATACTTTGATTTGTATTTTGAGTATTTTGTTTTGTTGGATATATTTTTCTAACTTTTGATAATAAATTTGTAAACTGACTATCTGTTACAAAGTATAGTTTAATAGTTCTAGAATTATCGGTTACTTGAACTGGTGGATCTACTTTATAAACTCTAAAACGATTAAGTATCTGTTTCGGTGCTTCTGATACAGGGGGAGTAGAAGTAGTAGCAGGGCCTTGAGTTGGTGGAAGAGCTGCACCGGCAGTAGAAAAAGAAACTTCAAGTATCTCTTCTCCAATAATAGGAAAAGATTCTATCAAACCCACAGTATCAGTAAGTGTAATATCACCAGAAACTACAGGAGAATATATATCTTCATAAAAATTTATTTCATGCCAAACACTTGTGGTAAGGTCTAAAAAATTAACACCATCTTCCGATTCTATATCAAGATTTGCAGATGTTAACGACATCTTAGTGATATTAAAATCACCAATTAAAGCGGGCGGTCTTGCAGGATTAAACGCGGATTTCTTTTCATTAGTTCCTAATTGATCTGCCATTATCTGAATAATCCTCTAGCTTCATCTTGAACAGATCTTATGAAGTTAGCATCAATTAACTGAATTTCTCTTTTTGCTTCATTTAGATCTTGTTCATATCCATATGAATAAATTATTTCTCTTTCAGTAACATCTGTCTCTGTATAGGTTTGATAATCAATTTCTAATCTATACTCTGGAACTGCATCAGCAAGTTTCGTTTGTTCAACTCTAGCTCTTGCAATTTTTTCGTAATGATGAATTTGAGATTGAGCTTTTTCTATTGAACCATATTTGTCTGTCATATATTCTCTAAAATCTTTATAACTGAGTGGCCACTCCCAATAAGGATCTACTATGTTATTAACAAGAAATATTGTCCAAGTATAAATTGTATCTCCGTAATATTTGTAAGCAAGAACATCTGGTCGCATACCTTCTGGAACAATATAAGGATAATATACTGTTACATCATCTTCAACCGTATCCTTTAGTTTACTTCTAATCATTAAATTAACAGCGACAGTATAATCTGGAACTGTGGAATTGTTACCAGATATATCATAGGCTATTCTTGGATAGTTTGCAAAAAATTCTGATGACATATTAATACCCCGCGTCTATATCTTTTTTAGTAAGAAGTTGTGTTTCTTTAAATGACATTGATATTGTAGTAGTTACTGGTTGATCATCATCCATAAAAGAAACAAGTGAAGATGTTGTATAATCTACAGCAAAAGATTCCATAAAACAATTTTTAATTTTAAATAGTGGTTTAGTATAATCACTACCATCAACTTCTTTATTATTAATATGATATTTTATTTCAAATTCATCTGGATATGTTAAAGTAACAGATGATAGAGAGTTAATTCCTTGTCCTGCGCCAGTGCCGGGATGCATTCTTTTTTTGAAAAACTTAACTATATTAAAAATTTCTTTGGCTTCATCTGCAGATTTTGGCACCAATATAAAAGTGAAAGAGAAAGTACGAAATCCACCAGGCCCTTGATACACCACTGCTTTATGTGGATTTAAAATTTGTCCAGTTGCCTTTGATACTGCTTGACCTCCCTGAGTACCAGCAAACTTTTTTAGGGCACCACTAGCAGCTGCTTTACCCATATCCTTTATAAGATTCGTTGCACCCTCTTTTGACAAAAGGTTTTTTTGTATAAATGCCGACATCGCCGCCTCTCCACTAGCTCCTGCTGCAGCAAATTCACCTGCTGCGAGTGCAGCTGCACCTGTTCCTCCTCCTCCCGAAGCTAACTTTATAAAACCTCCCATTTCTACATCACCAATAGCTTGAGTATATGAAGTTTTCAAAGCATCGGGGGGCATATATAAAACGACTTCTCCATTTGATGTTCCTCTTGAACTTTGAGTAGATGTATATGACCTTTTTGCAATAAATCTTATATAATGAGGTAAGCCTGGATTAGTATCTTTTGGATATGTGAAGTTATCTGATGATCCATATGCATTGGCCGCTATAGTACTCTCAACAGAACTGTCATTTAAAAGAGTTAACGGGCCCTCGTAATCATAAGATTTTGAAGATTCTCTTACTAATTCTCCCCTTTCATCATCCCATGACCAAACAATTTCTGTGTAAATTTTCATTACTATTCCTATAAATTAAAAACTCTATTTGGGCGGTTTTATGCCGTTACTACATATTTATATGAGGATTAAGAAAGGATTGTATAAACCAAAAAATATATCTAAATACAAAGGAGATTACCGTAAAATATTTCATCGTTCAGGATTAGAACTAAAGTTTATGAGATATCTTGATGGTAATGATTCTATATTAAAATGGTCAAGTGAAGAGATTATAATCCCTTACCGCTCTCCCATTGATGGCAAAGTCCATCGTTACTTCCCCGACTTTTGGATAAAGACTGCACAAGGTGAAACTCTTATAGAAATCAAACCAAAAATTCAAACCAAACCACCAAAACCAAAACCAAATAGAAGAAGGTTTATTAGAGAAGTCAAAGCTTGGGGAGTTAACGAAGCGAAGTGGAAAGCAGCAATGACTTACTGTGAAGCCAGAAATTGGAATTGGAAAATATTAACTGAACAAGATTTAACTAAATATTAGTATTATGGCAGAATCAGAACAAAGTTTTTTAGATACACTTAAATCATCAATTAAGACTGCAAAGGCGGGAGCAAAAGCTAGAGCCGCAGGGGATTGGTTTAGAGAGAAAGTCAAACAAGCAAGTGCAAGTGCACGTATGAGAGCAGTGACTCCGACACAACTTCTTAAAAGACAAGAAGCCACTGATACAGAACTTGGACAAATGTTGTTTTACAAATATGATCCAAAGTTTGCTAAAAAACTACCTTATTGGGATATGTATCCTTTAGTGTTTCCATTTGAGAAAGCTAAAGGTGGATTCTATGGTTTGAATCTACATTACATTCCACCAAGAGAAAGAGCTGTCCTTATGGATGAATTAAATAGCTATGTAACTAATAAAAAATATGACGCGACCACAAGATTAAAATTATCATACGATTTATTAAAAGGTTTTGGTAGAGCAATTCCTTGTGTAAAAAGATATCTTGGTACTAATGTTCGTTCAAATACTGTGAGGATAGATGCAGATGAGTGGGAAATAGCAATATTCCTACCAGTTGAAAGATTTCAAAAAGAGAAAGCCCGTGTTGTCTGGAATGACAGCAAGAAATACTACTAATGGCACAAACGATATTTAGCGTAGAAAAAATAAGAGCTGCAGCAGGGGGATTTGCTAAAGGAAACAGATATAATGTAACAATTGATGCACCCCAAGCTCTGTCAGGAGCAAGCAGTGTTCTAAGTAAAGTACCATATTTGTGTGAAGCTGTTTCACTTCCAACTAAAGGTATAGCATCTAATGCACAGGATGTATACGGCCCCCCAAGAGAAATACCTTACAGGGAAACATTTACAGAAGCTGCGTTATCATTTATTTTAGATGATGACTTTTCCATAAAGGGGTTTTTTGACTCTTGGCAAGCTGCAATTATAAATCCTGAAACTGGTAATGTCGCAAACTATTGGACAAATTTTGTTGGAGCAATTAAAATATCTAGATTATCAAATGATGCAACTAGTTTTACTGATGCAAATTCGTCTTATAATATAGAATTGAGAGAAGCATATCCTTCTGCAGTTGGTGAAATTGCTCTGGGTCACACACAAGGGAACGAAATATTAAGACTTAGTGTAACATTTAAATATAGAAAGTGGATGTCACTTACCTAGTAATATAAATTAATGATTTGAAAAGGAGAATATTATGGCTTTGCCAAAAATAAATAATGTATTATATGACTTAGAATTGCCTTCATCTGGTGAGGTGGTTGAGTACAGACCATTTTTAGTCAAAGAAGAAAAAATTCTTCTCATGGCTTTAGAGGGAAAAGATGAAAAGGAGATGGTCAAGGCAATAAAACAGATAATAACACAATGTGTGGCGACTGAAAAATTCAATATCAATAAACTTGCAATGGTTGATCTTGAATATCTTTTTCTTAACATTAGAGGAAAAGCAGTTGGAGATGTAAGTACAATTTCCTTTGAGCATGAATGTGGTGAAATTATTAAACTTGATGTAGACCTCTCTAAAGTAGAGATAGTCAACAATAAAAATATATCTGATTTAGTAAATCTAACAGAGGATATTATGATTCGTTTGAAGCCTCCAAGTTTAGATAATGTAATTGGGGTTGCAAATAAAAATCAGATAGATGTAGTTATGGAAATAGTCAGAGAATGTTTAGTTGAAATCATTCAAGGTAAAGATGTATTTTCTGCACAAGATCATACTAAAGAAGAATTGGATGAATTTTTAAATTCACTAAACTCTGGACAATTTCAAAAGATTCAGACTTATTATGAGTCTTTACCAAAAATGAAACAAGATATTGAATATACTTGTCCAAAATGTGGGGAGACTAAAAAGGAAACTTTAGAAGGACTTGCATCTTTTTTCGCATCTGCCTAAGTCATAACTCACTTGAAGCGTATTATTTACAAAATTTTGCTATGATACAACATCACAATTGGAGTTTGACGGAAATCGAGGATATGTTGCCCTACGAAAGAACACTATATTCAGAATTATTAATGCAGTGGGTGAATGAAGAAAATGCTAAAATTGAAGAACAAAATCGTAAAAGTAAAATTTAATAAACCAAATCACAGAGAAATAAATGGCTGATAAAACTTTAAATGATGTAGTTGATTCGTTAAAATCGGTTGAGGATGCTGTTAAAGATCCACCAAAATCTGCAGCGGATGTTGAAGCTGCGACTGAAAAGGCTCGGGCTGATGCAGAACAAAAAGGTATCTTTCAAGGTATTTACAATACTCTTCAAAAAGGATTTGGTGCTGCAACTACGGCAGATAAAAAACAAGGTGGATTGATTGCGGGTCTTCTTGGTGGAATTGGTGCTGGTCTTGGTGCGGTTGGTAAAGCAGTAGGGAATATTGGAATGGGATTTGCTAAAGGTATGATAGGATTGGGTGCAGGTATTGCTGGATTCGCTATAGCCATAGGTGGTGCTTCAATGATTCTCAGTTTAATGGGAACTGATGGTTCGGCGTTAACATCAATCATTACAAATTTCTTTGATGCATTTAGTACAGAAAATGCTGTAAAAATGGGTGTAATTGTTACCATAGCTGGATTGTTGGCGGGATTTAAAGTTGGGCCTGTTCGTTTTGCTGCAATGATGACAGCAGTAGCTGCAGGTATTGTTGGTTTCGCTGGTGGTATATTGTTAGGTGAAGTCGCTGCTGGTTATGCTTTAAAAACATTAGGAGGAATGGATGGTGGAGCCCTTGCTGGTTTATTGAATAGTTTCTTTGGTGCAATGACAATAGAAACTGCAGCAGGAATGGGTATTATCGTTACTTTGGCTGCAACAGCTGCTGCACTTAAAACGAGTGGTACTCGAATGGCTGGAATGATGACAGGAATTGGTGCTGGTATTGCTGGTTTTGCTGGTGGTATATTAATGGGGTCAGCAATTGCTGGGTATGGTTTGACAGAAATGGGTGGACTAGATGGTGGAGCTCTTGCTGGTTTATTGAATAGTTTCTTTGGTTCAATGACAGCAGAAACTGCAGCAGGAATGGGTATTGTCGTTGCTCTTGCAGCAGCCGCCGGTAAGCTTAACGTAGGTGGATTACGAATGGCCGGTATGATGACAGGAATTGGTGCTGGTATCGCTGGTTTCGCTGGTGGTATATTGATAGGTTCAGCAATTGCAGGTAAGGGTCTGGAAGCGATGGGTGCATTAGATACTACTTCTCTTACTAGTTTATTACATGGTTTTTTCACTGCAATAACACCAGAAATTGCAGCAGGTATGGGTATTATAGTTACTCTTGCAGGATTAGCTGCAACACTTAAAATTACTCCTCTACAAATGGCGGGTGGAATGACAGCAATTGGTGCTGGTATCGCAGGTTTCTCTCTTGGTATTCTTTTGGGAGAGGGTGCTGCTAAACTTGGAGCAATGGCAGAATTAGATGGTAGTAATCTCAAAACTCTTATGCAAAACTTTATGGGAGCATTTGATGGAGTTGGATTTGCAGTTCTCGGTGCATTAATAGTAGCAGGTGCTGCTCTTGGAGCTACTATGGGGCCGGCGGCTCTTGTAACTGTTCCACTTGGTATGGGTGCAATTGGTGCTGGTATTGCTGCTTTCATGGTGCCCCTTGTGGCAGCAGATTGGATTGCTGGTTTTGGAAGTGGGGAAAATCTAAAAGTTCTTCTTTCAAATGTTGGACAGGCAATTGGTGGTTTTATAGGTGGTATAGGCTCTGGAATTTTCAAACAATTAGAAACTATTGATACAGAAAAATTAGGAGCACTTGGAACTGGAATAAAAGATCTTGGTTTAGGAATGATGGCATTTGCTGGTGGACAAGCAGCAGGTGTGGTTGGTGGAGTTATGGAATCGGTAGGAAGTTTCTTTGGTAAAGATTCTCCTTTAGAACAAGTAGCAAAACTTTCAAAAGATAAAGATATTAATGTACCAAGACTTCAAGAACTTGGTTTGGGTATTAGAAGTCTCGCTGAAGGTATGTCAAGTTTCGCAGCTGTAGATTCTAATACACTGGCAAAGAATGCAGCGAGTTTAGCCCTTACTATGTCGGCCGCTAAAGGTAAAGAGGAAGGATTGTTTGCTAGTACTAAAGATTTACTTGGTAGTCTTTTTAAAGACGCAGCAACTGGTGGATTAATAACGAAAGATTTTCCTCAATTGTATACTGGTGGTTTGATTCCTCAAATGCAAACTGGTGGAATGCCCCCATCTGCAGGAATATTTGAATTACATCAAGGAGAGATGGTTCTGGATAATAAAGCAGTGGCCGCATTTTCTAAATCGTTAGATATGGTTAATACTTCACAGTCAAATGCATTAGCTGGGATGGGTGGTGGAACTCCAATTATTGTCAACAACAATAATGTAGATAATAGTGTACAAAGTAGTCAAACTACAGCAGTTTCTATGCCCGAACCCACAAGATCTAATGAGTCTACATTAAGAGCACTACAAATGAACTAGTGAGAGAATTAACCCTCACTAGTTTTAATTGATTAAGCTTCTTGAGCTAATTTCTGAAAATACTCCATAGACTCGCCACTATCATCAGTTGCCTCTGCAGCTGGTTTAGGTGGAGCCGTATAAGGTTGACCACCATCAAATGGAACATCTACAGACTTAGGTGTAGGAGAGAACTCGCTACCCAAACCAAGAACACGATCTAGTTTAGTTTTGAGTTCATCAAATGATTTGAACTTATCTTCACTTACCAATTCTTTTAAAGAACTTTCTGACTTCCAGATTTCTTCCAATTTTGCATCATCATCAAGAAGTGCACTAGGAGCTTCAAACTCAGACTTATCATAATTGGAATAACCTTCTACTTTACGAATCTTCATTTTAAAGTTCGCACCTGTCCAAAGGTCAAATGGATTTACTGGACTCTCATCTTCAAACTCTGGATTCATTAGATCATTGATCTTGTCAAAGATCTTCTTACCGAAACGATAAAGTTTGACTTGACCTTCATTCTCAGGATGAGCTGGGTCTTTGATGATATACACATTAGATGTGTAATTCAATCTACGTTTCTGTTTACGGGCAACCTCTTTGTTTGCCTCAATACCAGAATTCCAAAGTGTGGAATTATGTTCACTTACTGGATCTTTCTGACCAAGAGTAGTCAAAGAGTTTTCAATGTACCAACCGCCTGGGCCTTGAAATCCATGATTCCAGATTCTTGCCCATGGCAAGTCTTCACCCTCTGGTGCTGGAAGGAATCGGACAACAGCATAACCATTACCTGACTTGTCCAACTCTGGACGCCAGTAACGATCATCTGTATCACCGAATGTATTTGGATTGGAGATTTTCTCAGTCTCTTTGATAAGAGATGCGAGGTTGGATTTACTGCGTTGTTTCATATCTGAAAAAGACATATTTACCTTTCGTATTAGTGTTTAGCAATGTATAGTTTGTTTACAACGTATAAGAGTATTATAACATATATTTAATATTTGTCAACCCCCCTTTCAAATGGGAAGACGTGCGGTTTTAGGAAGGAAGTTGAGTTCTTCAGCTTCTTCCCGAATTCTCTGCTTAAGTTTACCATTAATTAAACTACCAGCAGTTTCTGGCTCCATATTATTTAATTCACAATAATACAGAACCGCGTCCATGTAACTCATACTAGTATCAGTTACGATATCTTGAATTTTCACAAAAAACTCTTTAGCAGTTTGAGTTTGTAATGCCATTATATATCCTTATAATTATTGTTTACTTTGATAATCTTTTATCGCAGCTTTTATAGCATCTTCTGCAAGAACTGAACAATGTATTTTAACTGGTGGTAAAGATAGTTCTTCTACTATTTCTGTATTTTGTATCATGTTAGCTTCTTCAATACTTTTTCCTTTAATCCATTCTGTCGCGAGACTTGAAGAAGCGATTGCACTACCACATCCAAAGGTTTTAAACTTTGCATCGACAATCTTATTGTCATCACCGACTTGGATTTGTAGTTTCATTACATCACCACATTCTGGAGCACCCACAAGACCACTACCGACAGACTTACTCCTACTATCCAAACTACCAACATTCTTGGGTTTTTCATAATGTTCTATTACCTTCTCTGAATATGCCATTTAATTCCAACCTAATTTTTGTGTTCCATCTGCAGGAATATCCTTTACTGGTGTGAAGCTTTCTCCACAACCACAGACATGAGCATATTTTAATCTTTTAAAAATAAATCCCTGTTCTACTAAATTTCCTACTCTATAATCCACTTCAACATCACCAATAATTTCATTAAGTATTTTTTCATCTACTACTATTGTAACACCATATTGTTCAAATGTCAAGTCTGTAGTATCTATGTTATCATCAAAATCTAAACTATACTTCCATCCAGAACATCCACCAGAATTTGCTCCTACTCTCAAATATGAATCTGCCCAATGTTTATCTTCATCAATACACATTTGTTTAAATTCTACAGCGGCCTTTTCTGTTATCTTTACTTCACATCCAACTTGGTTTAGTATCATTCGTTTGTTCCGTATGTTCGTACATGAAAGAAGTCCTACAGCCACATGAACCTTTTGCTGAGGGATTATTAAATTTTAATCCACGATCATTTAAGTCATTTGACCAATCAATTTCTGTACCCTTAATATATAAATGACTTTTTTTATCCACTAAAACATTAAGTCCAAAAGATTCAAATTCTAAATCAAACTTATTTTTTCTACTATCAAAATCTACTGTATAAGTAAAACCAGAACAGCCACCACCCTTAACACCAACTCGTACTCTAG
>VTLG01011590.1_pt1 | contig 17421 bp, 20 predicted proteins | sample 4694571 | NCBI WGS metagenome assembly VTLG01 (sample SAMN12604809, study PRJNA352737) | marine metagenome | biome: ENVO:00000447; feature: ENVO:00000209|ENVO:00000569|ENVO:01000036; material: ENVO:00002151; isolation source: viral sequences binned using virsorter ...
GCTGCTGACAACCCAACTAATGCAAACTTAGCAACAGCTAACAAGTGGGCTATCACATACGATGCTGACTTGATTCCATTAGTTCAGTTAACAGTTAACTCTCCTCTAGACACTTCAACATATTAATCGTAAGATTAAATTGCATTGCATGGTCATCACAAAACCTCATCAATTATTGGTGGGGTTTTTTCTTTACGCTACAATAAAGCTAAATTACTTTTTGAATCGTGGCAGCTACTATAACAGCAACATTATCAAGTGCTACTGCAAATAGCTATGTCACATTGGCAGAAGCTAATACTTATTTTGAAACCGTACCAGATTCAACAACTTGGGATGATAAAACTGTTGATCAAAAGAACAGAGCATTGATAGATGCTACAAGATGGATTGATAATTTAAATTTTTATGGAACAAGATGTGATAATGGTCAAGCATTAAAATTTCCTAGAAATAATTATAAAATTGATAATGTCGAACTTACTTGTAGTTCTATTCCAAATAATATTAAATATGCACAATATGAATTGGCAAGATTATTAGCAAACGATACAGATGCAATGACAGGTGTATCTGGTACAGAGGGCAATATATCTGAAGTAAAATTAGGAGATATACAGGTAAAATATAATTCACAAAGTCAAGGTGTAGGCACTACAAATAATGTTTTAGACAAATATCCACAATTACAAAGTTATCTTGGAGCATATATTTTAGGTGGATCTGGTAGTTATCAAACTAGGGTAGTAAGGGGATAATGGCAGGTCAACTTGATTCATTATTAAAGAGTGTTGCTAAAGATATAGTTTCTACTTTAGGAAACTCTTTAGATACAACTATCACTTATACAAAGAAAGAATTTTCTGAGTATGACGTAACTAAAGGACAAAATATTACTGTTGATACAACTTATTCAAATTTAAAAGTTCCCATAGAGTTTATCAGGTCTACTGAAACTGATGGTAGAGAAAGAAGAGAGGCAAAGATATATATTACACCTGATTTGATAGGAAATAATCAACCAACTTTTGATGATGAAGTTACAATAACTTATGCTGGATCTACAAGAGTTGGACAGATAATTAATATAGATACAAAACAGGGTGGACAGACTTATCTGTTTACTTTATTGGTGAGGTTATAATGGCTAAAGGTAAAAATATTGAAAACGCATCATCTGATTTAAATAGTAATTTAGAGAGAGATTTTAATAATTTTATACGAGGAGTATTATTTGATTTATCTAGAGAAGAAGATCCAATAAGTCCTATTGATACTGGTTTTTTTGCTTCAAGTTGGACAGCAAGTACACAAAGACCCAGACCAGATCAGGCAAGAGAAGATAATCCTCCGTGGAGTGAAATAGAGCCTTCGTATAAACGTAGACCTGCAACTGCTTCATTTGTCGAACCTAGATTTGCAAACAAAATAAAATATAATTTTAAACTTTTTTCTAAAGTCTATATAGGAAATAGATCAGAATATGCTGCAAGTGCTTTAGGTTCTACAAGAAGTAAAATTCCTCAATATATTCAAGGACAACTTAAACCACTTGTAAATGCAATATTTACAGACAAAAAAGCTAAGATTGCCATTGGAGCTAGTAAATTTAAAGGTGGTCAAGGTGGTATTGGACAATTTGCTGATCCAGATAGAGAATTTGTTGATTACACTAATTTATGACTTTAGTTAACACCAGAGCAGCTTTTGAAAAAGCAGTAACAGATGCAGTTGCAGACGTAGATCCAACTGTAGAAATGATTTATGACAATATGGTTTATAAAACACCTGGTAAAACTAAGAAATACATAATTATGTCAATAGATTTTGCACAGGCAACATTACAAACTCATGGTGTAGGTTCTGATTTTTATTCTGGTGTAATTCAATGTAATGTTTATGTTCCCAGAGGAAAAGGTAGTGCAGCCTTATCTGCATTAGGAGAGGCGGTAATTGATGGACTTACTTCTGTTAATGCTTCTGACTATACAGATACATTTAGTTGTAAACCTAGAGTTTTAGATGTTGTTGGTCCTGCACCTATTGTTTTAGATGATTCTGCACACTTTCTTGGCTTAATATCTTGCCAATTCACAGCAAATGCGTAGTATAGTAATGTAATATTACTTTTATATATGACTAGAGCAGTTGATCTTTTAAAAAACAAATTTGGAGTTTCACAACTTTACAAGCATGATATTAAACAAGATGATGAAATTGTTATTACTGTTTATTGGCATCCACTAACTATTGCAGAAAGAGAATCAATACAGAAAAAAAGCAATTCTGATGATGTAAACGATTATGCTTTGCAAATGATGATTGAAAAATCATTAGATAAAGATGGTGCAAGATTATTTCAAGATGGAGATAAAGCTTCTTTAAGAAGAGAAATTGAAGCATCTGTTCTTGAAGAAATACAATTAGCAATGGTTAATGCTGGTGCTGATAAGGAGGTAAAAGAGGCTAAAGCCGATTTAAAAAGCTAATAAAGATTGGCAATTTTTATTCTCTTTAGCAAAGACATTACATAAAACTGTAGCTGAATTATGTGAGACTTTGACTATTGAAGAGATGATAGGTTGGGCTGCTTATAATGAAATTGAAAATGAAGAATATAAAAAACAACAGGAACAAGCACAAAGAGCTAGTGCTTTACGAGGCAAAAGAAGGTAATATAGAGAAAATGTTTTAATTTTTATAGAAAGTGGCTAATTATAATGTTGATATTGCTGTTTCTATAAAAAACGCTGACAAATTAAGTAAGTTTAATAAACAAATAAAAGATGTATCACTAAATATTAAAAGTGCAAATCAATTTATATCAAATTTTTCAAAAAGTGCAAAATTAGCAAATCAAGTTTTAGGGGATGGATTAGTAAGAAATATTGATAATTTACAAAAGAATCTTGGTTTAGCAAAAACTAATTTAAAAAATGTAACTCTAGGAACAAAAGAAGCAGCTATAGCAGCATATCAATTTGTAAAAGCACAGGAACAATTAAATAAAGGTTTACAGGAAGAATTAGCACTTATAAAAGAAGTAGAAAAAGGCAGACGTTTTACTAGGTTTGCTAAAGCTGGTATTAGAGAAACACCAAATGCTTATTCTAGTCCTATCGGTCCAGGTCAGGCATCAAGTGTTTTAGGAGGTCAAAGTGTTCCTGTTGCTGGAAAAATAGAAAGAACTTTAGCTTTAAGAAGAGATGAGATTAGATTACAAGAGGCATTATTAGCTTTAGAATTAAAATCAGCAGAGGCAGAAAATCAGAAATTACAAATAAGAGGTGAATTAAATCGTCAAACCGCAGCAGCAGTTAACAATGCAAGATTTATAGGTCAATCAAGTCCATTAACATCTCCTGTTTTTCCTGGATATAGTGGGCCGATTGGACCTGGACAGGCATCTGGTTTATTTTCTGGTGGTGCTTTTAGAGAAAGACTTATGTCCAATCTAAGTGCAAGTCGAGCATCGAGAGAGGCTTCTGCATTTGGTATTAGACCAGGAACTCAATATGACAGACCTATAGGACCTGCTTTTAGTGCTGTGATGAAATCACAGTTAAGGCATCAAAAGAAAATTGATAAAAATACAGGTAAAACTGCACAATTATTAACTGCATCAAATAACAGAGCTATTTTTGGAGATCCAAATGCTTATGCAAGTCCAATAGGTCCACAGGCTGCAAGACCTAATTTCTTTAACAGAATGGGATTTGGAAGGAGAGCTAATCCTCAAGGACCATTTGCAAATAGTCGAGGTAGGGCAGGAAGAATATCGGGGTCTGTTTCTAGTGGTCTTATTGGTGGAGGTTTTCCTTTACTCTTTGGTCAAGGTCCTTTAGCTGCTATTGGTGGTGGTATTGGTGGTTTGGCTGGTGGTGCTTTAGGTGGAGGATTTGGTTTTGGATTGTCTATTGCTGGTACTGCGATTGCTTCAAGAATACAAGAAACTATTGATTTTCAAAAGGCTGTTGATAAATTAAATGTTTCTATTAGGGCAACAGGAGGTACATCATTATTTACTGCAAAACAAGTTAAAGAATTTGCACAGGCTCTTGGAATATCAAAAGATGAGGCACTTGAAGCATTAAAAGCGTTTCAACAGTTTGAAGCATCTGCAAGAATTACTCTTACGAAGTTTTTTGGTTCAGAAGGTATATTTGATACATTTGCAGGACTAAAAGATAATGCTTCAATTATTAGTGCATTACCTAAATTTTCAAAAGAATTATCTTTAGAACAAGCAAAAATTGCCTTAGAAACTCTTAAAACAAATGGTGCGAGTGCTGCTGAATTAAAACTTAGAGAACAAATTTTTAATAAAAATACTGAAATTTTAAAACAACAAAGAGAACAAGACGATTATTTTGGTCGATCTAAAGATATTAGTATTGGTGACTTATTAAATCCCTTTAGGGGTTTTGAACTTGGTAAAGAAGGTAATATATTTCAAAGATTTCTTAACTCAAGTACTAAATCAGTAGAGGAATTAAGAAAAGCTAGATCTAATGAATTTTTTAATAGTGATGATTTTAAACAACAGTTAGAAGATGCAAAAGAACGATTAAAAATACAAAAAGAATTTAATGAAGAATTAGAAAGACAAGCAATTATAAAAGCACCAGTAGATGAATTAAATAAATTACTTGATCCTTTAAGGCAGATTGATTCCTTAAGTAAAAGTATTGGGGATTCTTTTGCAGAATCTTTTAAGGGTATTGTAAGAGGTTCTATGTCTGCTCAAGAAGCACTACGAAATTTATTTCAACGTACAGCAGATCATTTCTTGGATATGGCAGCACAAATATTAGCAGCACAAATAAGATCAGGAATTATGGGGTTATTTAGTAGTTTTTTAAATCCATTAAATTCTGCAAGATTAGGAGCACAAGCAACAGCAATGACAGGCATACCTAGTGGTGCAAATTTACTGCCAGGATCTTTTGGTATAACAGGCAGATTAGCTAATGGTGGTTCTGCTAAAGGAGGTAAATCATATCTTGTTGGAGAGCGTGGACCAGAAATATTTACACCTGAAGTTTCTGGTATGGTTACACCAAATCATGCACTTGGTGGTTCAACAAACAATATTGTTGTAAATGTAGATGCTACTGGTTCTGCAGTTGAAGGTGACGAAGATCAAGGTAGAGAACTTGGTCGACTTATTTCGGCTGCGGTACAATCTGAAATAATACAACAACAAAGACCTGGAGGTTTACTTGCATAATGGCAACCTTTAATGACGGGCAAGTTGGAACATCTGCAGGAGGAACGACTCCTAGATATGGACAAAGAAAAAGCTCCGCACCACTAACTCGTACTATTCGTTTTGCTGATGGTTATGAACACCGTTTACTTTTTGGACTCGCAGAACATCAAAACCCAAAAATATTTAATTTTACTTTTGAAGTTTCGCAAGCAGATGCAGTAAAAATTGAAGATTTTTTTGACGAAAGAGCATTAAAAAGTGAAAGCTTTGACTTTACACCACCAGGAGAGTCTAGTTCTTCAAGATTTGTATGTGAAAAATGGTCTAAATCTATTCCTTTTTTAGACAGGGCAAGTATACAGGCTACATTTAGAGAAGTTTTTGAACCATCATAATGTCACTTACTGAATATCCAAGACTACCCAATCAATCAGTATTTACAGATTTACAAAAGATAAATCCTACTGCAATTATTGAATTGTTTGAATTACAGTTATTAGAAGGTATAAATTATCCTACTGGTAATCCTCAAAATATAGATACTATTCATAGATTTCATGCTGGATCTAGTTTAAATGCAAATGGAGAAATTGTATTTGGTGGTAATTCATATCTCAGATATCCAGTAGAAGCTTCGGGGTTTAAATTTCAAAAAGGACAACTACCTCGACCAAAAATAGTAGTTAGTAATAAAGGTAGTTTTATGTCTACTATTCTTCTTGACATTAATAAATTTACAACAGGTAATGATCTCACTGGTGCAAAATTAACAAGGATTAGAACTCTTGCTAGGTTTATTGATGCAATAAATTTTCCAGCAGTACAAACTGTCACTGGAACAACAACTCAAACTGTGGCAGATCCATCTGACGTTGAAACTGTCACATATACTGTCACAGTCGTACAAGACTCAAATAATGTTAATGTTTTTGCTATAAATGGAACTCAAAAACCAGTAATAACAATGAAACGTGGTTCCACATATATTTTTGATCAATCTCATAGTTCAAACGTAGGGCATCCTTTAAGAATCACATCTGATGCTGGTGGTTATCAAAGTGTAGAACTAAACGGTACTTTAGGCACAGACGCCACTGTTACTTACCAGCCTGTCTACCCTTCAGCACCAAACGACTTGAGATATTATTGCACTACTCATGGAAATGCAATGGGTAATACTATAACAATGAACAATCCGAATACAGTGACTCAAACAGTTGATGTAACAACTACAACAAGAACAAATCCTTTTGGAACTCCTGATGCTAGTGCAGAATTTCCAAGAGAAGTTTATTATGTGGATCGTAAATCAATAGAAAATAGAGAAATTGTTGAATTTGAACTTGCTGCACCTACAGACTTGGCTGGAGTAAGATTACCAAAACGTCAGTGCACTCGTAAATTATTCCCTGCTATCGGTACTTTTAATTAACAATGACTTGGAAATATAAAGCATTACTTCACGCTCAACAAGAAGATCCAAAAGAATCTTGCGGTTTATTACTCAATATCAAAGGAAAAGAAAGATATCATCCTTGTCGTAATTTATCTATGACAGATCATCAATGTTTTATTATTGACCCAGAAGATTATGTGAAGGCAGATAATTTAGGTGATATTGTTGCTGTTGTTCATAGCCATCCTTTAACTCCACCAAATCCAAGTCAAGCAGATAAAGTTAGTTGCGAGGCTAGTGGATTACCGTGGTATATAGTCAATCCAAATACTGAGCAATGGGGGTATTTAGAACCTTGTGGATATGAAGCACCTTTATTGGGTCGGCAGTGGGTATGGGGAATAACAGACTGTTGGAGTTTAGTTAGAGATTGGTATAAGGAAAATAAAAATATAGAATTAAGAGATTGGGATAGACCTACTACACCAGAAGAGTTTTTAAAGAATCCTTTATTTGAACAATGTGCATGGAGAACAGGTTTTAGAAAATTAAGATACGATGAAAGATTAGAAAATGGAGATGTTTTAGCAATGTCTATTTTAGGAAATGGTTTGAATCATGTGGCAATTTTTATAAATGGGGATGTTTTGCATCATTTAACCGATAGACTATCTTGTATAGAGCCTTATTCTGAATGGTTACAAAAATGTACAGGAGCTAGGTATCGTTATGTTTCGTAAAATAAAACTATATGGAAAACTTGCAGAGTTTGTAGGGGCTGATGAATTTGAAGCTAATGTAGCTAGCGTCGGATCAGCTATTCGATTTTTATTATGTAACTTTCCAGAAGTAGAACAATATATGAATCCAAATTATTATCAAGTAAAAGTTGGTAATTATGATATTAATGAAAGTGAAATAAATTATCCTGTTGGACACGAAGATATACATTTTATACCAGTAATAGCTGGATCTGGTGGTCTTGGAAAAGCATTACTTGGTGCTGCAATGATTGGTTTAGCTTTTGCCACAGGAGGCATTACATCTTTTAGTTTAGCCAAAGGATTAACTGGCACATTTTTAGCTAAAACCGCAGTATATTTAGGAGCTTCATTAGTAATAAGTGGTGTTGCTGAAATGCTTTTTCCCCTGCCAGATATTTCTGATTTTAAATCTGAAGATGATCCATCTATATCTTTTAATTTTTCTGGTATTCAAAATACGTCAAGAGCAGGTATTCCAGTTCCCGTTATTTATGGAGAAGTATTTACAGGTTCAGTTGTAATATCAGCAGCTTTAGATACTGCTCAAGTAGATGTGGATGATGACTAATGACTGAAGATAATAATATTATTAGAGGTGCTGGTGGTGGCGGTGGTAGCAAAAAGAAACCTTTTATAAAAAAGGATAACCTACATAGTAGACAATTTTTTACTGTTCAAGATTTAATATCTGAGGGAGAAATAGAAGGATTTGCAACACCATCAAAAGCAAATATCACAAACACAAGCAGCGATAGTTATAAAAATGCTGCTTTAAAAGATGTGTTTCTTGATGATACCCCGATATTAAATGAAGTAGCTAGTAATAGTAATCCAGCAAATAAACATTTTAATTTTCAAGAAACTAAGTTCAAGTTTAAATTTGGTACGTCAAATCAATCAAAAATGGGAGGTATTGCAAATTCAATTAGATCTCCAATTAGTGTAGGTACTGTAGTTACAAATGCAGATGGAGATAATGCTGGTGCGATAGCTGGAGCAGTTACACAAAGAATTGAAGATAATAGCCCAAATGATAACCCTGATGCTGTAATAGTTACATTGACTTGGCAACAATTACAAAAATTTGAAAGTGATGGAGATATAAGAGGTCTTACTGTTAATTATAGGATTCAAACAAAAAATGCTAATCAGAGTAATTTTGTAACAAGAGTGGACACAAAAGTCAAAGGTAGGACTGCTGACCCTTATTCAAAAGATCATAGAATCTCTTTAGGTAATGAAGCTTTTCCTGTTGATGTAAGGGTTTTACGGGATACAAAAGATGGTGTTTTAGGTAAAAAAAATAGTGCATTTAATTTTACGGCTGTACAAGAAGTTTTTGATGATCAGAGTAGACATTTAGATTTAGCTTATTTTGCTTTGCGTGTAGATAGTAAAGAATTTAGTAGCATACCAGTTCGTAAATATCGAGTAAGAGGTATAAAAGTAAAAATACCAGCATCAAACAGCAGTGGAACAATAACAATAGATAGAGCCACTGGTAGAGTTAAATATCCTAATAACTACGTTTTTGATGGAAGCATGGGTGCAGCAGCATGGACAACTTGCCCTGCTCTAATTTTATTGGACTTATTAATTAACAAAAGGTATGGATTAGGAGATCATCTCGCTCCAGATCAATCAACTGATGCAACTACATATAGTAATGTTGATTTGTATAGCTTTATTACCGCTTCAAAATATGCGAATGACTTAGTACCTGATGGATTTGGAAATGAAGAAGCTAGATTTAGTTGTAATGTCAATATAAATAGTAGTAATGAAGCTTTTAATTTAATTAATGAATTATCAGGTGTAATGAGATGTATGCCTATATGGTCAGCAGGTTCTTTAAGTGTTACTCAAGATAAACCTTTAAATCCAAGTTATTTATTTAACTTGTCAAACGTAGGCGAAGAAGGATTTAGTTACGAAGGAAGTAGCTTAAAAACCAGACATAGTGTTGTTTCGGTTGCTTACATGAATATGGATTCAGCAGAAATAGACTTTGAAATAGTGGAGGCTGATGAAGATACAAAAAATCGTTTAGGCGTAACAGTAAAGAAAATAAAAGCTTTTGCTTGTACTTCTCGTGGTCAGGCTCAAAGATTAGGTAAGGCAGTTTTATTTGCTCAACAAAATGAATCAGAAGTAGTTACTTTTTCAACGTCAATAGATGCAGGAATTGTTGTAAGACCTGGTATGGTCATATCAATAAATGATCCTGTAAGAGCAGGTTCTAGAAGGGGAGGTCGAGTTGTTTCTGCAACAACCACCACTGTTACTGTTGATGGAGCTACTTCTAATAATTTACCTTCTCTAAACGATCAACCAAAATTAAGTGTAGTTTTACCAACTGGAGCAGTGGAAGAATCTGACATAGTTGATTACAGTACAGACCTTAAAACGATTACTGTTAATTCTTTATATCCTTTTTCTGTTGCACCAAATCCTAATTCTCCTTTTGTTATATCAAGTAATTCATTGAAAACACAGTTATACAGAGTTATTCAAATAGAAGAATTAGAACAATCTAGATATTCTATAAGTGCTTTGTCTTATGTAAAAGAAAAATATAATTTTATAGAACGTGGCGATCCATTACCAGAAAGAAACATAACCAATTTATTTGAGAATGTTAATGCACCTACTGGTCTTATAGCTCAAGAGCAAACTGTAGCTATAAATGGTGTTGCAAGAAGTAAATTAATCTTAACTTGGAAAGAACCTAGTAGAACATTAGTTTCACAAACTGGTCAAACGGTAGAAGTTGCACAAGGCGTTAACCAGTATCAAGTAAGTTATAGATTTATTACTGGTGAAGAAGATGCAGATAACTTCACAACTCAAATAGTTTTTTCTAATGATATTGAAATTATGGATAGTAAACCAGGTTTTTATGAGGTGCGAATAACTGGTTTTAATGCAAATTTACAACTATCTAATTTAAGTCTTGAAGAAACGATAACTACAGTAGGAAAAACAGGTATTCCAGATAATGTACAAAATTTAACTGTTGAACCAATAAATGAACAATTTGCAAGACTACAATTTGATCAGACTACAAGTTTAGATGTTTTACATGGTGGAAGGGTATATGTAAGGCATACTGATAAAACTGGTGTACAGGCTACTTTCCAATCCTCACAAGATATCATTGAAGCCGTTGCTGGAAGTAATAACTCTGTAATAGCACCAGCCTTACCTGGAACGTACCTTGTTAAATTCCAAGATGATGGGGGTAACTTTAGTTCTCAAGAAGCAAAGGCTGAGTTAACTTTGGTTGATATTATAGATTCGATAACAGTTAAGACTGACAGGGAAGATTTAGATACTCCACCATATAACAATACAACCAGTAGTTTGTTTACGAATACGGTGTATGACGTACTTAAGGGAGGTTTAACTCTTACTAATCCAGCTACAAATGCAACTGGAACTTACAATTTTAAAGATACATTAGATTTAGGTGGTGTATTTTCACTGACACTAAAAAGACACTTTAGTGGTGAAGGTTTTTATGTTAGTGATTTGTTTGATAACAGGACAGAATTAATAAACACTTGGACTGATTTTGATGGTGCTACTGCAAATGAAGCAAATGCAAAGATAGCTGTTAGGGTTACAAGTGCTGCTCCTAGTGGTTCAACTTATGCAGATTCAGATTTTACTGGAAAACCATTTAATGATTTTTCAAACGGTACTTTTAAAGGAAGAGGTTTTCAATTTAGAATTACATTAAAAACAACAGACGTAGCTCAAAATATGAATTTACAACAAGCAGGTTATGATGCGTCTATGCCTTCAAGATCAGAGCAATCAAATAAAATTACATCAGGATCAGGTGCAAAAACTGTAACATTCACAAAACCGTTTTTTACTGGTACAGCAGCTTTAACAGCTTTAGGATTTACTGTTCCAAAACCCTCTGTAACTATCTCTCCTTTTGGGATGGGAGTAGGTGATTATTATGAATTACTTGAAAACAATATTACTGGCACTGGATTTATAATTCATTTTAAAAACTCAAGTGGTGCTAGTATAAGCAAAGATTTTACCTACACTGCTGTTGGTTTCGGCAAAGGAGGTTAACATGGAGAAAAAGAGTATTTAATCGTGCCAGCAGTAACTAACTACAACATAGAAAACGCTTCTGGAGCAAATGTCAGAACAGACATTAACAATGTGCTAGAAGCAATCCAATCTAATAATTCACTAGGTACTAACTTAGTTGCTACTCAATGTCTTGCTGGTATGTGGTTTTACCACACTGGAGATCAGGAAATAAAAATAAGAAACTCAGCAAATAATGATTTTACAGTTGTCGGAAAAATTAATGAAGATAATTTAGGTTTGCTTCCTAAAGCAGGAGGAACTCTTACAGGGGTTTTAAAGATTGATGGTACTGCAAGTGCAACTGCACCACCTTTAACTTTTAATGGCGATCCAGATTTAGGTTTATTTAGGAAGGCTGCTAATCAATTAGGATTTGCTTGTGCTGGAGCAGAACAGCTATTTATGGATCAAGATGGTATAACTTTAAATAATCAGAACGAATTAAGATTTTCAGAGCCTACTACAGCAGGTAGTCAATATGTAGGATTTAAAGCACCTGATACGCTTGCTGGTAATGTTGTTTGGAAACTGCCTAATGCTGATACCACAGTTAATGGATACGCTTTAATTTCTGACGGTAATGGAAACCTAAGTTGGGGTCAAGCTGGTTCTGGTGCTCAAGGTGGTTCAAGTAATAAGATATTTTGGGAGAATGATCAAACCGTGACAGCTAACTATACAATCTCAAATGGTCAAAATGCTGGAAGTTTTGGACCGATAACTATTCAAAGTGGAGTTACGGTTACAGTTGGTGATGGGGAAACATGGTCAATCGTTTAAGATGCTATATAATAAAAATATCATTTAAAGGAAGATGGCTTTAGGACTTACTGGTGCTGGTGATATAACAGGTGGTACTTTTAACAGGCCACTAGCTCGTGTACATTTAAGCTCAAATCAAGGCGTTTCTGATAACGTGATTACAGTTATACAGTTTGATACAGTAAGTATAGATACAAACAGTTGCTATGACACTAACACCTATAAATTCACTCCTAATGTGCAGGGGTATTATTATTTTTCAGTAACAAATCACAGTGGTGTTGAAGGTAGCAACTCAGCAGGAAACGTAAATGATATGCAACTAGACATTTTAAAAAATGGTACTGATGTTATTGCAAGTTTTAAAACTAACCCTGTTAACGGTGCACCAGACTTAGCAAGTTCACACCATTGCGAAACAATTACTCCAATGAACGGAACTAGCGATTATGTTCAATTTAGAGGTAAAGTTAATACCAACTCTACTGCTACCGAAGTTTTTTTTGGTGATAGTTCTGAACGAACCCATTTTATTGCCTTTAGATTACACGCATAAATTATGAGTACATTATCAGTCGCTACAATTAAAAGTCAATCAACAACGGCTTCAACTGCATTTCAAAATAGCAATGGAGTTGTTCTTGGTGTCCTTTGCGTTGGCTTTGGCACTATGGATTTAACTGGCACTTTAGAACTTAATAACAGTATGAGGGTTTCTTCTGTTACAGATATTGCTGCAGGAGAAGTTCAAGTAAATCTTTCTACAGCTTTTCCTGATACTGATTATGTAGTTGTTACAGGTACTGGTCTAGAGTCAGCAACATCTAACTCTACTACTGCAACTGATGTAAGAGCTAAAACAACCAGTTCTTTTCAACTTCAAACGGAAGATGTAGATGCTGGTTTTATAGATACAGATTATTCTATGTTTGCTCTTTACGACGTTTAAATTATGTCCACACTTAAAGTCGATCAAATACAAGATTCAAGTGGAGGTAATACTTCCGCAGCCTCTGCTATAAAGCAAGGTAGAGCTAAAGTTTGGGTTAATTTTAGGCAACATACATCAATGGTAATTAGAGATAGTTTTAATGTAAGTTCAGTTACTGACGTTACTTCGGGTGAGGCTATTGTTAATTTTAGTAATGCTATGGCAAATGCTAACTATTGTTGTGTTACTTCAACTGCTCAAGGTGTAGATAGCGTTGCAAACTATGACACTTCAAACCCCCATAGTTTTACAACAACTTCTGTTGATATTGAAACATTTGGAAGTCCATCAAACCCAAGCACAGAAACTGATCATCAAATTGTTTGTGTTGCGATCTTTGGTGACTAACTTTATAATTAAAAGAAAAAACTTATGGCAAATTCAGATAAGCGAATTATTTACACACAAGATAATGGAACTGTTGCTGTTGTAATACCAGCAGATAATTGCGATCTTACTGTTGAACAAATTAAAGATAAAGATGTGCCTAGTGGTAAAACGGCATATATTATAGATAAAACTGAAATTCCTACAGATAGGTCTTTCAGAAACGCTTGGACTTACACACCTTAATTATTATGGGATTTGGCATAGACATGGCGAAAGCCAGAGAAATTCACAAAAACAAAATTAGAGTTGCAAGAAAACCTTTGCTAGAAGCTCTTGATATTGAATTTCAAAAAGCACAAGAAACTGGTGCATCGACAACAGATATTGTTGCAAAGAAAAATGCACTTAGGGATGCCCCTGCCGATTCTGGCATAGCTGCTGCAAGTGACGCAGATGCACTTAAAGCTCAATGGAAAACTGATATACTAGGCACATCTCCATATAGCTAATGGCAATCACTCCTGGAACATATAACATGACTGTCCAGCGAAGGTCAGATCATAATTTCCAGCTTGTGTTTAAAGATTCAAATAATGCTGCAATAGATTTAACAGGATATACGGTAGAAGCACAAGTTTGGGAAGAAACACGCACTAATAAATTTGCTGATTTTGGAGTTACTTATACAAATAGAGCTACTGGAACGATTGATTTAGCACTGACAGATACACAAACTGCTACTTTTAGTCCAAGTGTTTTAAAATATGATGTATTACTTACAGATACAAATGGATTAAAAGAATATTATTTAGAAGGTACTATATTTATGAGTGAGGGATATACTGCATGACTTCTGTAAACGTCACCACAACTAAAAATACTGTTACAGTTAATGAAGGTGAAAGCACTGTTGTTACAGTCACAACTAGAGGTCCAGCAGGTCCAAAAGGGATTGACTTAGACGAAACTTCAAAAGTTAACGGATCTGTGGTGTACTATGACTCAACTTCTGCTAAATTTAAAGCAGATGCAACAACTACCAAACTTACACTTGTTAATGGAGGAAATTTTTAGGCCATGGCTAACACTATAAGAATTAAAAAGAGATCATCTAGTGGATCGGCTGGTGCTCCTTCAAGTTTATCTCCTTCAGAATTAGCCTTTAATGAAAATGATCTAAAACTATATTATGGTTTTGGTGATGATGGTCAGTCTCCACCTGCTGCCAGTTCAATAATTACTATTGGTGGTGCTGGTGCGTTTTTCAATAAGACAGATACAAGAAGTGCAAATGCAATATTAGCTGGCCCTACTTCTGGATCTGCGTCTGCACCTACGTTTAGAAGTTTAGTTGCTGCTGATATTCCAACCATTGCTCATACAAAAATAAGTGATTTTGACACAGGTGTTAGAACTAATAGGTTAAATCAACTTACCGCCCCAAATGGTGCTGTTAACTTTAACAGTCAAAAAATTACAAATTTAGCAGATCCTACTGCTGATGCTGATGCTGCCAATAAAGGTTATGTAGATGGTGTTGCTCAAGGCTTAGATGTAAAAGATTCTTGTGTTGCTGCTACTACAGGAAATATAACAATATCTACTGCTCTCAATAATGGAGACAGTTTAGACGGAGTTACTTTATCTACTAACGATAGAGTTTTAGTTAAAAATCAAAATACTGCATCACAAAATGGTATTTATATAGTGGGATCTTCACCAGCTAGGGCAGATGATCTAGCTACTGGTGCTGATGCTGCTGGTTTCTTCACTTTTGTTGAGCAGGGAACAGTAAACGGAGAGAATGGTTTTGTTTGTACTTCTGATAAAGGAAGTGCTGTCGTTGGTACAAATAACCTTACTATTGCTCAATTCTCTGGTGCTGGTCAGGTTATAGCTGGTAATGGAATTGATAAGTCAGGAAATACTATATCTGTTGATCTTAAGGCTAACGGTGGACTTGTTATTGAATCTACTGAAATTGCTGTAAAACTTGATGCTAGTTCTATTACAGGAACTTTAGCCGTTGGTGACGGTGGTACTGGTGGTACAAGTGCCTCTGCTGCAAGAACAAATCTTGGTCTAGTAATCGGAACTGATGTCGAACCACATAGCGATAAGCTAACAGAGCTTGCGACTATGAATCAAAATACGGCTCAATCTTTAGCCGATTTGACAAGTTCAGAAGTCCAGATTCTTGATGGAGCTACAGTTACAACTGCACAGTTAAACAGAGTAGATGCTACATCTAGTATTCAGACTCAATTAGATGGCAAACAACCTCTTGATGCTGAGTTAACAGAACTCGCAACTATGTCAAGTGGTACAGCTTCAGCCCTTGCTGATCTTAGTAGCACTGAAGTTGGTATTCTTGATGGTTTGACAACAACCACAGCAGAATTAAATAAGTTAGATGGTGCGACTGTAACAACTGCTGAAATAAATATCCTGGATGGTGTCACCGCTTCTACATCTGAAATAAATAAATTAGATGGAGTCACTGCTACGACTGCTGAAATAAACAAATTAGACGGAGTTACAGCCACAACTACAGAAATAAATTTTATAGATGGTGTTACTTCTGCTATTCAAACTCAATTAAATAATAAGCAACCTTTAGATGCTGAACTTACAGAGTTAGCGACAATGAGTTCTGGAACGGCATCTGCACTCGCTGACCTAACAGGCACAGAGGTTGCAATTTTAGATGGTGCAACAGTTACGACTACTGAACTGAATAAGTTAGATGGTAATACATCTGCAACATCAACAACTTTAGCGACAGCAGATCGCTTTATTTGTAATGATAATGGAACGATGAAACAGGTTGCTCTGTCTGATTTAGTCACCTTCTTAGAAGATGGCTCGACTTCTGGTTTTGATGTTAATGGGGGCACCTATTAGAAATTAATTTTTAAGGAGGTGATCTTATGTCAGTTACAATCAAACTTAAAAATGGCAGTGGTAGCGACCCAAGTGCTAGTGATTTAGTTGTTGGCGAATTAGCGATAAGGACTGATTCTGGTAAATTATTTACAAAGAAAGATAATGGTTCGGTAGCAGAAATATCAGGTGGAAGCGGTGTAGGAGTAACAGATGGAGATAAGGGAGATATTACAATTAGTGCAGGTGGTGACACCTATACCATTGATGATGGAGTTGTTAATAATGCAAAAGTAGCTTCAGATGCAGCGATAGCTGGAACAAAGATTTCTCCTGATTTTGGATCGCAAAATATAGTTACAAACACAGCTATACTAATTAACCAAACAAATGGAAGTGTATTTTTTGGTTCTAGTACTGCCTATGGTGCTAACGCTGGTATAGGTATTGCGTCAAATAATAATTATCATATTACTGGTAGTCTTGCTGGTGATTTAACTATTGCTGCAAAAACAGGTGAAAATATAGTTTTTGGAACTAAATCTAGCGGGTCTGGTGCTACGACTATTTCAGCAAGAATAAAGGCTAATAAAACATTCGAGATAACTGATCACCTTGATGTTGGTTCAGGTCTTGATGTAACAGGAGATATTACAGGAACAGGCGATCTCACGCTTACATCATCTGATGGTGGTACTTCGGCTGCACCAATAATTGAACTTTATAGAAATAGTGCAACACCAGCAGACGCAGATTATTTAGGCCAGCTTAAATTTACTGGCGAAAGTGATGACGGCAGCAAAGAAGTATATGCAAAGATGACAGCAAAAATTGATGATGCAAGTTCTACTACAGAAGATGGATTAATTGAATTTGCATTAAGAAAAGCTGGTTCTAATAATATTGGAGCAAGACTTACAAGCACAGATTTAAAACTAATAAACGGAACAGGACTTGAGGTAGCTGG
>VTLG01001919.1_pt1 | contig 17418 bp, 24 predicted proteins | sample 4694571 | NCBI WGS metagenome assembly VTLG01 (sample SAMN12604809, study PRJNA352737) | marine metagenome | biome: ENVO:00000447; feature: ENVO:00000209|ENVO:00000569|ENVO:01000036; material: ENVO:00002151; isolation source: viral sequences binned using virsorter ...
AGGAACTTCATCTTCTTCAAGTTCTTCTTCCTTTAACTTAGCAGAAAGCATAGATTTGATTTGAGGTGTGAATGCTTCTTCTAATGCCATCTTTGCATTTTCTAATGCAGTTTCTCTAACTGCTTTAGCGTCTGCGATAGCTTCTTTTAAAATATCTCCCATGATATTTTCTCCTCAATGTATTTTTTGGAATAAGTTTATTTGGAAACTTAATAATGTTAAGTTATATTTAGACACCGTAAAAGGTTACATGGACGGTGTATTGTAAGTTCAATAATAAATATTAATAATTATTAAAAAACTACAATAATTTTTTATGTTTTTTGATATTTAATCGTTTAAAATCTTCTGTTAATAAATTATCATACCACTTGGTTTTTTTTAATTTATTACCAGCCTCACTCAAGTCTTTTCGTTTAGCTAAATTATACAATACACAAGGTGCTTTTTTTCTTGTATTCACACTAGCTATGTTAAAGTCTTCAAATGGTGAGAAAACTAATAACTTAATATGTTTCATATTATGTTCTTTTATTTGTTCATTTAAGAATTTTTGATATGGTTTTCTTTTTGTTGTTTTCATATCATCACCAACATGTAAAATCAATCCAGTCTTGAAATCTGATTGTTCCCATTCTTGAATCATTTCAATTAAAGATGTATCCATTTCAGAATTGTATACCATAAACTTTATATTACCAGTTTGTAAGTCTCCAGCGATAAATGGACATATGGGCATGTTATTGAATGTAGGATTTGGTGTTTGTAAGAAATCCAAATATTCAAACAATTTATTGATTATTTCTTCGTGAGTATTAATAATTTTTTTGTTCTTTTTCTTTTTCTACAGCGTATTTGTTTCTTAATTTTGCTAAATTTCTTTTATGTCTTTTGATTTCTGATGGTTTTGTGTAGTACTCTTTTTTTCTTAAATCAATAAATAGATTACTTTCTTTTACTTTCTTTTTTAATACTCTTAAAGCTCCATCTACATTATTGTTAAAAACCGTTACTGATAACCCATGTGCGTTGTCTTTAGGTTTTTTCCTAAAGTTGCGTCTTTTTCTCATTTATACCTCTTGTTTATATTATTGAACAAGGTAATAATTCCCATATTAGTTTTGCAACATATGAGAATCCACCACCTAAAATTGTAACTATTGCGTCTGCTTTACTAAATTTTCCGTAACTCTTATAATCATAGAGTTCTTTTCCTATACCTACGATACTTAATACTATCCAACTACTTGTTATACCCATTACCATTCCACCAACGACAAAATGCATAAATTTGTCTGTTCCGAATTGTAATAGAAAGTCATTTAGTTTACTCATATTATCCTCTCGGGTTTAGTTTGTTTTTCATAAAAAATTCTACTGCTTTATTATATTTTGCTTTTGGAATACCACTCCATTCAAGTCCTTTACTACCTCTATCATTTAATGACCAATTTACAACTGATTCACCTGGTGGATTGAATGGAAATTTTCCTTTATTCTTTTTTAAAAGTTTTTGTAATTTTGATTTATCTTTTTTATCAAAAAATATTGATTGAGACCTATAAGCTTCATTTACTTTTTCTTCTTTCATCATTTTTAAAACAGCTTCTCTTGTGTTTATTATTTTTTGAAATGCTTTTTTCAAACCTGGTGATTTAGATTTGTTTCTTAATTCTTTCATTCCATTAATGATATGAGTTGCAACTAATTTTTTAGTTACTTTTGTTCCTCTTTGAACTTTACCTATTTTGTAATCTTTTTCAACTTTTTTTGTAATTAAAGATAATGCGTTTAGAACTAATTTGTCATTGTGTTTATCTAACATCTTTTCATACGCACCACCTAAATTGATTTTTTCATTCATTTGTTCTTTGATGATTTCTCTAATCATACCTCTTAATTTAGATTCATTCATTTGTTCTGATTTAGCTTTCAAGAACTCAGTAGCCAAATATCTTTCTCTTCCGTATTGAGCTTTACTCCATTTCTTTTTCATAGACATAGGCATTTCATCCAATGTTCTACCTTCGTTATTCACCATCCAAGCCACTCTACGAGCATCTGAATTGTATACTTTCTTATAACGATTCTCTTCTAATTTTTTCATCCACATTCTAACTTCTTTGACGGTAAACCTTCTTTTCTTAGATTCAGTCACATCTTCTCTTTCAGATGTAAGTTCTCTAATTGAATGTCTGATTAATTCTTTAATTTGACTCTTCGTCAGTTTCACCCTCTTCCTCCTCTATAAGTTGTGCTTCACTTAAACAACCTCTTGCGACTGCTGTGTGAGCATCTTCTACTAATGTGAATTTCTCTACTTCTATTGGAAACTCATCTTGATTAAATTGTTCACCTACTACTTCCATAAAACCTTTAACCAATGATGTTCCACCACCAAATACAATCGGTATAGCATTTGGGAAGTTTGGAACACTTTCAGCATTTTCAAACTGATTTTTTAGATTTGTTAATAAGTAATTCACCAATGCTCCGTAATAACTTCTAATAGCATTAATGATATTAAACTCATCACTTCCCTCATTATAAATATCATTTATTGCACTTTTTGTTAAATCTAACTTACTTGAGTTTTCCTTAACACTTATCACTTTTGCCTTTGTAACACCACAATCACTTGCGACATTTTCATCAATCCAATCTCCACCTCTTGCTACAGAAAAGGAGAGTGCACTCATCCCTTGATACATCACACATACATTACACATCCCAGCACCCATAGATATTGCAATTCCCGTTAAATCATTATCCACAAGGCCTTCGTAAGCGAGAGCAACACTCTCCTCTATAACTTTGACATTGTATCCATATGTTTCAATAATCTGTTTCAATACATCTTCGTGATAAGAAACTTCTCTTGTTTGGTCGATTGGTTTTGCTGGTATGCAATAAACACAAGTTTCATTCTTCTTAGCTTTTCCAACCAACTCACCTATAATAGCATTCAATACAGGTAGTGCATCTTTTTCCTTCGGATTCAGTAATCCTTGAGACATTGGTCTCTTTAATTCTGTTGTACTAAATATTTGAGCATAATTAAAAGCATGTTGTCCAACGATATGAACCTTACCTGCTTTTTCAACAAATGGTATTCTTTGTCTTTTTAACATTCGTTTGACTTGATTTGCATCACCATCAACGGTTAAGAATACATTTCTTTGTTTTTTTATACTGTTTTCTGTGGCTGTTATATAATAACTTGTTCCACAATCTAAGCCTTTTGCCATATTAACCTCTTATTTATAATTTAATTTTCTTTAAACTTTGAACAAACTTTTTATCATCTATTTGAGAAAGTTTCATTTTTTTACCACCACCAAATGGTTCTAATTCTTTTTTCTTTGGATTGTAATTAAACATTTTACCTTTAGAGTCTTTAACAACTACATATTGTGCGAAAGCCATTCCGTGTTCACCAGCTTTTTCTTCAGAAATTACTTCTCTAATTATTTCTTTTAATTTTGATTTAGTTAATTTCATTTTCTCAAACTCCTGAGTTTATCTTTTTGGGTTTTCACTTTACCCTTAATTTTTTCGTCTAATTTGACACTTGATTCATCTGATTTTGTGTCCATTATCACATTACTCTTCACATCTACTTCTATTGGCCCCATATTCTTTTTAACTTTTGTTTCCTCTATCGTTGAAGTTTTTACCACTTCATTGATGTTTAAGTTGGGAGACTTGTGAAACTTAAAGTTTTTTACAAACCATATGAGTAAAATGTAACATCCTATAATGACTTGCCATATAAATAGACTATAAAGAATAAAATCTACAAAAGTCATTATTTACCTTTAAGTATATCTCCAAGTGCAGGTATTCCGACAACACCACCTAAACTACTTTCTTTCTTTATAGCTTTAGTAATAGCCTGTCTTTTCTTGTGTAGATATTTATCTGAATCATCCACATCACCATCGTTGTCAATGTCTTTATCTTCTCTATCTTTAAAGTCATCTTCAGGTTCTACTTTTGATGGGTCGACTTTATCTAATTCTTTTTCCTCAAGTTCAGAATCTTCATCATCATGTCCATAAACATGAGCTTCATCGATATCATAGTAACGATTCAATACATGTCCAATGTCTTCATATAATGCAGTTAATCTTTGATTCAAAGCTTGTGCTTCTTTAGCAGTTTTTTGAAATTCAACCACACTACCTTTTAATGATTTCATATTTTTATTAACTGAAACTTTATCAAACCAATCATCTTGTTCACCTAATATGTGATTATGTGCAGATTCTGCAACTTCAGATAATTGTTTTGCAATTTCAACTATGTTGTTGTTATTATACAATTGTTTTCCAACAATACCAAAATTCTTAACACCTTCAACTACTTTGTATTTATCAATTTGTGGTCTGTCTTCAAACGCTTCTGATAATATATCTTTTAATTTTGCCATTTTTTGTCTCCCTATGTCCAAAATATTAGTTTTAAAATTATTCCAACCACTGCCGTATACACTACATATAAAGCACTATTGATTGATTGTTTCCATCTGATTAAAGCCTTAAACTCATCAGCGTCAATTTCTTTTCTCCAAAATGTATTTTTATTAACACGAACAATAATTCCATCCTCTGGATCTAAAAGTATTTCTTTGATTTCTTTAATCATTCCATGCATTTCTTCCAATTCACCATTTGGAAGTTTATTCTCAATTGATTCTAATCTTTCTAAAATATCTTTATTTGTTGCCATTATTTCCTCTTACTCGTTGCTGTTCTGTTATTCAATGCTTTTTTACCACCAAAGTATTTTCTAAATCTATCAATGATTTTATCTTTGGTTAATACACTCATTAGAAAATCTACTTCATATGCATACGCTCTTCTCGAATCTCCGTGTTGAAATCCTCTAACTAAATCAAAGAAATCAATCACACCTGATTTAGCTTTTGACATCCAATCCTTTACTACTTTACCTTGTAGTTTTCTTAATTCTTTTGAGTAACTTCTTAATGCATCATCCACAACTTTTTTTGCCTCTTTTGAAGAATGAGGTGGTGGTGATGACATACCAGCAAATGATTCATCCAAGTTACTATTTAATAAATAATCTCTTGACTTATTTAAATAAGTAGAAGCCAATGTGATTTTATCTGTCCACCACGCTGGTAAAGAACTTTCTTTGTCCATTGATTCTAATTTTTGTAATAATTCTTGTGAATCTTCAATTGATAACTTTAACTTTCTAATAGCAGATGGAACATCAGTATGTCCGTCTTCATTAACTTTAAAAGGTTTTCTGTCTTTATCAGTATAAACCTTACCTATTTCAATATCTTTTAGTAAGTCTTGAAGTTTCATCATTACAATTCTTTTTTAACTCTTGTTACATACATAGATAATTCTTTTGCAGAAATACCTAAAGCTTTTAAAACAGTAGTTAGAATTGCTTTTGTTTTGTTTCTGTTAAGATTTTTACCTTGTAATTTACCAATGAATTTATCCATAAATATTTTTACATCAGATGGTATCTTTTCTTCTTTAATCATACCAGTTTTTTTACGAACTTCTTGATTTTGTTGTTTTATTAAATCTTTCATATTAATCATTATTTACTCCTAAACTGGTAATTTTAACTTTACTCTTGACCAAAGTTTACCCAATACCACAATTAATTTTTTCTCACTCATTTTGTTCATTTTTTCTTTGTCTTTATCTTTGACTGCATTGTATAACTTCATTAAAAGATTTGCTGATTGCATATCTACTGTTTGTCCTCCAACTTTTGCATGTTGTTTATCTTTTACAATTTTTGCAATTTTTGCCATACCACCTATTGGTTCTACTTCCTCTTTCATTTTTTTCTTTTTAATCAAATGAGGGCCTGCAGGTTCTTCACCAAGTTGTCCGTTTTCACCATATCCACAAGTTCCTTCTGATACTTTACCTGCAGCTAATCCTTGTTTCATATACTTTTGAGTAGCTTTAAAAAATGTCATCATTTCAGTTCTATCCAAAAACACAGGTTTTTTACCTTTTGCCTGTAATGTAATTCCTTTAAATTCAATTTTAGCCTTAACACCATTTGGTAAAGTGATTGTTTTTGCTTCATTGAGTTTTTGTTCATGAGTTGTAAATGAACGACCAAGTGCACTTCTTACAGCCTTAACTAAAGCACTAACACTTTTTCTATCTAAACCTAATTTACCTTTTTTACCCACAAGTTGTAATCTATCCCTACCAGCAAAACTAACATCTTTCATTGTTGATATTCTGACTGTGGTTTCTTCTACAGGTTCAAATTCACCAAAAATTTTCTTTTTTATTGCTTTTATTATTGGTTTAACCATACCAAAATTACTTTTTGAAGCTCCACCCATAAATGGTTTTTCATTCATTTTACTCAACTCTTCACGAACCATTTTTTTAATCAGTTCTCTAACTCTTTGTTCTCTTTTCACTTTTTCTGGTTTCCCTTTGTGTTTCGTTGAGGCAAAATCATCAACATCATCTTTATCCATTGTTTTAGCAATCTTACCAGCTTTTCCTTTTTTAGGAATGTCACCTTTTTGCATCGCCTTCACAACTCCAAAAAACCTTTGTTGTGATTTTGATTGTGCTGGCATTAGATAATCTTTCTCATAATTTTTTTAACTTCTAAACCAAATTTAATAATATTATTTTTGTAACTATCTAATAAATCGTCAGCAGCGTCACCTAATCCTTTTTTTCTTAATAAATCAACAAATTGTAAAGTTTGTTTTCCAACTTTATTTCTTTCTTTATCAATTGATTTTACGAATTTTTTATATTGGGGAGCGGCACCTACTTCTTTTAATGTATCTTTATATCCAAATTCATCTTTGATGGATTCCAATACTTTGTTTTGTTTAGGTTTTGATTCTGTTTTCTTCTTATCACCATATCCCATTAAAGATTTATAATCCATTTTATTCTCCTCTGAATATATCGTTGATTATGTTTTCAATTTTACAATCGTGACAACACACACCATCTCTTGTCCCAACACCTTCATTCAGTTTACCTTCATTTGTTGGTGACAAAAATGCTCCGTGTGTAGATGGATTGGATACAAAGTCAAATGCAATAAGTTCAAAGTCTGGTTGAACCTCAACAGTATCATTCTCTGACAATTCTTTTACTGAACCTAATCCTCTTGATGATATACCAAGTTTAATACCTGATTTAAATAATTCTTTTAAGATGTTCCCTGCTGGTGTTCCTAATACTTCAACCGTACCAACTAAATCATTGTCTTTCCAATGCATTTCCAATACATTATGTGATACATTGTTTAAATTTACAACTGATGAATCAGGATGGTCAAGTTCACCTAATGCTCTTCGTTCAGAGATTTGAACTTCAGAATATTTTTTAGCTTCTCTAACTAAAATTTCTTTTGGATAAACTCTTCCGTTTTGATTTTTTGCTTCTGCTCTTTGTAATACACCTTTAACAACTAATCTACCATTGTTTTCATTTATTGATTCATTGATTTGTTGTGGTGTTACTTCAAATGGAATATAATCTACAATTATGTCTTTCATTACATTACCCTCACATATACAAATGTTACCTGCCCTTTAGCAGCACCACCATCAATTCTTCTCCAAGCAACTGGATTAATATCAAGTCTAAATGGAGTAATGGTAGTTCCTGCTTGGTCATTTACAACTGCTAGTGTATGAGTAACTGAACCAGTTTGATAATTATGTGTTGCATTACCTGGAACAGCACTTCCTGAATCATAAGAAAAAGCATATGAACCAGTTTGATTAATCATCACATAACTTGGTCTTTTGACTACTGTTTCAGCATCAGGTGTGTTTGCAGTACTATATTTTCTTCTACCATCAACTTTGACAGGTGTTTGTTTTTTTGTGTTAGGTGCATATATTGGCATTTACTATCTCCTATTTATTCCAAACAGTTCGTTTAAGCCATATATCTCTTATTATATCGCCAACGACAAGTTTAACTAATTTCGTTATTTGTTTTAAATCTTTTTCATCAAGAGCTTCTGTTACAGCGCTGTAACCTGTACTCTTTTTTATTCTTTTTAATCTTCTTTTTTTATCTTTTTCAGATTTGTCAGAAAAAGCAAATGGTGTCATATATCCTGGTACAGCCGCAGTGGTTGTTATCTCTTCTAAGCCCTCTTCATCTAAAAGCTCCATAGTTAGTTTTTTAACTAACTCTTTAAATAACTTTCTTGTTTTTATTTCCACTTTTTTTCAACTCTTTTAATAATTCTAAATATCTCATTGTCTGAATAACATACTCATCTTTAACAACATCTGATTTATCATTCAATCCACAAAATTCATTAATTGATTTTAAAGCCTCTGTCATTTTGATTTTCACCACTTTATCTTTAAGATTTTTAGAATGAGTTTTTAAATCTTGTTTTAATTCTTTTACAATTTGTTTTAAAGTGTCTTTTAAAGAATTTGTATTTGATACATTATTTATATACTCTCTAAGTAGATTTTTTTGAGCTCCACTTAATTTTGTATATTTTTGATTAAATTTCTCTAAAAGAGTTCTGTAAGTAAGGATTCTTAAATCTTCATCATCTGGAAGTGTTTTTACAGTTTCAGATAATCTTATACTATTATCCTCTGTTGTAACATGTTCAACTATATTGAAAAAAGACTCAGTTTTTTCATCAGGTGATAAAGTGTTGTATTCGAATAATTTATAAATAGAAGCGTAAGTTTTATAGTTTGGAACTTTAGAAGACATAAATTTTTGTAAATTATAATTTGATTGAATCTCTTTAATCAAGTTATATTTTTCCCTACGAAGTGTAGAGTTATTTAAATCACTCCTTGTTTTCATAACCTCATTTATAAAGTAATCAGCTTTTGAATCTGATTTAAATTTCTTTGTAATTAAAATATTATATAGAGCGAGTTCTTTACCCAACTCCGTGTTCTCATTAAACTTTTGTTTAACAATAGTTACCGCTTTACTATTTTGGTCTTTGTTCAATACATCAGATGTAATTTGCCTAAGCAAAAATTCAAACAATAAACCAGTATTGCGGATTTTGTTGTGTTTAACTTTACGCATGTCTGAGTCCCCATTTTGTTTGGATACTATTTATGTAATTATTCATATATAAATATAATGTTTTTATTAAATAATGTAAATTATTCTTCTTCATCTAAAATAATTTCCTCATTTAACATTGATTTATCTAAGTTTTTTCCAAACTTATCTTGTAGTTGATTTAATAATCCTTCTCTTGCAACAATTGTTCCACCTTTACCAACAGCTAATGGTGAACCACCTTTGAACTCTCGTTTTCCATATCGTTCTCTTTCGTATTTTGTTGCGTCTTTTAAGTCTTTTGCTGAGTATTCATTCCCAAATTTTTTCTTACCAGTTCCACTTCTTCTATCACCACCCCATTCACCTTGTTCTTCCATTCCAAACTCATCTTCACCACTTGGTTCTTCGCCACCCTCGGCTGGGTCTGTTCCCTCAGTTTCAATTTGCTCCATTCTAAATGCTTGTTTTCTATCTTCAATCACACCATTGAATACATCAACTTTTTCTTCATCATTTAATTCAAAGATATTATCATATATCCATTGTCTTGAAAATAATTTGTTTTCAATCAAGTCATTAGCAATTTCTTTTTTCTGTGTTAATAATTCTAATTTTTCTTGTTGGTGTATCATTGATGGATTTGTTAATTCTAATTCAAAATTAATCAATTCTGCATCATCAAATCCTTGTGTGTATAAATGAACAATTGCAATTTTCTCTAATTCAGCCACAACAATTTTTTGTAGTCTTTCAATTGTTCTTGCAAATCTTACATCCTCAGCAGCTAATGTAGCTTTACTTCCAACATTTTCATCGTATCCAAGAAATGCTTTTGGTATTTTCAACGCTGCCATCATTTTGTTTCTCAAGTATTCTACATCTTCAATTGCACCATCATTACCCAAACCTGGTAATGTGTCTATATTCGTTCCACTATCACCACCACGAACAGGTAAGTAATAATCTTCTGTAATTGATTCCATATTGTATTTTAAATTATATTCACCATTCGCATTCATCACAGGTGTTTTTTTCATTTTACCAATGATTTGTTGCATAAAGTTATCCACCTCATTTGGTGGTATGTTTCCAATATCGACTTTAAATATTCTTTTCTCTGGTGCTCTCATCATTCTATGAATCAACATAGCGTCTTCCATAAGAGTCAATTGTTTAAATACTCTTCTTGCACCCTCTAACATTGACTTACCATATGGTAAATAATTTGTATCTGCAAGATTTCTGAAGTGAGCTACTTCATAATTTTCGTGAACATCATTTGGTTTTGAACTCCTTCTTGTTTCTGAATATTGTTGAACTTCAAATTGAACCAACTTAGGATTTGTTGGGTCATGTCCCTCTAATCTATTCACTTCATATACTGAAAGAGGTTTTACGTTAACAACTCCATGTTTATCCAATATATCTAAATGTAAATAAAAATCACCATATTTAGTCATATTACGAATATAACTCCATAAATTAAATTCAATATTCATTATATCATAAAACAAATTATGTAAAATTTTATGGACTTTTGGATTATCGGTTTTGATTTTCATTATTCTGTTTTCAATATTATCAACCGTAGATTCATCACAATAAATGTCTAATGCTGATGATATGATTGGGTCAGCATCCATTAATTCATAATCTCTGAATAATTCTTTTCTAGCTACATCGTATGCATTTGCATTTTGTTTAGCTTGATATGATGAATTACCATATCCACTTGAATTAATTCTATTGTATCTATCAATAAAATTTGATGTTAGTGCAGTTTGAGAAAACTCGACATCTTTGACTTTTACTTGTCCATCGTCTGTTTTTCTAACTACGATTTGATTTTGAAATAATTTTCCTAATCTCGTTAATATGTTTTCGTCTGCCATTTTTTACCTCTTATTTAATTAACCAAGTTAAATCTTCTTTTTCATCACCAAAGTCCATTTCATATGGATTCTTTGATGGTTGTCCTACAGAACCTACTCCGAAACCTGCAGCGTGTTCAGATTTATTTCCATTTGACTTCAACATTGAGTTCATTGTTGCCCATTGTTGGTCATTTTTGTCTTTCTGCAATCTTAACGCTGTATCTCTAACCCAAAGGGCTATTGAATAAGACATAACCAAGTCATCGTTATAACCTTGCATTGCTTCTGCTTTTGATTGTGAAACTCCACTCTTGTATATAAATACAAACAATTCATCAATTAATCGATTTGAATGAATCTTCACTAATTTTTCTCTTGTATATTCTTCCATTTTTGCTATCACTAATGGACGAGTTTTTTGTGTGGTTGAAAAACCAGGTACCATATTTCTATCTTGTGCTCTGTATTTGTTATTCACTTGATGTTCAACATCAACCACTTGTAAATCTTTTGATTGATAAAATAAATTCTTATATCCTCTGTCAATAATGGTTTGTATTGTAGCCCAACCAATGTTGTTGTTCTCAACTACAAGTAAAGCATCATTGTATTTCGTTGCAACTTCAATTAAGAAGTTTCCATAATCCGTTGTACTTAATTGTCCTTTATATTCTGCTACTTGTTCCATATCTTCAACTTCAAATACTTGACAAGCTGAGAAATCCGTTCCATCACCACGAGCTACATCCGCAACCACTATATATTCTTTTGTATAATCAGGTTGTCTAAATACCCAAAACCCCCTATCCATTCCCAATTCTTCAATTGGTGCCTCAATCATTTCATCTTTAAACCATTGTAAAATCTGTGGGTCTACAACTGATTGTCCACTTGATAGAAAGTCTGTATCACATTCTTGAGCAGCTTGTGATGGCCCTAAAATTTTATCTTGTTCTTTTCTCCACTCTTCAGTTCTTTCTGGATGGTCTGTCCAATGTAATTTTATTGTATTGAATTGATTTGTTCCATCCTCTGCTTGTACCCATTGTTTATGAAACCAATTCCCTACACCATTAGGTGTTGATAAAGCGATACACCCACCACCAGTTGCAAGTGTTTGTTGAGCAGCTGTCCATATGGTATCAATTCTATCAATGAACGCCGCCTCATCAATTATCAAAAGGGATAACGCTTCTGAACGACCAGCTGATTCATTTGATGCGATTGCTTTTATTTGTGAACCATTTTTAAATCTTAATGATAATTTGTTTATTTCTTCTGTATTAGTTTTCAACCATTGAGGTAATCCTTCATACATAACTCTAACCTTTGTAACAAGATTTTTAGCCGTATCCTTACCTGTAGCAATTACCAATACATTTTTATCATTGTGAAATAACATCAACCATAATGAGTATCCAGCTGATAAAGTCGAGATACCTAATTGACGAGCTTTCAATATAATATTGTATCTATTGTCTTTAAATTCTGTTAAACATCTTTCTTGATAAGGGTATAAATCAAACTTTACTTTACCTTTTGTAGGGTGTTGAATAGTACAATACTTACGCATAAAATGCACTGGGTCTTGTGCACATTTTAAATACTCTCTTTGTATCGCTTGTTTTAAATCACTCATTTTATCTGTCCTGCTAAATACACAGAACCACTTGTTATAATTATTCCACCAAAAAACCAAAGGTATTTATTATCATACCATTTTGGTCTTACTAAATCAATTATTTCTTCTTTAAATTCTAATTGTTTTTTATAATCACTTATTAATGATTCATTTAATTTTTCTTGTTCAATATATGTTTGAATTTGTGAATTTAAATTAACTTCTATTTCTTTATATTTTTCTACATCGAATTGAAGTTCTTTAATATTGTTTGTGATATTTAAAACTTCTTCTTCCGAAAAACAAGTCCCTTCACAAGGTTCTTGAGAAAACGAAAAACTAAATAATAATATGATTAGTAACTTAAACATTAATATGATGAACCTCCACCACCTGTTCCACCCATACCTCCACCAGTTTGAGCAGGAGGAGTTTGTTGTTGATTCATACCTCCACCAGTTTGAGCAGGAGGAGTTTGTTGTCGATTCATACCATTACCATTTTCCATCATCTGCCCATTACCATTAGATGGTGCTGATATATAGTCAAAATAGTCATGTCCCGCTGTGCCGGGAGCAATACTTGAATGTACACCACCATACATTGGTCCTGTTTCAGGATGTATATGATATATTGTTCCAGCTTCTACAATCTCACCTGTTCTTCTATTTCTAAATTCATTCGCTTTAGCTATTAAATTGGTTTGAATTATAGGGTCTGGTACATTTTCATTACCTTTTACCAACGTAACTTCTTGTGAATTATATTCTAAACAACCACCTTGTGTTGTATATAAATCTCCACCAATGTTCACAACTCTACCATTGTAAGGAATATTTGTATTTGATATAACATATTTTGAAGTAGTTCCTGGTCTGAATAAACTACTTGGTTGTTGATTTCCATTTGTATGTCCTGGCATTATTTTTTCTCCTTACTAAAATTTTTTAAAAAGTCTTCCGCTTCTTTTTTAGAGACTTTCTTTTTTTTGTATTTTTTCTTTTTAATTGTGTCTAAATTTTTCTTTTTGCTTTCAAGAGATTTTTTCGTTTCTCTTTTTTTCTTTTCTGTTTTCTTGATTGATTTATTAGTTTCTTTGATTTTATCTTTCAATCCACCTAATCGTTCTTTCTTTCTTCCAGCACTTTTACCACTCAAGAAAGCAAAAAGAATACCTCCAGCTAAAACAAAAAATCCAATTATGTATTTTTTAATTTTACTGAACATTTATTTCTTTCCGAAAGGTAATTTATCCCATACAGGTTTAATTACCATATCAAAAATAATATCATCTTTATCGGTTGGTGATAATCTTACGATTTTTTCTAATGTATAAAATCCTAACATTATCCATTCCCAATTTGTCATTACCCATTCCATCATTGTTTTTCTCCTATTGTAGGTTTTTGTTTATTGTCATTTCAACTTCACCATTTGCAAGAGCGTTTGCAACAGTCTCATCAAATGGATTTTTTTGTTGTGTTTTTTCCATTTCATCAACCCATTGAATCATATCGTTTTCTAAAGCTTCCATATTTCTCAAATCTTTTAGTCTTCTATAAGCAAACCATCTTATTGGTTTATCAGCTTTTAAATCTATTTCATATTCCATCTGACAATAATAACACCTACCATCTGCTTTAAAACAATCTCTATCCCACGGCTTTGCCATTTTTGGACTACAATTTTTTCCACAATCTTTACATTGGTGATTAAACATACCAACAGCTGGTAGTTTAGAAACTTTAACTCTAAATCCCTCTTTCTGTTCCCACTCATACCCATCACTATCTGTCCATTTGTCACCAACTTCACGGTGTTCGTCCGTTGGTGTATATCCAGATTGTATTTTTCCACCATAAGTTCCATCCAACATAGATTGAACTTTTGCTAAATTTTTACTCTGTTTTCCCATAATACCTCTTAATCTTGTATATATAAATATCTAAAAATAAATTAAACCTGTGATTTGATTAACAGGAGCAAATGCGCCTGTAAATTTATAAGTTTTACCCTTATACTTAAATACTAATCCCTCACTTGGAACAATGGCTTTTGTTCCTCCAATTGCATTCAATCTATCCAATTGTGTTTTTAATCTACTTAATTTTTTCACATCACCACCACTTTGAACCACTTTGATAGCTTTATCTAAATTCTTAACCATATTACGAACTGATTTCTTTGGATTAGCTGATATGAATCCTTTTACATTTTTCAATATTTCAGCTCCAACTTCAAAGAACAATATTTCAAATGGTCTCATGTTTTCTTTCACTTGTTTTGCGTGGTTATTTTTATCAAAATCTAATATCTCTTGTGTAACATCTTTTCTTCTTGGATTCGCTTCTATGTATGTTTTCATATCTTTTTTTATATCAGCAACTGAATATGATTTATCAAAGAAAGCCCATCTTTTAACTAATCCTTGTGAAACCATTGAACTTATGTTACTTTTAAATGTTTCTCCTATTTTCTGTTCCCACCATCTTTGGTGATATAAAGCAAGAGTGTCATTTTCTTTGAGACCATACTGATGTTGTAATCTACTTAATCTACCTAAAAACTTACCTTTCATCTTACTAAAGTCTTGATGCTTTGGAACATCTAAAAATACAGGCTTACCAATTGAATATTTCTTTTGTATGTTTTGGTTTCTTTGTTTAATCATTCCTTGTAACATTCTACCACTACCAGGCACTTCACCAATTACTTTTCCTTTATCATCATACTTTAATGCTCCGTGAAATATCAATTCAGTAACATCGTAATCAATTACATTAGCAGATGATGGATACATTACTTCTAAATTCATAAAGTTATACCCATTATTGAATATCTTATCTCTTTGTTTATCTGAAAGGGATTTGATAGCTTTTTCTAAATCATTCATCGCATATACAAAAGCATTTCTAATAGCCCCTCTACCTTTGAACTTACTTGCTATTCCTTTTTTATCCAATGCTGTTTTACCACCATTTTTGATATGTCCTTTGTTTCTAGCTGCGATAAGTTTTCCATCTTTAAAACTAACCATTATGTTTTGACCATCTAACTTTTCTGTAACATTATCCTCACGATTCAATTGTCCACCTAAACCTAATTCAATGATTTTTTTCAAATCACCAAATGTTAAATCTTTGTCGTCAAATGGATGAGCCATATGTCCATATGCTCCACCTTCCATTAACAATCCTTCTTTATACAATACTTTTAAATTACCTTTATCAATCTGTTTATCTGTATGTAATTTATCCATTTCTTTTTTAGTAATGGTAATTGTTGGTTTTGTATCTTTTTTAAATCCTTTTTTAGGAACTGCATAATAAGCTTTTCTCAATCCAAACTTTTTACCAACAACTTCACCTTGTCCACCATATTTTTGTTCTAAATCTTTTTGAGCTTTGGCTTTATCATATCTAATCGTAATTCCTCTTCTCATTAATTTTTGTTTGAATTTTTTTGTTTTTGCAGATACTTCAACTAAAACATCATCCCACCATTGTTTTGTAAATACATTTTCTTCAACTTTAATATTCACTTCTTTTTCTTTCTCTTCTTCTTTTTGTTGTTTAATTGTATCCACAGTATCTTTAGCGATTTGTTTTTTAATATCTCTTTCTTGTTTTGTAAACTTCATCAATTCATAACCAACTTCTTCAGCTTTTGTTCTCATAGCCCTTAACCATTTATTATATCCTTTAACCCCAGTTAAGTTTTCTTGGTTATTTGGTGTTTTACCAGTTCCAATTCCAGCTGGTAAATAAGATACAGAATTATGAGGGCCAATTGGCCAACCATCCAACATTTCAAAATCACTTGGTGGTAAATCATCTGAATCGTTTTTTAATATATAATCAATCACACTCCAACCAAGTTTTTCTGCTTCTTGATTTCCTCTACCTTTATAATGGTCGTTATTTTTAAACATTAAACTTGGACCTGAATCCACACCTTGAATACCACCAGCATCTGCAGTATTTGAACTTTCATCAATCGGATGAAACTGATACTTTTGATTACTATCTAATTTACTTCTAATTTTTATTAATTTAGCTAAATGTTTTTTTAAGGCTTTTTTATCAGGATAAATCATATACATTTCTTTTACATAACCTTGTTTATATGGTTCATCAAAATCTGAATCTTTTGGAGCAATATATTTTCTATATCCATCTTTTGTTTTAACAACTTTTTCTTCAACTCCTTTTTTCATAATTCTAAACTTTAGAGCCGGTCTTCCATTTATCATCAAATCACCTTTTTCATTGAAGTCGATGGTTTTTACTACTACTTTTTTGTTTTTAAATCTACCCATCATAATTGTATCACCAACTTTGATTGGAAGTTTTACTTCTTTTAGAGTTTCCTCTGTAGCTAACCTAATCATTTGAGTAACTATCTGTGGGTTAGCTGTGATGTAATTAATAATTTTTTGTCTATTACCTTTCATTAATTTCTGAGGTATTTTTAATTTTTTAATTAACTTATCAATTGTCATATCAAACAATAAATCTCTTCTCTTTTTATCAAATAGTTTTGGATTTTTAGGTTTTGGTTTTGTATTATCCCAGGGGATAATTAACATATCATCTTCTGTAACGGGTTCATATCCCCTTTTTGATTTATCTTTGTCTTTTTGTAAACCACCCTCATTATCATCATTTGGGTCATCAAAATCATATGTATCATCTTCCGCAGATTTACCTTTCATATGTGGACCACTATGATATGTGTGATGTTTTTCAAAATCCTTACCAGTCTCTGATTCTGGTTTACTTTTTAATTTTTTATATTTATCTTTTACTTTTGTTGGCAATCCCTCATTGATTTCAAATAATTTTTTAAATTTATTTGTCATCATATT
>VTLG01004598.1_pt1 | contig 17418 bp, 14 predicted proteins | sample 4694571 | NCBI WGS metagenome assembly VTLG01 (sample SAMN12604809, study PRJNA352737) | marine metagenome | biome: ENVO:00000447; feature: ENVO:00000209|ENVO:00000569|ENVO:01000036; material: ENVO:00002151; isolation source: viral sequences binned using virsorter ...
TGTTACTGCACCAACAGCCACTTTAGGTGTTATGGTGTCTACGTTAATTAAATTTGGGGTTGCCATCTATTTCTCCTTTTCTTTATCCAAATACAATGGCTGCTGCTATTGCAAAACCTTTAGTGGCGGCACTACCAGCAGCATAAGTTTTTACATCTGATGCAGGAATAGTCTTCATTGTTCCACCATCATTAACTACAAAACCATCTGAGTCTGCTAGTGTTATTGAACCACCAACAGAAGTGTCACCATCTAATAAGTTTAATTCTGTAGCGGTAGCTGTAGCACCATCTAGTATATTAAGTTCTGCAGCAGTAGATGTTACATTAGTACCACCAATATCTAAAGTTGTCATAGATACTTCACCTGCAACAGTAACTACCCCATCAGTTAGTGTAATAAGGTCTGTATCATCTGTGTGACCAATAGTTGTACCATTAATTACAACATCATCAATATCAAGAGAACCACCTGTAATAAGTCCTGTAGTAGTTATTGTAGAAGAGCCATTATCAATATTGCCAAAACCAGACGTAATAGAACCTGAGTCTAACGCACCAGTTGTAACAATATTACTACCACCAACATTATGACTAGAAAAATAAGTGGACACTGTATCTACATTAGTCATACGCATTGTACCACCATCGTTAATAAGTATACCGTCACCACTAGCTACTGCAGTTGTACCTCTTGCTGTGTCACCGTCTATTAAGTTTAATTCTGCTGCTGTTGATGTTACGTTAGTACCACCTATATCAAGAGTAGTTACAGATATTTCACCTGCAACTGTAACAACACCATTAGCAACAGTTATAAGGTCTGTGTCATCTGTATGTCCTATGGTAGAACCATTAATTACAACGTCATCAATATCTAGTGAACCACCAGAAATAAGACCTGTAGTAGTTATTGTAGATGAACCTGTATCGATACTACCAAAACCAGACGTAATAGAGCCAGAATCAAGAGCACCTGTAGTAACTATAGAACTTGATCCTGCAACAGCACCATAAAGAGAGCCAATAGCTGTACCACCAATAGTAATTGCATCAGCCTCTAAAGTACCATCTATATCTGCATCTCCTGATATATCTAAGCTACCAGCATCAAGTTCACCTGTAAGTGTTATATTACGAAAACTAGATACATCTTTATTAGAATCAACAGTAACAACTTTACTAGCTACAACTGTACCAACAGCAGCCCCTGTATCACTATAATTAAGCTCTGCAGTAGTAGCAGTTACACCATCTAAAATATTTAATTCAGAGGCAGTAGCACTTATAGCTGTACCATCAAAGTTTATTGCATCTGCATAAAGAGTACCATCAAAGTACCCATCTTTAAACTCATATGAAGCAGAACCTAAATCAATATCATTATCTGTTGTAGGAAGTATTGATCCATTATTAAATGTAAATTGTGTTTCACCACCAGTAGTAATTGTAATTACATCTGAACCACTAAAAGTAATACTTGTATTTGTATCACCATCACCAGAGATGCTATCTAGCTGAATATCACCTACATTAGTAAAATCAGAGTCACTTAAATCTAATGTACCTGTAACATCTAAATTACCACCTACAGATAAATTACCTGATACATCTACTGCACCATTTATATCAATAGTAGTAGCTGCAATTTGTATTTCTGTATCAGCTACAAGATCAAGCTGCCCATCAGTACTAGAATTAATATAAATAGCAGTATCACGAAACTGTACTTTTTCTGTCGAAGCAACAAGTATATCATCAGAAAACTCAAAGTAATCTTCGTCTTCCATCCATTTTAATTCACCATCATTTGTTTCACCATCAAATGTAACTGTTATATCTGTACCTGAAGTACCATCACCTATAGTAATTCCTGTTCCTAATAGCTTAGTTATAGGTCCACCTTCTGCAGTTGTACCATCATGTGTATGTCCTGTACTAGATGCAAATGCAGCAAGAAGCTGATTAAATTCATCATTAGTATCTGATGCTTGTATTACATCACCATCTGTATAGGAAGATTGTCTTGTATATGTAGCTCCCATTATCGTCTAGCTCCTACCTGATATTCTAATTGAAATCCTTTAAGTGAATATGGTGCTGTTTCTCCACCATCATCTACTCTTAATGCAACAGTAAAACCTGATCCTTCTACTGATTGCCTAACTAACGGTTGTGTTGCACCACTATAAACATATTGTGTTGCTGAAGAAGTTGTACTATAGACAGCAGTACCATATTGTGCAGCAACAGTAGACGAATCTAAAGCATACGGTTCAGGTCTTGGTGAATCAACACTTTCATTATCATAACGTAACTTTAAATCTGCATCTATGGATGCTTCTGGTTTAAAATTAACAATAACTCTTTGCATATGTTTTCTTATGCCAGAGTCTCCAAAGTTTAAATCTGGGCTTCTATATCTACCTAATATAGCTGTACCATCAAATGTATTACCTTTTTCTTGTCTAATTATATATCCTTCAAATGATCCATGTAAAATTAATACATCACCTGCGTCAACAAATGTATCTGTAGCTGAAGGTCTAATACCTAATGTTTCAGAAAACTCAAATCTATCTCCCTTCATAACACAAATAACACCTCTTGTAAGAGAACCAGCTACAGTATCTTTAACAAAAAATATTCTGTATTGTGTTTTATCGGGTATAACAATACTCTCAAAAAGTGAAGAGTCTTTTATATTTTGATCAAATAAAGATTGTACATTTTTAGATATTGTGCCAAGTTCAACGTCACCAATTCTAGCTGTACCTGCAACAGTTCTTAAACCATCAGGCCCAAGAAAGATTAAGTCACCTGCAAATTCCTGTATACTATCTCCATTAACACAACCAATATTTCTTGTAACTGGTGTAACGGCAAAGCTAGCAAGAGCAGAACCTGTTAATTTAAATATCCTATTTTCACAAAATATAAATAAGCTATCACGAAATACTTTTAATCCAACAATAGTATCATCTACTTTAATAGAACCTGCACCATCTGCTGCATCAAAATCATCTTCATCAAAAGGTTCACTAAATACAAGTGTCTGTGGGGTTGTAGATTTACCTGCATAAAACATATGGTTTTTAAATGCAGCTACAAACTTTGATCCTGATACAGAACTTTCACTAACATCTGTAGCACTCATAGATGTATTAAAAACTACAGGTGCATTTGCTCCATCAGCAAATATTATCTTATCATTACCATCAAAGTTAAATCTTTCAAAAGTATATTTACCTGCACTACTTCTACTTGAATCTATTTCTGTCCAAGTTGTAGATACTGCATCATCTACTGCATGGGCTGCTGCAGTTGTAGAGGAAGCTGCTCTAGTTACACCTGTAAAAGTTGTACTTGAAGTACCTGTATAAGTAAATATCTCAGAGTTAATTTGAAGAGTACCACTAGAAGAGAAACCTGCAGTAGAATCAACAGTAATTGTTCCTGAACCTGTCATACCTGTGCTTGCAGATATAGCTAAAGATAATTCTGTAGATGCTGAAGAAAATATCTTTTCTCCTCTAGCTGCTAATACTTTATCAGCAAAGCTAGCAACCATTAATATTTTTTCACTAGAAGCTGAAGTTTGAGGAACAATATGATTTATAAATTTACGATATCCATTTATTCTTCTGTAGCCACCTTCAAGATCAGGTTCAAAATTTTCTAAAGTTAATGCTTCCCCAGGTTGCATAATAAAAGTAGACCTGTTTAAAACAAGCCCACCTTCACAATTAAATGATGCTCCCTGTGCTCTTGAGGTATCTGGCATTAAGTAACAACTCCACTAACAAATGAATTAGATGCACTAGGTCTAACTATCATAGAAGATCTTACATAGTCATATTTATTTATAAGTAAGCTCTGCATATTTTTTATGCCATCTTCAAATCTTTTAAAATTAAGTTGATATTGTGTTTGTTCACCACGATATAGATAAACATAAGCAGTAGCTCCATCAACAATAACAGGTTTAAATCTATCAGGTATAGTTGTTGTATCGCCATGTGCATCTAAATCTGAGGGAAAAGTATAATAATCAAATACTAGTGTATATTGTTTATCTGGATATGGATAAAGTAAATAATTATTATCGGGAGTACGTACAATAAAATCAGGAATACCACCACCATCAAACTGTGTTACAGTTACTCCACTAGCATGTGTAGCTGCAGTTGTACTATTAGCACCTCTTGTACAACCTGTAATATCATTACCTGTTGTGCCTGTATATGTAACTTGTTCTCCACCAATATGTACTGTACCTGAAGAATCAAAATCACTAGTAGATGTAAGAGTAAGAGTAGTAACAGTACTAGAATGAGAACCATTTAAAGTTGTACTAGCAATATCGTCTTCTTCATTAGCAAAATCTTTATCAATATATTCATAGTAATTAAGATTTTTAAGATTATTTCCTGATGCACTAAGACTAGTACTTTTTTTAATTCTAGCTGTACTATAATCTACTGATTTAGTACTACTAGGTAAAGAATATTTAGCTACACCTGCAGTTAGTGTAGAACTATTTGTTGAATGATTAAAAGAGTATCCAAACTCTCTTTGATTTATATATCTAATAGCATCATTTACTGCATTTTGACATTGTACCTGAATACCTCTAGCTGCAGAAAAATTACTAGAAGTTAATGCTACTTCATTCATTCGTGTTATTACAGCATTAGTTAATGCAAGAAAAGTAAGAGCCATTGTAATTCCTTAATGTAAGTTAAAGGGGCCAGTTTCCCAGCCCCCAAAGTTTTTATCCAAGTAGATCTCTATCTACTTCTTGTGCCGAACCACTTTGGCTAACATCATCCATGATTAAGCATACAGCATAAACACGAATAATACCACCTGTAATAGTTCCACTAGAAGCGTGGATTTCTACATCAATAGTATCTGCCGAAGCAGTAAACACTGGTAGATTACTACAAACACCTGAAGATGTAACAGCAGGAGTATGTGCTCCTACAGATGCACCATCAAGGTCAAAAGATGCAGCAAAAATATCTACATCTGTACCTGTGATACCAATATGAAGAGCAGAGTCACTAGTTGTACCTGTCATTGCAGTAACAACTTTAAACCCTGAATGTAGTATCAAAGTATTTGCAGGAACAGCAATAGCTTCAATGATATCATTGGCTGCTAATGCAGTACCACTGTTTTGTAAAATGGCATCTGCAAGATCAATATCGTTCTGCAGAGTTACCATGCTAGCACGTAACTGTTTATTGCCAGTTCCACCGTTGTTTGAGGTAGAAGCGGAGTTAGTGCTCATAGATATTGTAGCCATGTTCTATCTCCCCTTACGCTGCGTTATATTTGGCAGTAACGATACCTTCTGGACGAAGAATCTTTCTACCATACAAATGCATACCACGAACAATGTCAGCAAAGCTGTCAGGGTCACGATATGATTCTGTCTTATTGATTTGCTCTGCAGTTGCAACAGCAGAATCATGTCCACCAACAATCACACCATAATTTGCATTTTGGTTTGCTGTTCCAGTAGTCCCAGGTCCATCACCTACTGCTGGTAGGTTAGATGAAGTGTACATACGGAAACCGTGAAAGTTGTTGACTACAAGACCATTACGTAGTCCACCAGACTCACCAAAGTCTGCGTTCATAAAACGTGAATCTTCATCACGAAGAAGTTCCATGAATACAGGATCAACTACTAGCCATCGTCCTTGAGTATCAACTTGTTGTTGATCAAGAAGTCTAGCCATTCTAGCTACAACCATTGCTGGTGAAGCTGTTGCAGTTGGTAATGATGTAGCCCCAGGCATTCTAGCAGTTAATGGGATTGAGTGATCCCCTGCAGATGTGGTTGTAATGTTACCAAAGCTACTTTTCTTTAGCTTCATACTTGACAACAATTCATCTGAACCTGCGCCTATAACAGCTTTAGAACCATTTACAGTTGTATTTGCTGTATCTGCTTGTGCATGAAGTGTTGACTGTTTGAAACCAGAAAGATAACCAAGCACGTCTTGGTCATACTGATCTGACAATCGGTAAGCTGCACGATCAGTTGCAAGTTGCATAAAGTTTACGTGACTGTGAGCTTCCTCAATGTCATCCATTTTAAAAGCAAAGTAGTTTGCTTTGTCAATGGTTAGTTGAAAATCTTCGTCATCAAGATCCTGTGCTGTGACAGTTGTGCCACGTGTATAGGCTTGAACAGAGATTTCAGGCTCCTTAATAATTTGAACGGTATCACCTTGAGAGGCAATCTCGCCAAAATAATCGGAGTTAGTTATATCCCCAACAACGGTACTCTTGCGAAAAGCAAGTTGCACCTGTTTGGAATAGATTACAGGACTAAAATTACCATTAGGTAAATTCCCATAACCCGAAGCTGATGAAAACGCCATTGCATTTACTCCTTTTTTTCAGCTAACAGATGCAAAACAGACATATAATTATTAGAGGCTAGTTATCGTAGGGTGCATGTGTACAGTCATGGGCCATGATTTCTAGGTAATCTGGAAGTTATAGTTGTTTGCGTGGATTGTAACCTTACAGGTATCTGTATAACAGGGCTGTGACAGTTACTATACATATAGTTATATCATAAATATTCTATATGTCAATACTTTTATCTAGCAGAGCCAGATACATCGTATATAAAGTTACCAGAACGAATTGATTCCATTATTTCGTCTGAGTGTTTTTCATATTCCTGAGTACTCATTTTCTGTACATCAGATTCTTTTATTGCATTTCCTAATGGATCACCTTGTGGCTTATTTCTTTCAGATTTTGTATTTACAGAACGTGCAGCATCTTTAGATGTAACAGATTTTCTCTTAGTAGTAATACCTTTATCTGCTTTATATAAATCTATAGCTCTAGCTGCAGATCTTGCGTCCTCTTCATTTTCATAAAGAGCATCTTGTACCCACTTAGGTTGTTCATCTGCCCAATCATGGAAAGCATCATCCTCACGAATATCATTAAAGTCAGGATGAAGTTGTAATAATTCTACTTCAGCTTTCTCACGTGAAGCATCGGCTTTCATTTCATCTATTTCTTTAACACGATCTTCTAAACCTTTAGATTGTTCACGTGCTTTTTTAGTTGCAATAGTTTCAACAATAGCTGCTACATCTGGATATTTAGTAGTCCATGCTTCTATCTCATCATCTGATTTAGGTAGACGCATCTCTTTTTTAGTTGATTCATCTAGTTGAGATTGAAGTTGATGAATTTTATCTTCTAGTTCTTTTTGTTTTTCTTGTTGATGTCTACGCAGATCACCATATCTTTTTTTAAAACTTTTTTCTTCAGCACTATCAGGTTCAACTTCTTTAACCTGTTGTTCTTTTTCTTGTGCTTCACCTTTATGTTCTTCAACTAAAGTTTTTAATTCTTCTTCGTCTTTTTTAATACGTTCACTATTAGTATTAGTTTTACGATTAACAAGTACTTTTTTCTTTGGTTGTACTTCTTCCAATACGGCTGCTTCTGCCATTTGTAGTTCTCCTTTATTTGGGGCCAACATTGTTGGGTAGCCTTATACTCTTTCCATTAAACCGCCTGTAGCTCTACCGCCACCGCCAGTAGCTTTTTTAGTTGTTTTAGCTTTTAATTTAGTACCTAATTTTTTCCATCCTGATTTTTGACTTGCTATTGCTTTTTCTCTGTTAGTGCTTTTACTTTTAAATCTATCTAAAAATGCTTTTGTTCTTTTTTTTCTATCTCTTTTACGTTTTTCTTCTTGCCTTTCTCTAAGTTTACTTTTATACCCTTTATCACCTAAAGATTTACCAGAAGAATCTTTTCTATCTTTGCTTATGTCCCTTTTCCTTTTTGACACTATTCCCTTTTTTCTTTTTCTAGCAGAAAGATCTCTTCTTTTCTTTTGCATTTTATTTGCAGCTTCCTCTCCTGTCATTGTAAGCATATTATAAGCAGCCATTTGTTCATTAGAAGTATCAAAAGCAGGAGTCTGAAATTGATCAGCCATTTGTATACTTGCTTGTAATCTTCTATCTTTTTCTGCTTCAACAAAAGGATCAGATCTTAATGCACCCCCACCTAAATCTGTAGGTAATACATTATCTTTACCAACCGCCATATCTCTTACATTGTAAAAATCTTCTGGGCCATATGGTGCAGGTGGTGCAACTCCCATACCTTCAGGTAAACCTTTAGGTAAACCTTCGGGTAGTTGTATTTCTAATGAGTTATCACCCCCACCTAAATCTGTAGGTAATACATTATTTTTATTATAAGCAGCCATTTGTTCATTAGAAGTATCAAAAGCAGGAGTCTGAAATTGATCAGCCATTTGTATACTTGCTTGTAATCTTCTTTCTTTTTCTGCTTGTTCAGAAGTTTTACCACCTACAGTACTACCAAATATTGTTGTTCCTAAAGGCCCAGAACCCATGTGTTTTTGTGACATTTCACCTGGGGTATAAACATCTTGAGTAGCTGGGTCAAATGTTTGTTCAATACTTCTTCGAGGTCTTATTCCACCTTTTCCTGACATGGGCGTAGGTATATATGATAAATCGGGTCTTATTCCAACATCTCTTCCTGTCATTGCTTGTTGTTGCCTTGCTTTCCATAAGGTAGTCAGACCTGCTATCGGAACTGATGCAGGAGGATCTACTGTCATTGCTTGTTGTGGGTGCCTTAAGGTAGTCTGACCAGTATATCTTGGAAATTGCCTATTCAAGTCGACCCAGATAGGGTCAGCTCCACCTTTCCCTGCTATTTCTGCTTCTCTACTAGGAGAATAAAAAGGGCTTATAAATCCTAATGCTTTATCTAATTCTTTTTTAGGTTCAGGTGATATTGCGTTTGATAGTGCTTTCTCTATACGAGACATAGCACCACTAACTTTACCACCTAAACTATCTTTATAGTCTTCAGTACTTCCTTGTTTGTCTTTTATTTCTTGGGGTATATATTTATCAACAATATTAAAAAGTTCATTTTCATAATCTCTACTTAATTCCCAATTCATCTGAAACCTTGGATTTTTCATTATTTCATCAGTCATATAAAAAATCATATCATTTATATCTTTATCCATTTGAGCTTGTTGTGTAGCTGTTAAAGGAGAATCAAGAACAAGTCTATCTTTTTCTAATTTACCCTCAACTTCTCCTTGTAGTGAATTTAAAATTGTATTTTGTATATAGTTTTTTATATTTTTTTCTCTATTATCTGCTTTTGCTTTTGCCTCATCATATAAAGTATTAAATTGACTATCTGTAATTTCTCCAGAATCAAATCTTCTTCTTAAATTAGCAAATTGTCTATTAAATTCTTGATCTTCACTCGGATCACCAGATCCTCCTTGGCTATCCGTTAACTTTTTAGTTATATCATCAATTACAAAAGCAGAACTTGCATCTGCTAATCTACCGTCATCTGTACCTAACAAATTTATATCACTTCTATAATAAGGATCTTGAACAGGAACACTCCCAGAAGTTATTTGGTCATAATCGTCCATGCCTTGTTTAAGAGCTTTCTCTTCAGCTTCTTGAGCAACACGTTCAGCTTTCATTCGTTCAGCAATTTTGTTAATATCTTCTACTTCGGCTTTTCTACGTATTCTTTCTGCTTTTTTCTCCTCTTCAGTCCATCTTATTTCGGGATAAAATAATCCCACACCTTTCCCTGCTATTTCTGCTTCTCTACTAGGAGAATAAAAAGGGCTTGTTAATTTTAATTGTTCAGGAGGAGGGATATCGTCTTCTGGTACTTTTCCATCAAACTCAGGTCTACGGTCCACGTCATATAACTTTCTCTCTGGCCCTGCCTCTTGACTTCTTTTATAAGTACCGTCAGTATTGTGTGTAGCTGCATATTTAGCATCCCAAGCATCTTGTCTCTGCTTAAGATAGTCCTCCATAGCACCAAAATTCACATCTTCTAACGTTGCAGTAGGATCTCTTTTTAATTGATAGATACTAATGCCATCTGATACATCTCTAATAGGATCTGTGCTAGATGGATCGTAAACTTTTTCCTCTAGTGGTAGTGTTTTTTTATTTAATTGATCAGGTGTTAATGCATCTGGACCTGTACCATAAAAATCTACATCTTCTTCTTTAAAGTATTTATTCAAAGCATTAAGATTTACATCTTTTACAATGTTATTTAATGAAAAGATACTAATGCCATCTTGTAGATTAGGATCTCTGCTAGCTGGATCGTAAACTTTTTCTCCTACTTTTTCTCCTAGTTTTTCTTCTATGTTATTAACTATTTTAGCTGGTTTTTCTTTATTATTTATATTATTATCTACTGCTTCTCTAACGTTGTTTTCTTGTACAGGTGTTAAACCTAAAACGTTACCTATGTTATTTAATAATTTACCTATAACACCACCTAGTAGTTTAGGATTGGATGTGCCATTAAATGCCTCTGTTGCTTGAGCTATTTGATCTTTACTATAGCCTAGCTTTTTCATCTGTTTTAAAATTTCATCTTGTCTTTTTAATATTCTCATTCTTTGATGGGCATTAGCTCCACTCATAAATAGACCACCTAGACCACCTGTAAGTCCAGTAGCAATACCTGTCATTATATGGCCCCATTTATTAAATCTCTGGTGCTCTCTAAGCCACATGTCCATACCTTCTTTAGTGGTAATGTCCATACCCCAACCACCAGCTTTTTGAAACTCACTTAAAACAGGACCACTTCCACTACCACTACTACGTGACGTTCCAGTTTCAAGAGTAGCTTGCTCTAAATCATCTGTAGGTGTAATTGTTTGTCCTGTAAATAAAACCCATTCGGCAGAAAGAGGATCAATAGGTTTACCTTTATATGTAACAACTTCTTTCTTTTCTCCTGTTTTAGTATTAATATACATTTGTTTTTTGTACACATCATCAACAGTTGTTACTGTAATTGCGTCACCAGTATTATTAGTAGCACCAGTATTACCAGTATTACCTTGTACTGTTCTATTATCATAAAGAGGTAAATAACCTTGCATATTAGGATTTACATCTGTACCATTACTAGCATGTATTACACCACCTCTTGCCATATCGGGAGCTTCTTCTCCTCCTGCAATAATTACAATATCTTGCATACCAAAAGGTAAATCATCTGGTATAGTTGCTTCATCACTATTACCCATCTGACCCATAGCTTCCATTTGTTTTAAACCCATTTTAGCTTCTTGTCTTAACTGCATAAGTTTTTCCAAACCCAAATACCTAACAACATCTGCAGGAAATATAAACTCACCTTCACTTACCATTGCAGGTACATCATCTGCTACCTCTTTTTTTAATGATCCAATAGGCACTTCATTGCCAGATTCTTTTTCTATCTGACCGCCTTGATCTTGTAATCCACCTTCTTGAAAAGCTGACATTTGTTGATTCATTGGGTTGTCCTCTTGTTTTCTAGTTTTTGATCTTTCTATTGCATACATTATTGCTTCTTTTTCAGATTTAAACTTTGGAAGTTCTTCACCTGTAATATAATCTATAGCACCATATTGATCTACGTAGTCTTTAATTTGATCATCAGAATATTGATTACCATCTTTATCTACAGTAGGCATTGTATAATATCTACCATCTTTACCTTTAAATGTAGTAGTTCGTTCTGAATAGTCTTCTCCTGTTTCTGGATTACGCCATATAGTTCTACCAGTTACAGTTTTTTTACCTGTATCTATAGGATTTTTGTTATTCATTTTTAAGAACTTCATCCCTTAAAAGTTTTAATCTACGTAAAGTAAATATTGAACCCTGTCCTCTATAAATAATAGAAACATCTTCTGTTTGTTCCATCATTCTATGTTGTTGTTCAATTAAACAATCTAAATAATTATTGAACTTGGCCCACTGGGTTTGGTTGTTGACCAGCCCCTTGAGCTTGCGGAGGTGTTCCTTGTTGTCCTGCATTACCACTAAATCCTTGTTCTTGAGGTAATGGTGCTTGACCTATTCCTATATTACCACCACCTGCTCCTGATGTATCCATTGGATTTGCACCTGCTGGTGGGCCAGCTTGTGCAGCTTGTTCTTGCTGAAACGCTTTCATAATCTCTGCCTGTATTGCGGCATCGTTAATATTGTTGGTTACTTTGTCAGGATCAAGATCAAGAGACTTAGCTATCTCTCTAATAATGTATTGAAACTTAGCAAAAGGAGCAAGTGCTGGATTACTTGATACTTGTAGGAATTGCATAAGTCTCTGGCTACGTACTTCATTAGCCATAAGTGATTCTGTTCCACGTGCCTTAACTTCTAAGTCACCTTTAATTTCAGGATCAAAATCAAATTGCATATTAAAACGAAACAACCCTTCACCTAATGGTCTAAGTAAATAGTCATCTACATTTTTAATTACATTCTTTATTGCGCCACTAGCAGCACCCATAAGCATTGACATTCCAGATGCAGTTCTACCTACACCCATTACACCAGTTTGTCCATGTGCAAAACTAGGAAAACCTGTAGACTCATCTGAAAGTACTCTAGCTTTATCGAATAATTGTAAGTTCTCACCAGCTACATTTGGAAACTTAGTGCCAAAGATAGCTTGCCCTGGAGCACCACCTTGTCTTCTAAATACTTTCCCTGGATATACTGTTAAGTCTTGGCCTGGAACTAGGTTAGTTTCATCTACCTCTATAAGTAAATTACCAGAGAGCACAGCATTATCTACAGCCATACGCATAAACCCATTCATTAGAGTTTGAGTATCGTCCATGTTTTCTGCAATACCTACCCCAAAGAATGAGTAAGGATTTAATTCATATGGTGCAGCCATGTAAGGTATCTTTGCAGGTTTAAATGGATTAAGAACCATTCTTATTACTTTACCATTACATATCCATATATTAGCTTGTAACTCATCCATATCTTGTAATTCTTTAGGTATATTTACTCCTTGATTAAGAAGCATTTCAACATCACACATACCCCAATATTCTAATACTTCAAATCTATCTATACCATGTTCAGGTGCATAATCAGATAGATCGTCTTCCCAATATTCTTTATTGTAGTTTTCACCAAGTGTAATAACTTCATCAATAATATCAGATTTAAAGTAAGGTCTTTTCTTTAAATTACGTAATTGAGAACGTGATAGCTTATGTCGTTCTATTGCAAACTGTGCTTCATCCATATTATTAGAATCAGGATCTGGATAAAAATTCCACACAGATACATGAGAAACTTGTGGTATTGTTTTAAACTCAGGATTATATTCACCACTTTCATCATCCCAACTAGGATACTCTTTATCTACAGCAAATGGTCCTTTCATTATACCAGTACCAAATAATGCCATCTCAAATGCAGTACTACGTAAATGTTTAGATGCAGAAGATTCTTCTAATTGATCTTGTATTTTCTTTTGCATTTTTTTAGCTGCAATCATATCGGGACTAAAAGTAACTGAGGTAGGAGTTTTACCTATACCTTCTTTAATACCATCAATAGGCTCCAGCTTTTCTTTTAATTCTGGATTTAATAAATCTTCTAATGTTTTAGATGTAGCTCCTTTAGGTAATTCTTTTCCATCACCTGCATATCCATATGGTGATTTTAATTCATCCTCTCTAAGTTCTTCAGGTAGTGCAGGATCAAAATGTACATTTTCAACTACTCCATCGGGTAATTCTGTAGGATCTATTGTAATTGGAAAAGTATTTTTAGAAAATAGTACATCCACTATTTGTCCATAAGCAGCTAATGTTTTTGTTTTAGTGACTTTAATAAATACTCTGGATTTTTCTGCTTCAGTAAATTGTACATCAGGACCATATATACCACGATAGTTGCGGTAAGCCTTGAGCCATCTTTCTTCATCTTGCCTCCTATAATCTTCAGATCGTTTATATCTTTCTAATATAAAAGGTATAATACTTGAATTATCAGTATCTTCTAAAACTACTGCTTCATCTTCAATAAATATTTCATTATCTTCTTCAGCCATTTATCTATCCTTAATATCCAAATGTTGCATCTGCTACTGGCATTGATCTTTGAGAGTTAAAGTTAGGATCATAATCAAATATACTAAACCTTGGTCTACTCATTATACCATATCTTAAAGCGTCATACAAGTGGTCTTCTGAATTTGTATCTACATCTTCTGGATTCTTTTTATCTAAAGGTATTGAAGGTATTTGAGATACTGTATTAACACAATTATTAAAAAATACTAATCTAGGTGCTTTTGTAAATTCATCTACCTGTAATCTTCTATGTATTTCATTTTTTCCCGAAACACGTGAGCCTTTAGATCTATCAGAAGGACGCCATCTACATCCACGTAATATCATTTGTTCCGCAAGACTTGGACCTGTGTCACCACGCTTATGCCATAGAGAGCTATCCAAAACTCCATACTTAATATTTCCATCACCAGCCTCTAAATCTAGTATCATATCAGCTAAATCTGTAGCTAAAACTTTCTTTACATATAGTTCTCTATATATAACAATTTGTTCATTAGGAGCTACAGCAAACCAAAGTACGCCTGTATGAGAACCATATCCATAATCACATGCTCTAAACTTAACCCAGTTACTAGGTATATCAAAAGGTTCTATTACATGTATATTTCTATCAAACTCTGTAAACGCTGCACCTTCTTTTATATCCCAATCACCATCAAGTAATTGTCTTCTTTGTTGTTCAGGTAATGACAGAAGCATTGCTTCATAGTCACCTTGAGTGGCTAGATAAGGATTGTCTGAAAGACGTGCAGGTATAAACCTACGTTTAAAGAGAGACTTTCCAGCCTTGGCATGACCTGTTGGATAACGTAATACCTCTGTTGTTTCAATATCTGTAGCGTCAAATGGTGTACCATGTGGTGCAGGGTCAATAAACATTTTCTTTACCCAATGATGTCCTCTTCCTCCTGGGTTAGTAGTAGCCCTCATAAATACAGGTAGGTCGGGTGCAGTGGACCGTAGACGTGACCGCATGTAGTTCCATGCAAAAGGTGTGGGCCATTGAGTTAGCTCGTCAAAGCCTATCCAGCTAAATGCTAGACCTTGGTAGCGCAGGACGTCATCTTCTCTATCTAGGTAGGACATCCACAATCTCGCACCAGAGGGTGCAGTCCACTGCATCTTTCTTTCTGACCATTTAATACCACGCCATATCTTAGGATACATTTCTTGAGATTTAAATATAAGTTCTCTAAGTTCCTCTGTAGTATGTCGTAATAGTAGTCCTGAAAAATCGGGATGACCCATATATCTTAAAGGGTCTGCTAACATTGCGTATGATTTGCCACCACCTGCACTACCACCATATAGTACTTCACGTTCTGATGCAGCTAGAAAAGCTGTTTGTGGCCCTTCATTTGGCTTAAATATAACATTATGTTTTTCTTCAATGGGTACAACTTCTTTTATTATTGCACTAGGCGGCTTGCTCACTGCTTTCTGTTTGGTTGTTGTCTTTGTTTGCTTTTGCACCGAGTCTTGTTTTTTCAATCTCCTCCGCTTTGGCGATTGCCTTTTTCGCATAGTTTGCCCATCTGCGTAAGCTGCCAGCTTTGTTTTTACGTCTTCGCTCATTATCCAATCTTTTTCTTAAACCTATGTGGGATATAGATCGTCCTGTATTTCGGGTTAGCCAGTGTGCTACTTCTCTATAAGAATATTGTTTTAATAATGTTTTTGCTTTTTCTAATAAATCTAATTCATGTTCTAATGGTAAAAGAATGTCTTTATCTTTAGGATCAATTTCGTACCCAAACGGTATTGTCCTTGCAATACGAGGTATAGGAATCCAATCATTATCTTCTTTAAGATCTGTTGGTTGGGGTAATTTCCATGTACCTAAAGGTTTACTCATCTGGTTCTATATTTTTAGCTGGCATTAACATAACACCACCTTTTGCTTCTACTTGCATTTTTTCTGTTTTTACAAGACCTGTGCGATCTAGTAACTCTTTAGCTGCTGCCATCTTATCACGTATACCTAACTCTGTAGGATCATACAATGCCCCTACCATTGACATTGCAGCTTTAGGAGCGTTACGTGCTAAATACATCTGTGTAGCTTCTAATACTTCCTCTTTAATAGAAGGTAATATATCTCCTACATTAGTATTGTCACCATAACCTGCAAGTTTTTTAGCTTGTACTAAATCTCCTTGAGCTTCATCAAATAAAACTGAAAGAAACTTTTGTTGCTTTTCTGTTAATTGTCTTGCCATTATTATACTTTCTCTCTGTAACTATTAAACACTGGTAAATCACTTGGATTATCTGTTACATTTTTTTCTTTTACAACTAATACTTTAGGTTCTCTACGCCTAAATAATGCTAGAAAAAAATTCTTTATACCTAAAGCTATTTCAGTAGGGGTAGGTAATAACCAACCTAAAATAAGTAATAACATAACCCAAGGTGGTATATTCTGGTTTTTAATTAAAAGTTCTTCTACCATTCCTGTTTTTACTGGATTCTCTTCCAATACTTCTGTCTGTATAACATCTCTACCTGCGCTAGTATTTGTTTCTTCTTCAAGTGATATAGCAGCTTGTCTATTTTCTTTACCAATCTGTGCATTGGAATTTACGTTTGTTCCACTTCCACCACCACTTGACATAAGACCAGATAGTGTTGATAAGCCACATCCAGAAAGAAAAAGAAATAGAACTAACCATCTCATTAAGTCAACTCAAAATGTGGACCATCTATAAAAGGTCTGCGATTTTGAGATCTACGTAAATCTATATAACTCATCATAGCATCTTCCATAGTGCCATCCCATTCAGCTATATCATCTATATGCCATGCTGCTCCCCATCTTATTTTAGTACCAAGTTCTTTTGCTGCAGTCTTCATTGCGTCAGCTATATCGTCATAAAGATTAAGTTCCCAAGAAGGTTGACCTTCCCAGTATGCCATTAAGTCTACTGCTCTTCCATCTAAATGTTTAGATTTCATTGTCTGGGATTTACCAGCAGCATAAAGTTTAGCCTGTTCTGCTTCAGTTCGTAGGCCATAAATACATCCAAAGTCTACCTTAGTACGTTGAATAGCTTTTACAACTACATCAACTAAATCCTGTTCTACACCTTCTAATTTTTGTATGCTTCTTTTACCTAATCTGAATGTCATCTTTTATCCTTTTAAACTCTACTTACTAGTTTAGCTATCTGTTGTACAAAAGGAAGTAAAGCTATTGACATCAATAAATTAACTCCTGTATGTACTAAAGCTATTCTTAATGTATCGCCTCTTGGCATACCATCTGATACTAAAACACCAGCTAACCATATAGTTCCAGTTGTTCCAATATTTGCTCCTAATACAGCTGCAATTGCAGCAGGTAGAGGTACAGCTCCAGATGCAACAAGTGCAATAATTGCTGTAGTGGATAGTGAAGATGATTGCCATAAGAGAGTCATGACGATACCACCT
>VTLG01006313.1_pt1 | contig 17417 bp, 27 predicted proteins | sample 4694571 | NCBI WGS metagenome assembly VTLG01 (sample SAMN12604809, study PRJNA352737) | marine metagenome | biome: ENVO:00000447; feature: ENVO:00000209|ENVO:00000569|ENVO:01000036; material: ENVO:00002151; isolation source: viral sequences binned using virsorter ...
AGAAGGCCCAAGGTCTAGTAATACCGCTCCGAGATTACCAAGCTTGGCAGATATTTCAGTTTCTGTTTTGTCAAGCCATAACAATCAAAACAAAAAACTTTTATATAAAGGCTGCGTGCCAACATCACTAAGCGGATTACAGTTTAGTGCTATTGCTTCGAGCGTAGAATATTTAACTTTTGATGTATCTTTCGCATTTACGGGCTTTGAGATTTCCTAATTTTATAGTATAATAGATGAATAAACAAAAACGTTGGTTAATATTTTGGGCTAGAACCGTAGGTATGCCTATCGGGTTACATGATGAAGATCAACCTAAAGATTTACCTATTAAGATGAGCGATGTTTATAGAGCATTGCTTTTTAGAACATTCTGGATAGTGTTACATATATTAACATGCGTAGCGATTATAGCCGGAAATGGTAGAACATTAGGCTTTTGGTAGAATTAGGAACTTATATAATGAAACTTGATTTAGAAAACATACTAGAGATGTGGAAAAATGATTGCAAAATTTCTGAATTTAATCTTGATGATGAATCTAGGAAAACACCATCCTTACACGCCAAGTATCTGGAACTTCACTCGATCACGAAACTTAAACTCAAAAGAGCGGAACTCGATCAAAAGACGCTTTTAAAAGATAAGTGGTTATATTATAACGGTAAGATGGACCCAGAAGAGATTGAGAAAAAGGGCTGGGAGTTTGATCCGTTTAATGGCTTAAAAGTTCTCAAAGGAGATATGGATCATTATTATGATGCTGATACGGATATTCAGCAATCAGAAGAAAGAATTACCTACTTTAAAACAGTACTAGATACACTTGAGGAGATTGTTAATAATCTCAAGTGGAGACACTCTACAATTAAAAATATGATTGATTTTAGAAGATGGGAATCGGGAGGATGAGCTACGTGGCTTTATTTGACGATAGAGAATTTATTTCTCATGCGGGTCTGACCCTTGGCTGGAAGATTGAGATGGACGCTCTCTACACAGAGGACTGGCGCTGTCTTGCAAAAATGATTATGGAATATGAAAATAGACCATTCCGTGAAGCGGTTGGTATTCCCCGTGGCGGTGTTCGTTTAGGGCAAATGCTTAATGAATATGCAACTGGTAATCCAGAAGACCCTGTTCTGATTGTAGACGATGTGTATACAACAGGCACTAGCATTAGAGAATTTATTGAGGAAAACTACAAAGGCGAGGAATTATTCTGTTGGGTAGTTTTTGCTCGCAATAGAATTTATAAACGTCATATTAAAGCATTATTTCAGATGCCCTCTAAATTTAGACCATAAAATGACCGAATTAATAGTGAAGCAAAAAAATTATTCTGCACTACATATTCAATGCGAACCGCATGTAGCTAGTGAACTGAATGACTATTTTGCTTTTGAGACTCCTGGATATAAGTACATGCCATCCTACAAAAGTGGTCGTTGGGATGGTAAAACAAGGCTATTTAATATTCGCAACTACGAACTTCCGGTAGGTTTGTGGGAGTATCTCTCAGACTTTAGTAAACCTAGAAACTATAATATAGAGCTTGAGGCAGATTATCGTTATGGGACACCAGAGGATAAAATTAATGTTCGCACTCAGGATGTTACTAAATTTATTTCGAAATTAAACCTACCATTTGAAGTTCGTGACTATCAGCTTGATGCTATTATGCAGGCATTAAAATCCAAAAGAGCTATTCTACTTTCCCCAACAGGTTCTGGTAAATCATTGATCATTTATGTTTTAATGATGTGGTATCTAGAACACTATGATAAACGTGTTTTGATTGTTGTGCCAACAACCTCTCTTGTGCAGCAAATGTTTTCTGATTTTGAACAGTACGGTCTTAATTCTGCCGATGTTTGTCATCGCATTTATTCTGGTATGCCTAAGAATAATATTCCACAACGTGTTTTTATTTCAACATGGCAATCAATCTATAAACTTCCAAGCACATGGTTCGAGCAGTTCGGATGTATCTTTGGCGATGAAGTGCATAACTTTAAAGCTAAGTCCCTCTCTGGTTTAATGAATAAGTCCAGAGAAGCTGAGTACAGAATCGGCACAACAGGAACTCTGGATGGCACACAGACTCATAAATTAGTATTAGAAGGATTATTCGGTAGAGTATATAAAGTTACTACTACTAAGAATCTGATCGACAACGACACTCTTGCAGAGTTAAAGATTAACATGCTAATTCTTAAATATCCGAATGAAGTATGTAGAGATATTATAAATAATAAGGATTATCATTACGAGATTGATTATATTGTAAGAAATATTAAACGAAATAGATTAGTAAGAAACCTTGCTCTAGACCAAAATGGTAATACTTTGGTATTGTTTCAGTTCGTTGAGAAGCATGGTAAAGTCATTTATGATCTAATCAAGGATAAGGCTGATGACTCCCGTAAAGTTTTCTTCGTATCAGGCGAAGTTGATGCTGAAGTCAGAGAAGAAATACGTCACATCGTTGAAAAAGAACGAGATGCTATTATTGTTGCTTCACTCGGCACTTTCTCGACAGGGGTAAATATTAAAAATCTTCATAATATTATTTTCGCTTCACCTTCTAAATCTCAGGTAAAGGTTTTACAAAGTATCGGTAGAGGTTTGAGAAAATCTGAAGACGGTAGAGCAACAACTCTCTATGATATTGCTGATGATATGCATGTAGAGAAAAAGAAAAATTATACTCTTCTTCATGCGATTGAGCGAATGAAAATTTATAAACGAGAAAAATTTGATTACGAAATACATGAGGTGCAACTATGACCGAAAAATCTAATGAAGTAAAAGTAATTAAATTTTCTACGGGCGAAGAAATTATTGCGAAGATTCATGCGCATAGCGAAAATTCTATGTTTCTACGTAACCCCTATATAGTACAGATCAATGAAGAAGGAATAGCACTATACCCTTGGATGTTAACTGCTGATTATTCTGAGCACATTCAGGTTTCTCCTTTTAACGTTGTTTCAATAGCAAACGCAAAACCAAGGGTTATCTCTGGGTATAGTAGAGCTGTGGCTCAAGATGCATTAGAAGAAATGGAAACTGTCATCGGCGAAGACGGTGAAGAATATAACGTTGAAGATTTACCTGATGATGGCACAATCTTTCATTGATATATTCTCCCTGGGACCGAACATTCTTATTATATACCGCAGATTAAATTTTGTCAAGTATTTTTTTAAATTGACATCTATAAAGTTTTATAGTATACTTTCAAGTATATTCGTTATGAAAAAGGACATAAAGAGTGCCAAAGAAAAAAACAGATTACATTAATAATAAAGACTTTTCTGCGGCAGTGTTTGAATATGTCCAGACCTGTAATGAATATAAAGCAAAAGATCAACAGGTTCCGATTGTCCCTAATTATATCGCATTAGGATTTCAGCAGATAGCGAATGGTCTGTCCCGCAAACCAAACTTCATTGGATATTCTTACCGTGAAGAGATGGTTATGGACGCTATCGAAAACTGCCTTAAAGCAATTAAAAATTATAACATCGAGGCTGCTACACGTTCTGGTAACCCAAATGCTTTTGCTTATTTTACTCAGATATGTTACTACGCTTTTTTGCGTAGAATCAGTAAAGAGAAAAAACAGCAGGATATTAAAAACGAAATATTCGAGAACGCATATGCTGAAGAGTTAATCGAAGTGCCTAAATATCAGGATGATATTGCTAAAAGTATTTCTCATAATTATATTGATACGGTCCGTAATAAGATGAGAGATATGGATGAGAACACTGACGATGAATACGTATCAGAAGAAGATATGCTCCCAAAGAAACGAATTAGAAAAAATAATGATTCAGACTTATTGGAGTTTTTATGAAGAACTACAGGCTAAAAGAATTTATTGAAGTGGTTGAAAGTGCAGATATTATTTACGGTGAAGTTTCACTTAACGCAGCAACTAAGATTCCTGCACGTGTTAAGAAGAAGTCCGTACTTGAACAGCTTAAATCAATCAAAAGAGAAACACTCTATATGACTTCTATCGGTTACTATGGTGAACTGAAAGAAGACAAAAAAGGAAGAAAGATTTTAAAGGTGCTATAATGACAGACGACATCTTTGACTTTGGATTTACTATCGTCGATGAAGAAGAACTGGAGGTTGTACAAAAAACAGCCGAGAGCGCAGCAACAGCTGAGGCCACAGCTTCCTCATATGAGGATAAGTTAAACAAGCTCTACAATGCCATCCTACCTCTCCTATCTAACCTCAAGAAAAACCCTGAAAAGGATTATATCTATTGGCCTAATCGAACAGATAAGGTCGAACAGTTTGAAACGGTGATTGCCAATATTATTAAGTGAGTTGAATGAAAATTGCAATATTGAACGATACCCACTGTGGTATCCGGAACTCTTCCGATATTTTTTTAAATAATGCAGCAAAGTTTTATGGTGAGACATTTTTTCCATATCTTAAAGAACATAATATTAAACAGATTGTGCATCTAGGTGATTATTATGACAACAGAAAAGCAATCAATATTAAATGTCTCAACCATAATCGAAAGCATTTCCTCGAACCTCTCCGTGATCTCGGTATTAGAATGGATATCATTCCTGGGAATCATGATACTTATTATAAAGATACCAATACTCCTAACTCTCTCAAGGAGCTCCTCGGATTCTTTATCAACGAGGTTGCGATTATTGAAAAACCAACTGTCCTCGAATACGAATCACTAAGGCTTGCTTTACTTCCTTGGATTGCTAAAGATAATGAAGAAGAATCTTTAAATTTTATCCGTAACTGTAAAGCAGATATCCTTGCTGGTCATCTTGAGCTATATGGTTTTGAGATGATGCGTGGTATTAAATCAGATCATGGTATGAAATCAGATACATTCTCAAGATTTGAAATGGTATTATCTGGACATTATCATACTAAGAACAGCAGAGATAATATTTACTATCTGGGCTCGCAGATGGAGTTCTTCTGGTCAGATTGTAATGATAAAAAGTTCTTTCATATTCTTGACACAGAAACACGTGAATTAACTCCTGTTCATAACCCTCACACTTTGTTTAAAAAAATAGTTTACAAAGATACCAAATACGACTATAATAAGGTTCCTAATTTTTCTGGTCACTTCGTTAAGGTTGTTGTTTTGGAAAAAACTAATCCCAAAATGTTTGAAACATTCATTGATAAATTACAGGATCAGGATCTACACGATCTTAAGATTGCTGAAAACTTTGATTCCTTGGTTGCTAATGATGAAAGCGGAGAGTTGATTATAGATGATACGCAAGCTCTCCTCGATGATTATATTGAAACTTCGCAAACAGACCTTGACAAAAATACTCTAAAGAGTAATATGAGAGATCTATATCAACAAGCGCAAAGCCTTGAGGTAGTTTAGTGATTATTTTTAAGAAGGTTCGATGGAAAAATTTTCTATCAACCGGAAACTTTTATAATGAGATTGATCTCTACCGCAATAGAAATACTCTAATCATTGGCAATAATGGTTCGGGTAAGTCTACCATGCTGGATGCACTCTCATTTGGTTTGTTTGGTAAACCGTATAGGAATATTAATAAGCCACAGTTAATTAATACAATTAATAATAAAGATTGTGTGGTCGAGGTTGAGTTCTCGATCGGTCCGAACACGTTTAAAGTTGTCCGTGGTATTAAACCAACTATTTTTGAAATCTGGAAAAATGATGAACTGTTTAATGAGAGCAGTCATAGTAAAGAGTTTCAGAAAATGCTGGAACAAAATATCCTTAAACTCAATCACAAATCATTTCATCAGATTGTAGTTCTCGGATCATCGTCATTCGTGCCATTTATGCAGCTGGCAGCGCATCAGCGTCGAGAGGTTATTGAAGATCTTTTAGACATTAATGTTTTTTCTAAGATGAACGTTCTTGTTAAAGAAGAGATCGCTAATATCAAGAACAAAATTAGTGACAAAGGTCATGAACTTGATCTTGTAAGAACTAAGATTGATGTCCAGCGCAAATATATCTCTGATATCAAAACTCTTAATCAGGAGAAGATTTATGAAAAGCAAGTTGAAATCACGTCGCAGGAGAATACAATTGAGCAAATCGATCTTGAAAATGAAGAAATACAAGAAACTCTCAAGACAACGTATGATCAGACAGAAGAAAGCCTTCGACGAGCTACTGATAGCCTCAATGACGCCAGAGGACAAGCACCTGGATTAAAAAAACAATTATCAACTCTAGTTAAAGAGAGTAAGTTCTTCGATGAAAACGATGTTTGTCCGACTTGCACGCAGCAGATTACTGAGAGCATTAAACATGAGAAGAAACAGGAGATTACAGAGAAGGCCAAAGAAGTCCAGATGTCGTATCAGGAGGTAACTAAACAGGTTGAAACTAGCCAAGAGTTAGTAAATGAACTGACTGAGAAATTTAAAAAGCAAACAGAACTTAATAATAAGATCAGTGAGAATAATCTTAAAATCTCTTGGGCCAGGAAAGCTATCTCTAAACTAGAGAAAGAGATTGCTTCTATGTCTGGCACTAAGACTAATCTGAAAGAGGCTAATAATGATCTTGAAGAACTGATTGATCAAAAAGACTCTCTGCTTACTGAAAAAATTAAACTAGATTCGGAGCAGTCTTACTCACAGGCTATGATGGAGATGCTGAAAGATACTGGGATTAAGACGAAGATTATTAAACAGTACATTCCAGTGATGAATAAGTATGTGAATAATTACTTACAGACGTTGGACTTTTTTGTACATTTCGAGTTGACTGATTCTTTTCAAGAGGTTATACGTTCAAGGCATAGAGATAATTTCTCATACGATAGTTTCTCAGAAGGAGAAAAACAGAGAATCGACTTGGCCTTGTTGTTTACATGGCGTAAGATTGCTCGTATGAAAAACTCTGTAGCGACTAATCTACTCATCCTTGATGAGACTTTTGATTCTTCGCTCGATAATGATGGGATTGAAAACCTGTTTAAAATTATCTACTCTCTCGGGGAAGATTCAAACGTGTTTATTATTTCACATAAAGGTGAGATTCTTGATAATCGTTTTAATCATAAGATTGAGTTCTACAAAGATAAAAACTTCAGTAAGATGAAATAAGGCTTGACAAAGGTTATAAAATGAAGTATAATGAAGATAAGATCCTAAAAGATCTAGAACAATATATCGGGGCAACATATAAGGCTCATTACTCACAAAAGAAAATCCAAGCAACAGAGTTTATCATTGATGCTGGACATGGGCAAGGTTTCTGCCTAGGAAATGTGCTTAAATATGCGCAACGATATGGAAAGAAGAACGGTCGTAATCGTGACGACTTGATGAAAATTGCTCACTATGCTATAATGGCTATTCATGTGCATGATTTAGAAGAGGATGAATTTAGTAATGCAGAATGAAACATTGGAAGTTATCCGTAACTTCGGCACCATTAACCAGAATCTTGTATTCAAACAAGGTAATGTTTTGCGTACAGTTGCGGACGCCAAGAACGTTCTCGCTAAGGCTGTGCTTGGGGATGAGTTCCCTCAAGATTTTGGTATTTATGATGTTAATGAATTTATTAATGTCTTTAATCTCATTGAAGAAGGTGAAGTATCATACTACGATAGTCACCTGAATATTTCTAACAGCGGATCTTCTATCAATTACTATTACTCTGATACAGAGATGCTGACTAATCCGCCAGAAAAAGATCTTCAAATGCCAGCTGGCGAGGTTACGTTTACTCTTACTCAAGATATTTTGAACCAGCTGCGTAAAGCTTCTTCTGCTCTCGGGCATAAGAGCGTAATTATTAGCGCAGGTCCGGAGTCAATCACTCTATCAATTGTTGATCCAAAGAATACTACTTCTAACACTTATACGATTGAAGTTAGTGGTAAGTGGGAAGAAATGCATTCTAATGCACCACGCCTAAGTCTTAACATTGATAACCTGAAACTGCTGCCCGGTGATTATCAGGTAGAAGTTTCGTCTAAACTGATCAGTAAATTTACGCATACCAGTCAGGATTTAACCTACTGGATTGCTCTCGAGAAAAACTAAAAGGAAATTATAATAATGAATGAAGCACAATTTCTAGAACTTGCTGCTAAAGTCTCTCGTTCTTCGATTGCTATTATTGATGCGATCTCTCAACGTGGCGCATTTAAAGGCGAAGAACTGTCGACTGTCGGCCAGCTCCGTGACCAGTGTGTTCAGCTGGTTCAAAACGTTGAAGAACGTCAACAAGAAATGGATGATGAAGAGGATGATAAATAATGCCTGATACTCCAGAAATTTATGACGAGTACACTCTGACTCGGTATACTTACAAAGACCATGACCGTCTTTCTGAAACTACCGTAACATTCCGTGCCGAAGAGCTAAGTGAAGTTCTTGAGCAGTTCCGATATTTCCTTCTGGGCAGTTCTTTTACTTATATAAATCAGCTTTTAGCTGTTACTAATTCTGGCGAAAAAATCGCTCCAGAAGATTAAATGAGAGGGGTGGTTGACACCCCTTTCTTTTTCATGTATAATGGTTTCCCATTACTGAGGAAAATTGATGAGTAAAGACTTTCTCTGGGTAGAAAAATATCGCCCCAAAAAAATTGATGATTGCATCCTTCCAGCATCTCTATCTGAAGTTTTTAAACAGATTGTGGATGGTGGGGAACTTCCTAACATGTTGTTTACTGGTACAGCTGGTCTTGGTAAGACTACTGTAGCAAAGGCGCTGTGTAATCAGCTAGACCTTGACTGGATTCTTATTAACGGTTCGGAAGAAGGGAATATTGACACCCTTCGAACTAAAATTAAGCAGTTTGCATCTACCGTATCTTTGTCTGGTGGGTATAAGGTCGTTATTCTTGACGAGGCTGACTATCTGAACGCACAATCGTTCCAGCCAGCCCTCCGTGGGTTTATCGAGGAGTTTGCTAATAACTGTCGATTTATCCTTACCTGTAATTTTAAGAATCGTATTATTGAGCCACTACACTCTCGTTGTGGTGTGTATGAATTTAATACAAATAAGAAAACTTTAGCCGAACTGTCCATGCAGTTTATGAAACGTCTGATTAATATTTTAGATAATGAAAGTGTTGAATATGATAAAAAAGTTTTGGCTGAACTTATCATGCGCTTTGCGCCAGATTGGCGTCGGGTTATTACTGAGTGTCAGAGATATTCTCTCAGTGGTCGTATTGATACTGGCATTCTTAGTATACTTTCCAATAATTCTGTTAATGACCTTATTGGGTACCTTAAATCCAAAGACTTCAAGAAAATGAGAAGCTGGGTAAGCAACAATATAGATACAGATACCTCTGGAATTTTCCGGAGCATTTATGATTCAATGACTGATACTATTCAACCTAATAGTATTCCCCGTGCTGTTCTGATCCTTGCGGATTATCAGTATAAGAATGCTTTCGTCGCTGATCATGAACTGAATGTTGTTGCTTGCTTAACGGAACTAATGGCAGAAGTCGAATGGAAATAAATTGGCAAATTCACCCAGATGATCACGACGTTCCGATGCGAGTCGCAGCTGGTTTGCCGATTACATACGATAGCAAATTTAAAGACCGAAGTACTTTTTCAGTGTTAAAAAATACTTTTTCTGAGCTTCCTGATCTTAAATCAATTAGAAGGTATATTGATATTGGATGCAGTTATGGTTGGAGCGTACCCTTAGTATATGACATATGCGAAAACATAGAATGTTTTGAGATTAGGTCCGATGTTTTTGAATATTTAAATCTTAATATGAAAAATAATAATTTTTCGAATAAGGTTAACACATATAATTTTGGAATAAGCGATGTAAATGGCAAAGCATACCATAATTCTGGATTCGGAAATCCTAAACGTCTTTGGTGGGGAGGTACTCGTATCAGTAGAAAGGGTACTGAATGTAAAGTTGCTACTTTAGATTCTTTTAATTTTAAAGATGTAGATTTAATAAAAATTGATGTTGAAGGTCACGAATATAAAGCTTTACAAGGAGCGAAAAATACTATAGAATATAATAGGCCAATAATTATTACAGAAATTCAATGGCTCTTTTTAAGCGATTCTAATAAAAAATTTATGGAATTTTTTGATACGCTCGATTATTATATATACTGGATAGATAATGAAGACGTTATTTTTGTTCCTATGGAGTTAGAATTATGAAACATGAACTGACAATGTATACACAACCAAACTGTATGTACTGTGATATGATGAAGTCCAAGCTTGATGCTTGGGGTTACAAGTATACCACAAAAAACATTCGAGAAGATGATACTGCTCGAGCTTTTATTATTCTTGATCAAGGATTAAAGACTGTTCCACAACTTTTCTATGGCAACACTCATATTAATCCTGGGATTAATACTGAAGAATACACACAAAGCATTCTTGAACAGTATATTGGTCATTTGGACGATTTAAAATGAAAGTAGGATTTACCTGTAGCACTTTTGATCTACTTCATGCTGGGCATGTTATGATGCTGCGTGAGGCCAAGACTGTCTGTGATTATTTGATTGTTGGTCTGCAGACTGATCCGACGATTGATCGCCCAGAAAAGAATGCTCCTGTACAAACTCTCGTTGAGAGGTATATTCAGCTTTCAGGAATTGAGTATGTGGACGAGATTATTCCATATCAAACTGAACAAGATTTAGAAGATATTTTAAATATGTTTGCGATTGATGTTCGTGTTCTCGGAGAAGAATATAAAGACGGTAAATTTACAGGACGAGCGATTTGCGCTAAACGTGGTATTGAGTTATACTATAATAAACGTGATCATCGTTTCTCATCATCTGACCTAAGAAAGAGAGTTGCTCATGAGCAATCCATTCGAGTTCGTCAAGGCGATCAATAACAAACAAAACATCATTCGTGATGATCTAGATGAGAAGGCTTATAATCCATATATGATTAATCGAGCCTTTTCTTATTTTCCCGACACAGTTCTTCTCGCTAATGAGATGAATGTTGCTCACCATATCGACCCTAAGCTTCAAAATGATTTTTTTATAAATACAATTAGGAAAAATCCTAAGCGTTTCTCTAAGTGGAATAAAACTAAAAGCGACGCTGACTTTGAGGCGGTGAAAGAATATTATGGCTACAGCAATGAGAAGGCTCGTTCTGCTCTTTCACTACTTTCTACTGAACAAATAAACATAATTAAAAAGAAGGTAGATCATGGCGGAAGAAAGAGAGGTAAATCTAGTTGACTGGTCTCCAGCCAGTATGCTGGAAGTTACGTTAAATGAACCAGATGATTTTCTTAAAGTAAAAGAGACCCTTACAAGAATCGGTATCGCTTCCCGTAAAGATAAGAAGTTATATCAGTCCTGTCATATTCTACATAAACAGGGTCGTTACTTTATTACCCATTTTAAAGAATTATTTTTGCTTGACGGTAATAAATCTACATTGGAGCAGACGGATGTAGAACGCCGTAATACTATCGCTACTTTGCTTTCAGATTGGGGATTAGTTACGATTGTCAACAAAGATCAGGCAAAAGAAACAGCGCCGCTGCGTCAGATTAAAGTGCTGCCCTTCAAAGAAAAGAATGAGTGGGAATTATGTCCCAAGTATAATATTGGCAAATAGAAAACACTTTTTCGCTTGACATTTTAGAAAACATATAGTATAAATAATGGTGGATTGCTCGAGAGAGGATCCACTTTTACCTTGCTAGTCAATAGGAGGATTATATGACTGGAAAAATCTACCCACGCAATGGGTTTATCGGTTTCGACCACATTTTTGCTGATTTGGAACGCATTCATAATCAAGCGAAAGATACCTACCCCCCACATAACGTTGTCAAAGTTGATGACCTTAAATTCACAGTAGAGATTGCTGTTGCTGGATTTAGTCAGGATCATATCGACATTGAAGTCAAAGACCATGTTCTGACTATCAGTGGCGACCGTCCGCAGCGTCGTGACCAAGATATGTATGTGCACAAAGGTATTAGTGCTCGAAAGTTTAAAAAGTCATTTAGACTGTCTGAGTATACAGAAGTAATCGGAGCAGATCTTTTGGACGGAATCTTGACTGTTGATCTTGAAGTCGTCCTGCCAAAAGAGAAGCAGCCTCGTAAAATTTCTATTGGAAAAAACGAGGAAAAAACTAATGCTGAACTTCTTACGGAACGTGGGTAATGCACTCATCGAATCAAGAATGAACCATGCCTATCTTGGTGTGGCTCAATACATCCAACGTGAATATCACACTAATATTTCCCAATATGAAATTGTCGATATGCTAAAAAAGGATGGTTACGATGCAGTCATTAATCGAATTCGCTAAAAGCTGGTTAACTAAACAAGTTAAAAGAGCTACAATGACACAGGAAGAAAGATATCTTTCAGAATCGATCGACCTTGCAGACTTCGAGGCCCGCCAACAAAAGATTATGTACAACCAAGCACCGTATCAAATCAAAGGCAGACATTGGTTAGACTCACGTCGATACCATTAATTGAAGGGGGACTTCGGTCCCCTTTTACACTTGACACCCACCGTTTTTTATATTATACTTAATCCTCACTTTGAAAGAGGAATATATGCAGTTTTATACTTCCGTGAACCGCCTCGGTGATTCTATCCTATTCAGAGGCTACAGGAATGGTGTTAAATCACAAGAAAGAATTAGATACAAACCGACCTACTATGTTCCGACAAAAGAAAAAACACAGTGGCGTTCCCTCGATGGAGAGCCAGTCTCACCAGTCACCTTTAACTCCGGTAAAGAATCGAGAGAGTTCCTTGCCAGATATAAGGACGTCGATAATTTTGAGGTGGTGGGCAATACAAATCATACTGCTCAGTGGATTTATGACGTATATCCTAGCCAAATTCACTTTAAACGTGAACTTATCAATGTTACAACAATTGATATTGAGGTTGCATCTGACGATGGTTTCCCTGAGCCAGAGCATGCCAATTATCCTGTCATCACTGTTACTACTAAAAATAACATCGATGGTATTTATCACGTTTGGGGTATGTACGATTATACGCCAGAAACTTCGGATGTACGATACTACCATTGTAAAGATGAGAGAGAACTACTTCTCTCCTTTATTGCTTTCTGGAGTAATCCTTCTACCTGCCCTGACGTTGTAACAGGCTGGAACACCACCTTCTTCGATATCCCATACATGGTGAATCGTATCACCAAAGTTCTGGGCGAGGATAAGGCTAAGTCCATGTCTCCATGGAATCACCTACGTGAGCGCCGTGTCCTTAAAAATAATAAAGAGGATATCGCCTATGAGTTGACAGGTATTCAGCAATTAGATTACCTTGACTTATTCAAGAAGTTCGCTTATACTTATGGTATGCAAGAGTCCTATAAGTTGGACCATATTGCGCACGTTGTACTTGGAGAAAAGAAACTTTCTTATGATGAGTATGGCTCCCTACACTCTCTGTATAAGCACGACTTCCAAAAGTTTGTAAATTATAACATTAAAGATGTTGAGCTGGTTGAACGCCTTGAAGATAAGCTTGGGCTGATTACACTGGCTATGACCATGGCATATAAGGCTGGCTGTAATTTCGTTGACACTTTTGGCACTACAGGTATCTGGGAAACGATTATCTACCGTGACCTTATGTCCCGCAAGATTGTACCGCCACTCAAGAAAGAAAAGAATAAGCAAAAGTATCCGGGTGCGTATGTTAAGGAACCTGTTCCTGGAATGTATGATTGGGTAGTCTCGTTTGACTTGGCTTCACTGTATCCAAACATCATTGTCCAGTGGAACATGTCTACGGAGACGCTAGTGGAAAATTTTAATTCTCATGTATCAGTAAAGTCCTGTCTGGATCAGGAACATCTGGTGCATGAAGAAGGACAAACTATCGCTGCCAATGGTGTAACATTCCGCACTGATGAAGTTGGTGTACTACCTCATATTGTCAAGAGTTATTATGCTGAACGTAAAGTCATCAAAGGTAAGATGATTGAAGTAAAGCAGCGACAGCAGGAACAAGGCACGTCCTATGAGATCGAGAAAGAAATTGAACATCTAGAGAATCAGCAGATGTCGATTAAAATTCTGCTGAACTCATTGTATGGCGCATTAGGCAATAAACATTTTAATTATTTTGATCAGCGCATCGCTGAGGCGATTACCTATAGTGGGCAGCTGTGTATTCTCTGGGCTGAACGTGCCATGAACGATTATATGAGTAAGCTTCTTGATGATGAGGATGACTATGTAATCGCCATCGACACAGATTCGCTTTATGTTAATATGAAGCCATTGATTGATAAGCTACAGCCAAAGAATCCTGTTAACTTTCTTTCTAAGATTGGCGAAGAGCATTTCGAGCCCATGCTACAGAAAGCATATGCTCAGCTGTTTGAATATATGAACTGTAAAGAAAATCGCATGGATATGGAGCGAGAGGTTATTGCCGACCGTGGGGTCTGGACTGCCAAGAAACGCTATATCCTGAATGTATTGGATAATGAAGGCATCCGATATGCTGAACCTAAGATGAAAATTATGGGTATCGAGGCGATTAAATCCTCTACACCCATGGTTGTTCGTGATAAGTTCAAGGAAGCCTTTAAAATTATTATGGAAGGAGACGAGGAACGGACTCAGGAGTTCATACAAGCATTTAAAAAAGAATTCTACAGTTTACCACCCGAAGATATTTCATTCCCCAGAGGAGTCTCTAATTTGACTAGCTGGATGGATAAAAAAACTGTTTATAAAAAAGGTTGTCCCATTCATGTCCGTGGTTCTATTTTATATAATCAGGAGTTGAGTAAATTAAAGCTTGACAAACAGTACGAAAAGATTCAGAATGGTGAGAAGATTAAATTCGTTTATTTGAAGTTACCTAATCCGATTCGTGAAAATATTGTATCGTTTCCTATGGTCCTTCCCAAAGAATTTAACCTCCATAAATACGTAGACTATGAAAAACAGTTTAATAAAACTTTTGTCGACCCACTGAAGTTTATATTGGACGCTATTGACTGGGAAGTTGAGAAAACAGTTTCCCTTGAAGATTTTTTTAACTAGGAGTTATATGATGGTACCTGTCACTAATTTTGAAAAAGTTATGCATTTTATGAATACATTTGGTCAGGAAGTGAAAAAAACACCTGCTTGGCCGGAACCTGAAATTAAACATCTTCGAGTAGATTTGATTGAAGAAGAATTGAATGAACTTAAAGAAGCCATTGCTAAAAATAGTCTAGTTGGTATTGCTGACGCATTGACAGATATTCTTTATGTTACCTATGGCGCTGGCGCTGCTTTCGGTATAAATCTGGACGTTTGTTTTCAAGAGGTCCATGGAAGTAACATGTCGAAGCTTGGCAAAGATGGTAAACCAATCTATCGTGAAGATGGTAAGGTTATGAAAGGACCAAACTATCGTGAGCCTGATCTAGAGTCGGTGCTTGGCAGCATACTTCCGGAAGATGTATGATGAAATATAGAATCCTGTTAGTTGCTTTAGAGGCAGAGTTCCCTTACAAGCTTGCTCCAAAAAATTATAATGTTGTTTATACTGGTGTTGGTAAAGTCAATGCTGCTTACGAGGCAACTAAAGCTATCGCAGAGGCTCATAGTCTCGGATTTCATCCAGAGATGATCAACTATGGCACTGTTGGTAGCTGTAAGAGCGACCTTGAAGGTATGCATAAAGTTACTCGATTTGTGCAGCGAGATATGAATACTGAACCACAGGCTCCGAGAGGCGTAACTCCATTCGAGGCTGGACTTCCTTATCTTGATTTTTCGCCTGATATGGTTAAAGGTTTGACTGTAGGAACTGGTGATCAGTTTGTTCATGAAGATGAAGACTGGTTTATCGAAAATGATATTGACATTGTTGATATGGAGGCGTATGCTATCGCTAGTGTTTGTAAAAAGATGGGTGTCAATTTTACTTGTTATAAGTATATCACAGATTATGTTGGTACTCCACATCAAACTGATGTTTGGGAGAAAAACGTAGCCAATGGTGTTGAGAGTATTCTTAAAATTCTCTAAGGAATAATACTATGAAAATTATTGCAGGACCATGTCAGCTTGAGGAAGATTCTTATGTTGTAGCAAAGTTCTGTCAAAGGATTGCTGAGCAACATGGGTTTGAATATATTTTTAAAGCAAGTTTTGATAAGGCTAATCGCACATCTCTAAATAATACTAGAGGTTTGGGTGTTGAACGTTCTATGCCTATCTTTGATGAGATTCGTAGTAATCTCGGATGTAAAGTTATGACAGATATTCATACCTCAGGGCAAGCAGCTATTATGAAAGAGGTTGTTGATGTCCTACAGATTCCAGCATTTCTGTGTCGTCAAACTGATTTACTTTTGGCGGCAAAGAATACTGGTAAAACACTGAATGTCAAGAAGGGTCAGTTTCTGGCACCTTGGGATGTATCCGGCATTCTCAGCAAAGTAGGAGAAGATAATGTCTGGATTACTGAACGGGGCACTTCTTTTGGTTACAATACCCTTGTTAATGATTTTACAGGTCTTCAGTATATTTCTGAGAATTATAGTGTTCCCCTTATTTTTGATGCCACTCATAGTGTTCAGAAACCCGGTGGCCTCGGTGGTTCTTCTGGTGGCAATCGTGAGTATGTACCTGCTCTGGTACGTGCCGCTGTTGCGACCGGACATGTAGACGGAATCTTTATGGAGGTTCATCCAGATCCAGATAATTCTCCTTCTGATGGACCTAATAGCTTGACATTCTCTATGTTTGAAAGTATAATTAATGACATCTCAAAAATTAACAACGTCTTAGGAGTTACTAAGTGATGGAATACCATACCGAAAATATTGATGGTGTAAAAGTATATACTGCTGATAAATGGTTGGATTGTGAAAACAAGCTTGGTAAGTTTATGGAGGATGAGGATTACGACCTCCTCGTAGAGAACGATGCCGACTTTTATGCCCCTACGCCTTTTGGTCAAGAAAATAATGAGCAGAACATTATTTTTAAATATCGTCGAGGCGTATTTACTGAAGAAGAACAGTTTTCTGCATATGATGCTCTAGTTGAAGCTGCTACTGAATCTCAGAATCGTGGTATCGCTGCTGGTCCACGTGGTGAAACTTTGGATACCAAAGGTCGTGGCGGTCGTGAGTGGGTGATGCCATATCAGGAAGCTGTTCTTGAATGGATGATGAACGATCAGTCCTCGCTCTTTGGTGAGGTTACTTTGAACGATATTCGTGCAAAATATAAAGACCCAAAAAACGAGGAAGAGACTCGTGGTCGTGTTTGGCTTCGGGCAGAAGTTACTAAAGAGTATCCGGATTACTTTGGTTGGTTTGATAAGTGGGCTGATGCTCAGCTTGAGTTGACTCCTGAGGATCGTGCTGCTAATGCTGAGTG
>VTLG01007181.1_pt1 | contig 17417 bp, 23 predicted proteins | sample 4694571 | NCBI WGS metagenome assembly VTLG01 (sample SAMN12604809, study PRJNA352737) | marine metagenome | biome: ENVO:00000447; feature: ENVO:00000209|ENVO:00000569|ENVO:01000036; material: ENVO:00002151; isolation source: viral sequences binned using virsorter ...
ATAATCAAGCCAAATCTATGAGTAATTAATAGATTGACAATGTGTGGGATTTCGTGTTATAATCCCACACATAAATAGAAAGGACACTATGACAGATAATAATAATACAATAACTTTTAAGATTTCATACTACGCAAAGAAGTATGGAAAGTTTATAACTAGAAATGGCGACAATAGAGAGGGTTCAAAAACTAGAACAGATAAGCAAGGGATTAAATGTTTTACTTATTGGGATTTGGACGCAGACGGTTGGCGACAAGCAACAGATATGTGGTGGATTAAATGAGTTGGGAAACAGCTTTTTATAATATTGCGTTTGTTATAATTTTATTTACTTTATTTGCTTTAGTTGAAAAGGGGGTTTTATGAAATATTGCCAAGGACCTGAGTGCCATACTTATTACACCCAAGATAGAATAAAAGGACCGAAAGGAAATAAGACAAATCAAACTAGAAGAAGAAGTAGTTTTTATTATTTAGGTGGACACGCATGCTCAATGGTATGCGAACGCGATTGGTTTTTAAAGTTTGGCGAAATGGCTTTAGACCAATTTGGCAGAATAACAAAGCCTATTATTTTAGGACCTAACAACGCGTGGAAGAAAGACTATGATTATAATTGGCAAACTAGTACTACTTCTAATTGGCGCTTTGTTAATCAAGTAACCAAGGAAGAAAGACCATTGACCGAGGAACAATATAATGATAGAAACTATGACTTAAACGAAAGGACACAATGAGTATAAAACTAGAAACAAATAACTTTGTAATTACTTTTGAAACACAAGAGGAAGTTATAGAGTATATTAACCGACACATACCAAACGAAAAGAGTTTGTTGTGGTTAGGTTTTATGATGGGTAGTAATTATACTGCTAATCAAGTAAATAAAACATTTAATCTGGAGTATAAAAATGACAAAGCCAAGTAAGAAAGATAGATTATATCTTTTAGATAAACTAGAAGAAATGTTTGAACATCTACCGACTTATCTTCAACCGAAGATATTAAATGCTGTTGCATTCTTATATCAATCAAGTAAGGACGAAGACAAGACTGCGTTTGCTAGACGAGTGGAAGTATTGAGAGATTGTAAGAACTCTAATTTCACTGCTGAAGAAATGGCACATATCATTTTACTAGCTAACATGGATATGGTTCATGACATGATGTGGACACACCCACAAACAGAAGACATTAAAGAATTAGTCAAGGCTAAGACTAAAAGTACACTTCACTAAGTGTCCAAGTGACACGCGTGTGCGATGCCGCATACGCGTGTCATTAAATTAAGTAGGACCCGCTTGAAACTTCAATTTTATATATAGACAATTATCAATCCCCGATTAAAAAAAAGGGGTCCCACTACTTTTTACTTTATGGCTTGATTTAGACAGTCAATCATGCTAAAAACTTTTTGGTACCATGGACTTGAATAATATAGATATTAGCAAGTTACCTGCGGATGTCCGGAAGCAATTCAGACGATATCAGGTCATGCATGCTGAAAAAAAGATACAGAACAAAGCTAAAGACGATTTTCTATCTTTTGTTAAGTGCGTATGGCCCGAATTTATTGAGGGGCCCCATCACAGGCACATTGCAAAAAAATTTAATAAATTAGCCACAGGCGAGATAAATAGGCTAATTGTTAATATGCCCCCAAGGCATACAAAATCAGAATTTGCCTCCTACCTGCTTCCAGCGTGGATGGTGGGCCGTAATCCAAAATTAAAAATAATTCAAGCAACCCACACAGGGGAATTAGCAATTCGTTTTGGTAGAAAAGCAAAACATTTAATTGACTCCCAGGAATATCACAAAATTTTTGAAACAAAATTACAAGAAGACTCTAAAGCCGCGGGCCGTTGGGAGACAGCCCAGGGTGGTGAATATTTCGCCGCTGGTGTAGGTGGAGCAATCACGGGCCGTGGAGCTGATTTATTGATTATTGACGATCCACACTCGGAGCAAGATGCAATGTCAGAAACGGCAATGGAAAATGCGTACGAATGGTACACTTCAGGACCACGTCAAAGGCTTCAACCAGGCGGAAAAATAATTTTAGTTATGACAAGGTGGTCAACTAAAGATTTGACTGGAATTTTATTAAAAAATCAGGGTGAAGTTAAGTCGGATCAGTGGGAAGTTGTAGAATTTCCGGCAATTTTGGACGAAGATGGTAAAAAACCAAAGTCCGTTTGGCCTCAATATTGGAAATTAGACGAATTAGAGAAGGTAAAAGCAACATTACCGGTTGGAAAATGGAATGCACAGTGGATGCAACGTCCAACTTCAGAAGAAGGAGCCTTAATTAAGCGAGAATGGTGGATGAAATGGGAAAAAGACTGGGTTCCACCGTTAGAACACGTAATTCAGTCATACGATACCGCATATTTGAAAAAAGAAACAGCAGATTTTAGTGCAATCACTACTTGGGGCATTTTTAAGCCTGATCCTAACGAACCTAAGCAAGCATTGATACTTTTAGACTCTATAAAAGGACGTTGGGAGTTCCCAGAATTGCGTAGAAGAGCCCTTGCAGCGTATAAATACTGGGATCCAGAGACAGTTTTAATAGAGGCAAAAGCCGCAGGATTGCCATTAACCTATGAATTAAGGCAGATGGATATTCCTGTCGTAAACTTTACACCGAGCAAAGGAAATGATAAACATGTACGTGTTAACTCGGTCGCACCGCTATTTGAGAGCGGAACGATATGGGCGCCCACTCAAAAATTTGCAGAAGAGGTGATCGAGGAATGCGCAGCTTTTCCACATGGCGATCATGACGACCTTGTGGATAGTACAACACAAGCAGTTATGAGGTTCAGGCAAGGTGGATTAATTCAACACCCTGAAGATTATGTTGAAGAGAAACTTCCTGATGTAAAAAGGCAGTATTATGGCTAAAGGCAGTTGGGATGAGTTACTAAAACTCATCAACAAATATTTAAGAGGCAATAAAGACAAGGAAGGAGTTTTAAAACTCCTAACTCGTAAAGATATTGGTGATTTTCCAGCAATTGGAATTCGTTTTAGAAATCCTATAAATGAAACACAATATAGTCTTGCTAATAGAGGCATGACTAGAGATAGACAGTATTATCTTTTTAAAACTTACGAAAAAGACATTTTTGATGACATCATGAAAATCTTAAAGAAGATGGATGATGAAGGAATTAAATTAGGTAGAGAACAATTAAAAAATTTAGAATATAATGTTGGAATTCTTAAGATGTTAAGAACTAACAACATTAAGTCAGCAGATGTCTTAAGAAAAGACGGAAAAAACGTTGCTGAAGTTATGAAGAAGCAGGGACAAGAAAATTTTGTTGGTGATACCGGAATTATGGGATCACTTCAAGATAAATTAAAAGAATTAAAAGCTTTAGCTGATGAAATGAAGCCTGAAAACATTGCTAAGAAAGAAGCTGTGGAAAAAGCTGCAAGAGATAAATTTTTTAAGAGAAAATATCACGGTAGAGCTTATGAAGGAAGATCTGACATGTATAGAGGTCTATCTTACCAATTAGCCAAGCTCCACGAAGCGGGAATCATTAAACTTGATGATGAAATCTATAATGCCGTTAAAGAAGGCAAATATCACTGGGCTGGGGCCGATATGTTTGCTCCTGATATACCAAGAATTTGGAGATATCACTTTGGGGATGAGATATTTGATAAATTTGATGAAGTCTTTGAAGCGGACATGTTTAATCAAGGAGATACCTTCATTGGTCCAAATGCAATGGAAGAGTGGATGAAAGCTAACAAGATTAAACCAATCAAGGTTGACGGACCGAAGAACGCGTTAGATTACATGAATGAAGTAGAATTAATAGCTCATGCTGAAGAAGCTCAAAAAAGTATAGATATTTTTAAAGGTGATGATCATTTCTATAGTAATCTTGATATGAGTCCTAAAGATAAAGCTGAAAATGTAATGCGAGCAATTGTTGATAATGCAGAAAAGAAGAAAAAATATTTAGACGCTTTGAAAAAGAATTATCCTGAAGCTTATAGTAAATACAAGGACAAACCAACTACTACTACTGATGCGGAAGCTACTTATAAAGTTATTTCTGAAGGAGATGAAGGCTTTAAAGAAATTTCTGAAAAATTAGGTATCACTGCTAGACCAGGAGACAATTTAGAATTAGAAAGCAACGTGATTGAAGGACCGTGGAGTAAGAGTACTAAACCTGTAGTCAAAGAAACAGTTTCAGAAACAATAGACATATCTAAATTAACAGATGATGATTTAAACAAGTTAGTTGATGAATTACACATGAACCAAGGGAAGATGTCTGAAGTAGATTCTACTGGTGGTACTAAAATGGGATATCAAGAATTTAAACAATTAGAGAAAAGAAATGAAGCGATTGAAAAAGCATTAGCTGAGGCTAAAAAAATGTATGAAGAATTAGGGAAAGGAACTGGAAACTTCCAGTATGATTATCAACTCTGGAAGCAAAAGTTTGGTTCAAAAACAAAGACCACGGCTCCCGGAACTTATACTATTACCGATCATATTGAATATATAAAAACTTTAGAACCGATTGAAGCGATGAAGGAAGTAAATAAGGTGTTACAAGGAACTGGAAGATACAAAGGTATATCAAAAAAAGACCAAGATCAGATTTTTACCGATACCGACGATTGGGTTAATCAAAGAGATTTATCAGATAGATGGGATTACAAAAATAACAGACCTTATAGAGATGACCCTAATTTTGATCCCGATGATCCAGATTTTAATCCAGATGAGGGTTTATATGCAGAAGGTGGTATTGTTCGTTTAGGATTTGACGGTGGTGGAGATCCACTTACAAGACTTAAAAATCAAATTGTTGAAAGCATGAAACCTTATGCTCCCGGTATATCCGAAGATAGACTGTGGATAATTGTTAAAGATATTACTTTAGACATGAGCCCAGAACAAGCTCAAGCATCAGCAATAGCAAATTTAAAAAAGAATTTTGCCAAAGGCGGACGTGTTGGCTATTCTCAAGGATCAGGGAAAAATCCAGACTGGGGCCATGGTTCTGTTCTAGATCCTGAGTGGGATGAAGGTTTTGATATGGAAGATACTTTAAGACTGTTGAAACAAGATCAATCTGGTAATCAAGCTTTTTCAGCTTCAGGAGATCTTGATGATTTATTAGAAAGACTTAGAATGGTTGTTGAAGGCTTGGGTATATACTCGGATTACAACCAAATTCAAAGAAAACAAATGCAGAGGAGTTTAACAAGTAGAATAAACGTGTTATTACAAAATTAATGAGCAGAATAATATTTAACCCATCTACCGGAAACATTGAACCAGTAGATAATGTAACTTCACCATTTAAAACTCTTGGTGAAAAGTTAAAGTTAACTGGTGGTAATCCTTTACCAGAGGACCCAACTAAACCAGTTAATCCTTGGGCACCTAAACCAATAGGACCAGTTTTACCTAATAAACAGCTAGCCGAACTAACTAACATGAACACTCCTGACTTGGAGCAATCTCCAGATTCTTTTTTAAGACCTGGTGAAACTCTAGAAGACTGGGATGTAACGTTCAGAAGAGCGAATGCTAAAGGTGGAAGTGTTAAACCTCAAAGAAGATTAAAAGCAGCAGGACCATTACTTTTAGCTCCAGCTTTACTTCCATATGCTGCTGCATTTATTGGAACGACTGCCACAGGTTTAATGGCCCAAAAAAAAATTCAAAATTATTTTGAAAATAATCCAGATGCAATGCCTAAGTTTAAAGAATGGGTCTCTAACTTTATTCCAGGTATTCATGGTCCTAAAGATAAAGAAATAGAGGACATAGAAAAAATTAAAGTAGAGACTTATCCAAAAGAAGATTGGTCTAAAAGTTTTGGAGACAATGAAGGAACTAAAATTCCAGAACCAGAAAAACAAAAACCACCAGTTTCAGGGGGTAAGATAGACATACCTTTAACAACAGGTGGATCAAAGATTCCAGAATTAAAAAAAGAAGACCTTATTTTTACATCGCAGACCGCAGAAGATGTAGACGGAGAAGAAGTTATAAGTAAGGAAGAGATTAAAGAAACATTTGATAAGTCTAAAATACTTTATGATCAGAAAAAAATGACAGAAGTAAAAGAACTTACAAATAAAGAGTTTGCTGAAAAGGTTGCTAACTTTATTGATACTAAACATGGAGGAAGATTAGAAGCAGCTGTTAAAGATATTTTAGGGGTTACAGAAAAAACTAAAGATGTAGACAATTTAAGACAAAGAATTAATTCATTATTTAAAAACAGAGGAATTGAAAGAGGTATAAGAACTGGAAATATTGCTCCTCCTTCTAATATAGATATTACTTACGATGAAAAAGTAACTTGGTCAGATCTTACTACCAACATTAGTAAGGATAAAAATTATTTAAGAAGAAAAATTAAAAAATTTATTAAAGAAGGAAAACTCGACCCTAATAAATATTACACACTGCAGCAATTAGCAGACGCCTTTGGGATAGAATTTAAAGATAAATCTCAAAGCAATAATATGGGTTATATATTAAGTAATAAATTAAAAGGTGAAATTAGAACTACTAAAACTGGAAAATATCCTTACTATCATTTAGGAGATACTTTAAAAGCTCTTCAAAATAGATTTAAAGATAAGAAAATCCCCGGTAAGGTAAAAAAAGGTTCCGAAAAATATGCTTTTAATAAATCTTTTGATCCAGAACTTTCGCTAGAATTAGTTAATCTACAAGACAGAATAGCTAACCTATCTAAAAATGCTGATATATATGATGATGAAGCTATTCCTCACTGGCAGCATGCGGAAAGTAGAGACAATATGGGTAAATATCCAAACGTATTTAGAGACTCTAATCTTAAAACTCTTCAAACTGCTACATTAGGTCATCCTGGTGTGAATGTAGATCTTATGACTAAAAAAGGATATGAAGCAAAAAAAGGGTCTATCTACAAAGAATTAGAAAAATTAATAGGTAAAAAAGCAAATAAAGAAAATATAGAAACGTGGAAAAAATTAAGTGAGCGAATGAATGATGTTTATATAGACTTTTTTGAAGAAATAGAAAAAAAGAAAAACGATCCTGAAGTAGGAGACTCATATATTGGAGCAGAGAAAACAGTTGTACCTATTAAAATTAAAGTTCCTGAAATTGGGGAAAAATTTAGAAGTGAACATATTTATGGAGATATGTCTAATGTCGAAGAGATTATGGGAGATATTCAAGATATTAATCCATATGCTAAAAAATTAAGTGACTTAAGTCAGGAAGAAAAAGACTTGTGGAGAAAAACAGTCATTAATCAATATCTTGATCATTTAACAGATTTTTATAAAAATGCTGGATACGATGATGAAGATTTAGAAACTTTTGAAGATTGGATTTATGAAGGAGATCCTTCAGGACAAACTCTGTCTTTAGAGGAAAGAAAAAATAAAGCAATTGGCGGCCCTGTTGTTCCTACCATTCCTTACAGAGAAAACTTTGCAGACGGCACTGCTCACGACGATAAATCTGATGAAGAAATTTTAGAATGGATTAAAAACCAAATGTTTGAAATGGAACAAGGTTGGAATACCGGTAAGAGTATTCCAGGAAAAATTCTTGATGTAGCAAGAGTAGATAACTGGCCATACTACGCAGCTCGAATGTTAAGAGCTGGAATGAATGTTGCAGAAGTTTCTGCTAAACTTCCTTTTGTATCAATTGATTTATTACAAAAATTAGCAACACGACCTGCGTTTAAACTTGTGGATGCTAAAACATCAACAGGAGATCCTCTAAATAAATCTGTTGTAGAAATGGGGATGGGTGAAAAATATATGCAAGGGTTTGATGATAGTTGGTTAACAGATCAACCACAAAAAAAATTAAAAGGAACCGGATTATTTACAGAATCATTTAAAGATTTAATGCCAGGCGCATTTTCAGAAAAAACAGGACTAGATTCTTTAATTGAAGGAATGGAAGAAAAAATGATAGCGCAAGGGCAATCTAAATGGCCAACTATTGCTGGTAAGAATATTGAAATGGGATTAGATATAACATTACCATTTGGATATGTAATGGCAGCTCATAAATATAATGCTATTAAAAAGTCTTTAGCTCCTTTTGTTGCTGGTAAAAGTCCTTCGAAAGTAATTGAAGAAGCTTTAACCGAGAAAGGAATGAATAGAAGAGACTTTAATAAACTTTTAGTTACAGGGGGTGCTATTGGTGCTCTTAAATATTTAGGTTTAGATAAATTATTAAAAGGTGTTGCGCGTAACCCGATCCCTGGTCCAATTAAAATGATTGAAAGATCAACCACTAAAATGCCTGTATGGTTTCCAAAATTTATAGATAAGATAAATGATAAAATGACATATCACGGTGATGGTATGTGGTCGTTTACAGGTACCGATGATTTCCTTCCAGGGTTTCATATAGAAAGAATTGGTGATGATTATCATATCAGTGGTAAAAATGCTTATGAACAAGATTTCCAAATTACATATGAGTCTCCTAAATGGGAAGGTGATGCAGATGGATCATATTATAATTCAGGAGAATTTATAGTTGAAGATTCTGTTCCAATGCGTACAGGTCCTGACGATGCGGATTTTGATGGTGAAGTAGTAGAAGAACTTCATAACGTTTTAGGTGGTACTAAAGAACTGGAAGAAATTGGCACTGGACAAAAAGTTAAAGAAATGACTAAAGGGGAAAGACAGGTTGATTGGGCTGAAGGTAGAGCTCAAAGTGCTTGGGATGAAGCAAGAGATGCAGGAGAGTTTGATGTCGAATAAAATGGTAAAACCAAAGAGATTAACTAAGACAATTCCTCCTTTAAAAGGACCAGTTCCTCAAGGTTTGCCTTATGGCAAGAAACCTGTTATAAAAACCAACAGTGGATTAAAAAATGGCAGATACTCCGGAAGATAGAAAATTTTCGCCTATGGAAAAGGCATTACCAGGTATACCAGGTGTAGACCTAGACAAGGATGATGTTGCGTCTGACGTAAACGTTGAAGTAGAAGGACAAGCGCCTTCACCAGAAGGTGGACCAGCAATTACAGAATTAGCAGATGGTGGAGTTGAAGTTAACTTTGACCCTACACAATTGATGCCAGGAAATCCTGATGATCATTTTGCAAACCTAGCCGAAATGCTTCCTGAAAATGTTTTAGGACCTTTAGCATCGGATTTATATGAAAAACAAATGGACTATAAAATGTCCAGAAAAGATTGGGAGAATACTTATATTGAAGGGCTTGACTTACTTGGATTTAAGTACCAACAGAGAACACAACCCTTTCAAGGGGCTTCAGGTGCAACTCACCCAGTATTAGCAGAAGCAGTTACACAATTCCAAGCACAAGCGTATAAAGAATTATTACCGGCACAAGGACCTGTAAGAACACAAATTATGGGGATGCCTACTCCACAGAAAGATCAACAGTCTCAAAGAGTTAAAAATTATATGAACTACATGTTGATGAATCAAATGGATGGATATGATGAAGATTTTGATAGAATGTTATTCTATTTACCATTAGCAGGTTCTACATTTAAAAAAGTTTTCTTTGATGCTGTTAAACAACAACCGGTTTCTCAATTTGTACAAGCAGATGATTTATTAGTTCCATATAGTGCAACTAATATTGAAGATGCAGAATGTGTTATTCACGTTTTAAAAATGTCTGGTAATGAAATTAAAAAACAACAATACGCAGGTTTTTATAGAGATGTAGAATTAGGAACACCACAAATGTTTGAAGACCCATTAAGACAAAAAGAAAAAGAATTAGATGGGCAAAAGAAAACTAAACCTGAAGATATTTACACTCTTTTAGAGTGTCATATAAATTTGGACCTGGAGGGTTTTGAAGACGTTAATCCACAAACTCAAGAACCAACAGGTATCAAACTACCCTATATCGTAACCATCGATGCAGGTAGCCGTACAGTTCTTTCTGTAAGAAGGAACTATGCGCCCAACGATCCGACTAAAAAGAAAACCCAATATTTCGTCCATTTCAAATTTCTGCCTGGACTAGGGTTTTATGGTTTCGGATTAATACACATGATTGGCGGATTGAGCAGAACCGCAACGGTTGCTCTCCGCCAATTATTAGATGCTGGTACACTATCTAATTTACCAGCTGGATTTAAAATGAGAGGTATTAGAATTAGAGATGATGCTTCTCCTTTACAACCGGGAGAATGGAGAGACGTTGATGCTCCTGGTGGAAGTTTAAAAGATTCATTTATGAACTTGCCGTATAAAGAACCTTCTCCAGTTCTTATGCAATTACTAGGAACAGTAGTAGCGGCAGGACAAAGATTTGCATCCATTGCTGATTCGCAAGTTGGTGATGGAAACCAATCTGCTGCAGTTGGAACAACTGTAGCTTTATTGGAAAGAGGCTCTAGAGTTATGAGTGCAATACATAAAAGATTGTTTTCATCTCTTAAAGAAGAGTTTCAATTACTAGCAAAAATATTTGCTACTTCTTTGCCACCAGAATATCCTTATGATGTTGTTGGTGCACAAAGAACAATCAAATCAGCCGATTTTGATGATAGGATAGACATTCTTCCTGTAGCGGACCCAGATATATTTTCACAAACACAGCGTATAAGTGTAGCTCAAACTGAATTACAGTTAGCTATGTCAAACCCAAAAATGCACAACTTATATGAATGTTATAGACAAATGTACACGGCTTTAGGAGTGAAGAATATTGATGCAATATTACCACCTCCTCAACCACCGGTTCCAAAAGATCCTGCGTTAGAGCATATTGATGCTTTAGCACAGAAACCTTTTCAAGCATATTCAGGCCAAGATCATAGAGCGCATGTTACCGCGCACTTACATTTTATGGCTTTAAATATGGTAAGGAATAATCCTGTCATCATGGCTGCAGTAGAAAAAAATATTTTAGAGCATATTTCATTAATGGCTCAAGAACATACTCAAATGGAGTTTCCACAAGAAATGCAGATGTTAACTCAATTACAACAAATGTCTCAACAAAGTCCTGAAATGCAACAACAGCTTGCACCTCAGATACAAGACATTACTCAAAAAATTGAAGCAAGAAAAGCTATATTGATTGCTGAAATTACAGAAGACTTCATGAAGGAAGAGAAGAAAATTACTTCTCAATTTGATCATGATCCATTACTTAAACTTAAATCAAGAGAAGTTGATTTAAAAGCTATGGATACGGTCAGAAAACAAGAGGAAATGGAGCAAAGAAAAGCAGTAGAACAAGCTAAAATACTATCTAGAGAAGGTATTGAGGATGATAAGCTTGATCAAAACGAAGAATTAGCTATACTACGAGCTGATACATCTTTAACAAAACAAGAAATGGCCGATGAAAATAAACGTGTCATTGCTAGAATGAAAGCTAAAGATGTTAGAACTTTAAAAGGTCCAAAATCTTAGGAGGATAAATGACAAAGAACGGTAAAGAACCATTCTACAAAGGAGTTAATCAAAAACAATTCGTCAATAAAGATGGATATCTTAAAGGCGGTGTTGAGATTAAAATCCCTGAAGAGATCCCAACAGTAAACAAAGTTGGTGGTCAAAGAAGAATGCTTGCTGACAAAAAGTCAAAAGTTAAGTGGTATTAATTTATGGCTTGGTTCAGTTTAGCTAAGATCGCGTTACAAGCGGGATCACATATTTATAAAAAACGTCAAGAGACAAAAATGGCGATGGCGGATGCACAACACATGCACGCATCTAAGATGGCCCGAGGTGAGGAAGCTTACCAGGGCAAACTTTTAGAAGCCCGTCAAAACGACTATAAGGACGAGGTCGTTTTATTAATTCTCACACTGCCCATTTTGGTGCTCGCATATGGGGTCTGGTCAAACGATCCGGAGGCTATGAGCAAAATTAAGATTTTTTTCGAGCATTTCCAGGCGCTCCCATCATGGTTCACTAATTTATGGATCCTTGTATGTGCGTCAATTTTTGGTATAAAGGGAACACAGATATTTAGAAACGGTAAAAAATAAGGAGCTAAAATGGCAAACACAGGAAGAATGAACCTACTTGAAGAAGAAGGTCGTATCAAATCTGAACCTCAAACTAAAAACGTCAAAGCTGAAGAAAAAAGAGTAGTTGGCGAAATAAAAAAAGGCTACAAAAAAGGTGGTCGTATTGGGTTTAAACATGGTAAGTGGGTGTCAAAACCTAATCCGCATATTGATATGCATCAATATGTTGATAAAAAAACTGGCAAAGAAGTCGACGATGGAAAACCCGGAACAAGTAAAACTATTAAGGGTTCTGAAATGAAAATATCAAAACGTCAAAGACGTTTCGGCCCATCAAAAGGAAGTGGTAGACCTAAGGGTGGTTGGACAGATTAATTAACGGAGGAAACAATGACTGAAATAACTAAAGATGACAGAAAAGAAGAGTTACAAAACAGGTTAAAAAATATACCCAAGGCTGCCAAACCACCTAAATTCAGACTCAAAATCATAAAAGAAGGTCCAACAAAAAAACACACAAGAGTTGAAATTCAAAAAAGACCTAAGGGTGGTTGGACAGATTAATTAACGGAGGAAACAATGAGACAGAACGGCGTAAGAAGTAATGTTAGATTTCCATATGCAAGTAGAGCTAAAAAATCTACTGGCGGAAAATCTCAAGGTTACAACGACAGACTGGATGAATCATTAGGCGCAAGAGATGGTAAAAAATCTCAAACCTTTAAGGCTCGAAGAGATGAGTCTAAAGGTATGGAAAAAGCTTCTGGTAAAAGAGCTTATTCTGCCGTGTCTACTATGGATAAATCCTAATGAGTTATCAGGATAAAAAAGCATTTCCTGATGCTGGAATGAAAAAATATTTTTCATCTAATAAAGATTTATATCCTAGTGGTGGAATTCCAATTAGAACGAATTTTAGCACTGGTGGGAATGAACAAATGAAAAAACATGCTAAGCATCATTCAGATAAACATATGTCTCATATGAAAGCAAATATGAAAAAAGGAGATAGTTTTAAAAAAGCACATAATAAAGCTATGAAAAAAGTAGGTGTATAATGGCACATTATGATTCAACATCACATAATCCAAGACTCAAAGGTAAACCAAAACCTTTAAGTTCTCAATCACCTCATTTATCTGTTTATAAAGAAGGTGGTAGAGTTGGCGCTAAACATGGTGGCGGCAAAGATCATTGGATTCAAGATGCTACTAAAGGTATGAGAAAAGATAAACCATGCACAGGAAAAAAATTCGGGAGTAAAACATGCCCGCCAGGTTCTAAAAGATATAATTTAGCCAAGACTTTTAGATCCATGAATAAAAAAGGTTAATGGAAGAAATATTAAAATTAAAAAGACAGATTAAAAATACTTTAGGAGCAATAACACTTGCACTAACTTCAGGGGCAGGGGTTGACAATTTTGAAGCTTATAAGTATATGTTAGGACAAATAAACGCTTACGAAGCAATTTTACAGGAAATTTCCAACCTGCTTGAAAAAAAGGAGCAATATGAAAAACACACAGGAAACGTCATCGACATCAACGACAGACATACCAAAAATTAAATCAGCATTAACAGATAAATACAAAGAAGAATCATCTAAGTTGCCTAAACCAACTGGTTGGAGAATTTTAGTTCTTCCTTTTCAAGGGAAGAAAAAAACTAAAGGAGGAATTCTATATTCCGATGAACAAGTCGATAGACAACAACTCGCTACAGTATGTGGAAACGTACTAGAGATGGGTCCCGATTGTTATAGGGATAAAGAAAGATATCCCGATGGTCCGTGGTGCAAAAAGGGAGACTGGGTAATATTTGCTCGGTATGCAGGATCTCGGTTTAAAATAGAGGGTGGAGAAGTAAGACTGTTAAACGATGATGAAATCATCGCAACAATTAAGAACCCAGAGGATATAATCCATGAGTTCTAATTTCTACATAGGAGGAAACTATGCCTGATCAAGAACAACAATCAGACAAAAAAGAAGAAAAGTTAGTTCCACTTGATACAACAGGACCAGGAGCCGAAGTTGATTTACCAGATGATACGGTAAAAAAAGACGAAACTCCCGCACCTGAAGTTAAAACGGAACCGGAACAAGAACCAGCAATAGTTACTGAAGTACCAGCAGAACCAGCAGAACCAGTAAAAACGGAACAAGAGCCACAAGAAGAACAAAAACTAGAAGAGTATAGTGAAGGCGTTAATAAACGTATTGCTAAACTAACTAGAAAAATGAGAGAAGCTGAGCGTAGGGAAAAAGCTGCGCTTGATTATGCACAGGGTGCTAAACGTGAAATCGAGATTATGTCCGATAAGTTTAGAACTACTGAAGAAAAGTATGATAAAGCTTTCTCTGATAAAGTCTCTCAACAACTTAAATCAGCACAAGAAGAATTAGGTCAAGCTATAGAATCAGGCGATGCTGCTAAACAAGTTTTAGCAAATAAGAAAATCGCTGCTTTATCTATAGAAGAAGCTAGATTATCTGCCGCTGAACAGTATAGAGCAGACACTAAACCTAAGACTCCTGAGGAGCAGGATTATCTTAGACATAGGGAAACACCTTCAACCCTTCCAAGAGAACACGCGGCTCGGGGAACACCTGATCCAAAAGCTGAAACTTGGGCAGAAAAGAATAATTGGTTCGGTCAAGATCGAGCTATGACATTCACTGCTTTTGAGATTCATAAAGATCTCGTGGAAAAAGAAGGTTTTGATCCTAAATCTGACGAATATTATAAGGAAATTGACAAGCGAATAAGAGTTGACTTTCCTCATAAATTTGATAAGAGTGATTATAACTCGACCAAAACCGTTCAGACGGTTGCTTCAGCGACTTCATCAGCTGCTAGAAGTATAAAACCAGGTCGCAAAACCGTGAAGCTCACGTCTTCACAGGTAGCAATAGCTAAAAAGCTAAACGTGCCACTCGAAGATTATGCGAAACAATTATCCATGAAGGAGGTATAAGCATATGGAAAAACAAACTAAAACTCCTCGTGCTCAACAAACTAGGTCTGAATCTGAAAGACCAAAAGTTTGGGTGAACTCATCTCACTTAGATGCACCTAAGTGTCCAGACGGCTTTAGACAGCGTTGGATTCGTTATGAAACGATGGGACAAGATGATACTAAAAATATCACGTCCAAGTTAAGGCAGGGTTGGGAACTCGTAAGAGCTGATGCCTATCCTGATCTGAACTATCCCGCAATAGAGTCCGGTCGGTACAAAGGTTACATCGGAGTAGGTGGTCTAGTGTTGGCTAGAATACCAGAAGAACTCGCACGTCAACGTGACGCTCACTTTAGTAAGCTCACGAAAGACAAACAGGAAGCTGTTGAAAACGAGCCTCTGAAGGACCAGCATCCAAGTATGCCAATGAGTAATCAAAGGCGTACTACGTATAGTTTCGGTGGTGGCAAAAAAGAATAATTCTTTTCAAACTTTCCGAATTTAAATTAACCCGTTTACATGTAAAAATGTGAACAACTATGGAATAGGTAAACAACTATGGCAAATAGACAAACTGTGGGCTATGGCTTAAAACCTGTAAATACGCTTGGAAATACTCCAGCTACTTCAGGTCAGTCAAAGTACACAATCGAAACCGGTCATGCGGCTGCTATTTACAATGGTGAGCCAGTTTTGCTAATCGTTTCTACGACAGCAGGTACTGGTGGTTTTCTTAACACTGCGGCAGCAGGTACTACAGGTGATCTTCTTGGAGTTTTCAATGGTTGCTTCTATAATGCAGCAACTACTGAGAAACCAACTTGGAGCAACTACTACCCAGCTGCAACAGCACCAGCAAATAGCGAAAACATAACTGCTTTCGTTAACGACAACCCATTCCAGGAATATCAGATCGCACTTAGCACAGCTATTAGTCCAACGACTATTGCTGGAAAAGCGGTTCTTGCAGGATTAGTGATCCCTACATCTGCTTCCGGTGAAAGTACTGGAGGAAGATCGAACATCAATGCTGATTATGGAAACATTGCAGCATCAGCTAAAAACTGGAGAATCTTACGTTCAGCTGAAGATCCTGATAACTCAGACTTCGCATCAGCATTTGCGAATATTATAGTTATGCAAAACTGTAAATATTCTCAACTTGTTGTTGGAGTCTAATAGGAGCATAACGACATGGCAATATCACGAGCACAGCTAGTTAAAGAACTAGAACCCGGTCTGAATGCACTATTCGGCCTGGAATATAAACGTTATGAAAACGAAGCAAGTCAGATTTTCGACAACGAATCTTCTGACAGAGCTTTTGAAGAAGAAGTAATGTTATCTGGTTTTGGGACTGCAGATGTTAAACCTGAAGGTAGCGGCGTTCAATACGACGATGCACAGGAAACATACACTGCTAGATACACTCACGACACAGTAGCATTAGCATTCGCGTTGACAGAAGAAGCTATCGAAGATAACCTCTACGACAGAATCTCTTCTAGATACACAAAGGCTTTAGCACGTTCAATGGCGACATCAAAACAAGTTAAAGGTGCAAACGTACTTAATAATGCGTTCCAAGCTTCCGGCTACAATGGCGGAGACGGCGAATCATTATGTGGTAACGCTCACCCTACACTTAATGGTAACCAAACTAACATCCCTACTACTGCAGCAGACTTATCTGAAACATCTTTAGAGCAAGCGTTGATTGACATCGCTTCTTTCCAAGATGAAAGAGGTCTTAAAATTGCAGCTCAAGGAATGAAAATGATCATCCCTAAAGAGCTTCAGTTTACTGCTGAGAGAATTATGAAGTCTCAAGGTAGAGTTGGTACTGCGGATAACGATATCAATGCTGTTAAAAGCATGGGTATGGTTCCTCAGGGATTTGTAGTTAATCACTACTTATCTGATACTGACGCTTGGTTTATCAAAACTGATGTACCAAATGGAATGAAGCACTTCGTTAGAGCACCATTAAAAACAGCTATGGAAGGCGACTTCGATACTGGAAACGTTAGATACAAAGCTAGAGAAAGATACAGCTTCGGCTGGTCTGACTGGAGAGGTATCTACGGAAACCAAGGTGCTTAATAACTAATTAAGTCTTTAAACTAATATTAAGGGGCGGCTTGACCGCCCCTTTTTTTTGTGTTATGGTAAAAAATCAAAAGGTAATAATGAAAACATTTAGAATACAGATAAGAGCTTACGGTTATTATGCCGATTTTAAGGTAGAATCGAACGACACTCCCGAAGATCTTGAAAAAGCTATTATTGACAAACTGGGACAAAATGTTGTAAAGTGGGACAGTGCTGGAGAATTTTTTGGAGGCACTAACTATATTACCTATGAGGAGGTCCAAGACTATGGTAACAGACCTATACAAACAAAAAAGGTCCTTGGAGTTGAACTGGCAACAGGAGTATAATGAA
>VTLG01001151.1_pt1 | contig 17412 bp, 18 predicted proteins | sample 4694571 | NCBI WGS metagenome assembly VTLG01 (sample SAMN12604809, study PRJNA352737) | marine metagenome | biome: ENVO:00000447; feature: ENVO:00000209|ENVO:00000569|ENVO:01000036; material: ENVO:00002151; isolation source: viral sequences binned using virsorter ...
TTGATGGAACACTAGATAGTAACTTTGCTTCTGTGACATTAGCAACTATGAATACAGGGTCTCACGATATTATGCTTGGTGATGCTCTTCCTCATACTTCTGGCGACCAATTTGCTGGTTACTTGGATGAGATAAGAATATCCAACACAGCTCGCTATACTGCTAATTTTACTCCCAGCACAAGTGCATTTACTAATGATGACAATACATATCTATTAATGCATTGTGATGGTGCTAATGACGGCACTACTTTTACAGATAGTGCTACAGGACATCCAATTTCAGTCAATGGTGGTGCGAGAGTTGTTGCTCCCAAGTTCGGTAAAGGTTGTTACCGTAATAATGGTAGTGGTAATGGTTTAGCAATTCGTAGTGGGAAGGAACCTTGGGCAGAGTTTGATACAGGAAAGTTTACTGTAGAGGCGTGGGTCTGTCTTGATAATATTGGTACTAATAACCAACAATTCTTTACTCACCGATGGGGAGTCAATAGCGGTGATTGGGTGTTCTGGTGGGATTCTTCTACTGGACTAAACTGGTCGGGTAGTAGTAATACATTAGCACAAGGCGGCACAACAGGTTGGGCAAATAATACATGGGTTCATATTGCTGCGTGTAGGTCTGGCACTACCAATAGAATTTTTGTGAATGGTACAGTTGTTGCAACTAATACTAGTGCAACACAAAACTATAATGCAACAGCCAAAGTTTATTTAATGTCTTATGGTACTTCATCAGGAGACCAAAGTTCTGGTGCAGCGACAGGATTTATGGATGAAGCTCGTATAATACAAGGGAAAGCACTTTTTATTGACTTTACTCCTGCAACCACAGCCTTTTCTTCTGACGCCAATACAAAATTATTAATGCACATGGATGGTTCAGATGGAGGAACTACTTTTACAGACTCATCTGGTTCGCCGCATACAATAACTCCTTCTGGAAATACTCATACTGATACTACAATAAAAAAGATAGGTACTGCATCAGCACAGTTTGATGGTAATGGAGATTATCTTACACTTGCCGATTCAGCAGATTGGGATATAGGAACAAATTGGACTGCTGAATTTTGGGCGTATAATAGTACTTCTGTTAATGATACTTATGTTTTAAACCATTCTACTGATGCAGATAATCTGTGGGGCATAAAAATGAATACAAATTGTTCCCCACGATTTTTTATACAAGTTAGTGGTACTAATACTGTATTAATAAACGGATCGGCTAATTCGGCACGGGCTAATCAATGGACTCATTATGCTATAGTAAAAGAAGGGTCTGTTTGGACCTGGTATATTAATGGGGAGTATGATACTACAGTTACAGATTCTTCTGCTGATCCTGGTTTTTCTGGGCCATTATATTTTAGTAGAAATTATGCATCTGCTACAGGACAAAATTTTACAGGATATATAGACGAGGTTAGAATATCCAATACGGCACGCTATACTGCAAACTTTACTCCTCCAACTTCTGCTTATAATGATGGTAGAGATACGCCATTTCTAATGCATATGGATGGTGGGATACTTATAGATGAAACAACTGGCTTTGCAACTGGTGCTGGTGAAGGCATATATGCTTACAATGCGGCGGTTAATGCAATCTTTTATGAGCCAGCTACTCCTAATTTACCATTAGCAACTAATAAGTCTATAGTAAATTTTCCTGGCAATGGTTATTTGGGGATGCCCAACAGTGCAGACTTTGAATTTGGTACAGGAGATTTTACCATAGAGTGTTGGATGTATCTCACTAAAGACCAAGATAACAGAAGTCTTTTTGGAACCGATGCAGATGGTTCTAATAGTGGATGTCAGATAGAATTTGTAAATGCAGATGAACATATAGCAACTTATGATTATGATTTAGAGGGTAATTGGAATGAGGTTACTAAATCAAATAAACCAATTCCTTTAGGTCGATGGATACATTTTGCATATGTCAGAAATTCACTTGCCTTCACTCTGTATATAAATGGTGTAGCACAAACGCCAACTGGATTTACTAGTAATAATGCAGTAGGTCATTCTCTGGGCCCGCATTGGGGATTTCATAGAACCGACTCCGGTAGATATTTAGATGATGTCTATTTGGATCAAATGAGAATATCCAATAATGCTAGGTACACAAGTGATTTTACTCCACCAACAGCTCCCTTTACAGCCGATACTAATACATTGTCATTGATACAATCAGGTTGGTCAGAAGGTACTATCGGTGCAGACCACTCGGGCAACTATAATACTTTTACACCTAATAATATGGCCGGAGATGATAGTCTGCTTGATAGTCCTATGAATAACTTTTGTGTGCTTAATCCTTTAGCATTTCGTAGATACGGTGGGTCTGCTAATGAGCCTTGGACATTAAGTGAGGGTAATTTAAAGGGTGAGATGAATAATAATAACCATCAATCTTTTGTCGTAGGAACAATACCCGTTGCATCAGGAAAATTTTATTTTGAATATTACATATATGAAATTAATGGATCAAATGGTATTTATGGTGGGATAGGAGGAGATAGACCTTGTTACTCTAATAACAATTATCTTCATGGTGCAAGTGAATCTAATTTTCCATATGTAGAATGGCATACTAATGCCCATGCTGGAACTAATGTTACAGGTGCAACGGCGGCAGGTTCTCATGGAACATCAGCCACAACAGGCGACATTATAATGACCGCCTTTGATTTGGATAATGGAAAATGCTATTGGGGTAAAAACGGAACTTGGTTTAATAGTGGTAATCCAGCTACGGGAACTAATCCAGGAGTATCTGGTTTCTTGGGTGCACCCACAACTAATTGGATTATATATTGGGATGGTAACGCTAGTGGTGGGGCTGGTGGAGTTGTATTAAACGGTGGCCAAGACAGTTCGTTTGCTGGGTATGAAACATCACAAGGTAATCAGGACGGAAATAACAAAGGTGATTTCTATTATGCTCCGCCTGCAGGATTCCTTGCGCTTTGTACGGACAATTTAGAGGACCCAAGTATTGCTTTGCCGGGTGAGAATTTTAATACTGTTCTTTGGTCTGGTGTAAATGCCGCTAATAGCATAACCGGAGTTGGTTTCCAGCCTGATATGTTATGGTTCAAGGCTAGAAATAACTCAAGTAACCATAGAGTGCAGGATGCTGTAAGGGGTGCAACTAATCCGCTATATCCTAATGATAGTGCTGTCTCATCGGCTGGTGATACAAACTTAAATGCATTTGATTCTGATGGTTTTAGTATGAATCAAAACCCACAGAGTGGCGGCATGGGTAACTTTGCTTCAGATACATATGTAGGATGGAACTGGAAAGCTGGTGGCGCACCGACGGCAACCAACTCTGCTGGTGCTGGTAATGTACCAACTGCCGGTAGTGTAAAGATAAATGGATCTAATTCATCTTCTGCACTTGCCGGAACAATACCAGCAAAGAAAATATCGGCAAATACTACGGCTGGATTTTCAATAGTTCAATATACCGGAACAGGTTCGGGCGGAACTATAGCCCATGGGCTGAGTAAAGCGCCTGATATGATTATCTCTAAAGGCTATAGTACTGGTGCTGCTTATAACTGGAGAGTAGGTGGTGCTGCACTAGGTATGACAAGTGCTGACTATAGTATGCGTCTAGATTTAGATAATGCCGAGCAAAATTTGTCAGGCGTTTTTGGTGCATATCCCGCTGCAACTGTATGGACTATTGGTACTGATGCTGGTGTAAATGATTCGGGAAAAGATTATATCGTTTATTGCTTCCATAATGTCGAAGGTTATTCAAAGGTCGATTTTTTCGGTGGGAATGCGGACACTAATGGCTCATTTATATATACAGGTTTCCGACCAGCCTATACAATTATAAAAAGAGTATATACTGCAAATGATTGGATGATAGGTGATGACGAAACCAGCCCATACAATGTAACAAACAATATGTTAAGGGCAAATATAACTAATGCACAGCAGAGTGGGAATTATGTAGACTATCTTTCTAATGGATTTAAGTTGAGATTAAGTGGTAATGCCTTGAATGGAGCTGGACGTTATCTCTATCTAGCCTTTGCCGAATATCCGTTTAAGACAACCAATGCCAGATAGAAATGTATAAATAGTAATAACAAAACAATTAGTAGAGAATAAGATTATGCCACTAACAAAATTAGATGTAAAAGGAATTAAAGACGGCACAGACGGACAACTGATTACTTGGGATGCAAGTGCGGTTGCGGATACTGTTGCAACTGGTGGGGCGACTCAAGTTCTCACATCTCAAGGTACAGGTGCAAAACCCGTATTTCAAGATGTAGTAGATAACGCTGCTGCCATGGCATTGGCACTTGGAGGATAATAGACAATGGCAAATGCATTTACAAACAAAGGTGTTGCTATAGCAGCCGTACATGGAGCTACACCTACAGACATATATCAAGTACCCTCAACTGTTAATTCTTCAGTGGTACATTCAATATATGTTGCTAACGTAGATGGTACAAATGCGGCAACAGTTAATATTGAAGTATCGACAGACGGTGCTGGTTCGGCAAACTTTTTTCATGTCGCCAAGACAGTGCAAGTCCCTGCTGATTCATCTCTCATACTAGACAAACCTATTAACTTGCGTAATGCGAGTACAGGAACTGCTGGTGATAAGATGAGAGCAACATCATCAGCCGCTGGGGATCTAGAATGTTTTATTAGTATATTGGAGATTACTAACTAATGTCTTATCTCGGTCAAGCTGCATTAAAGAACACTGAATTAAAATTATTTAATGTTACTAGTTCTACATCAGCTACCCATACACTTTCTTGGACTGCGGCCAATGAGCAAAGTTTGTTCATTACAATCAATGGCGTTAAACAACAGGAAGATGCTTATAGTATAGCTGGTAGTCCTACTGTTATTACATTATCATCTGCTCTAGTAGCAACTGATAAGATGGAAGTGGTGGGTGTACTTGATATCGGTGAAATCACAGTCGTTGGTGATAACTCGGTATCAACTGCAAAGATTGCTCCTAATGCAGTTACTTTTACAGAACTGGCAGACCAGACTCAAGGTGATGTTATGGTATATGGTGCCTCAGGTGCTCCAGGCAGACTTGCAATAGGTACAGCAGGACAGGCGTTAGTAGTAAATACTGGTGCGACTGCTGTAGAATGGGGTGATGGTGGTGGAGCTACAGGCGGTGGTACAGATAAAATATTTTACAACAATGGTCAGACTGTAACTACAGCCTATACTGTACCGTCAGGCGAGAATGCTATGAGTGCAGGTCCTGTGTCAGTGAATAGTGGAATCAATGTAACATTAACAGGTACATCCGAATGGGTAATCGTGTAATATGGGACAGCTATACGTTGATACAATTGAACCGCAGAGTGGAACATCACTTACTATAGGTGAATCTGGACAGAACACAGTTTTAGCTGGTAATGATATTCGTGCCAACGTCCTTCAGGACGCTGGTGGGAATGCTATTCTAACTTCCAATGGTAGTGGAACTCTATCTGGTGTTAATTCTGGATTTGGTTCTGCGATGTCTGTGTTGAGCACCACAACAGTTTCTAGTGCTGTTGCTTCTGTTTCCTTTACATCTGGAATTGACAGCACGTATAAACAATACATGGTAACTTGGTGGGGAGTTCATGGAACAACAGCTGATACAGATTGGTTAATGCAAGGTAGTATAGATGGTGGAAGTAATTACAACGTAAGTACTACCACAACAACCTGGCGAGGTTGGGGTAAATCAGACGGTTCAAATCCCAATATTAATGCTTGGCAAGCTCAACCCGCATGGGACGTTAATAATAGCACTAGTTTTTTTCCAGTAGCACCGGATTATAATCCTACATCATCTACTGTACATGGAAGATTGATAATATTTGATCCTTCAAGTACTACCTACTATAAACCATTTTGGACTGATGTAATAACTACTTTAAATAGTGGTGATACAAACGCAATGTGGTTTCGTATGGCTGGACATTTTCAAGTTGCCAATTCAGCAATAAATGCACTATCGTTTAAATTTGATAGTCCTGCTGCTAATATAGATGCTGGTATTTTTAAGTTATGGGGAATTAAATAATGTCCAGAATTTATGTAGATACAGTCTTACCAGAAACATCAGGTATAGGCGAAGCTCTTAATATTGGAGCTTCTGGTGATACTGTTACACTCCCTGCTGGTGTTACATTAAAGACAAATAAACTTACAGATGCCGGTGGTAATAATTTAATTACTTCTGACGGTTCAGGCAATCTTACTCTGAATAATGGGTTTCAAGGTAGTTTTAAATTAATAACTACTAATACATTTACTAACCAAGCACAGGCAGATTTTACTACTGGTATAGATACAACCTATAACTTTTATGCACTTTATTTGTCAAATATTGTCGCTGCAACGGATAATGCAAATTTTAATATGCAATTCAAATCAGGTGGTTCTTGGACGGCAGCTTATAAAACATCGACAGCGTATTATTCTTACCATGAAGAAGATGATGGTGGTAATGGTTTAAGTTATAGTAATAGTCACGACCAAGCCAATGATGCAGGAGAGCAAGTTATTTTTGAAGGTGTAGATGACAGAGGCCATCAAGGATTAGGTGGTGAAATATACTTGTGGAATCCAGCTGGAACAACTTATTCTGGTAAAGTTTACACTACTGAAATGATAGGAACGAGAAGTCCTGATTGGGTAGTTAGATTTGCGACTCAGGGTATGACCACCATAACAGCTGCTATAACTGGGATACGTTTTAAAATGAATTCTGGAAATTTCAGTGGTACGATAAAACTGTATGGGATAGGCGGATAATGGCAAAATTAAGAGCAACAAATATTGATCCTAAAACAGCAACCACTTTAACACTTGGAGCTAGTGGGGATAGTGTAACATTTGCTAGTACAGAGATACGAGCAAATACACTTAAAGATGCTGGTGGAAATACTTTGTGGACATCCAATGGCACTGGAACTGTAAGTAGTGTAAATAGTGCTTTGTCTGGTGGTGGTTGGACTAAAATAAGTTCCAATACTATTGCATCGGGCACTACTACTTTTAATATTACTACAGGACTTGATACTACTTATCCTGAGTATATGTTCATAATAAATGATTTTATGGGTCCCGATGGAGTTAATACTCGTTTGATGATGAATTTTACCTCAGATGGTGGCACTACTATGTTATCTAAAACTTCGGTATATGGTAAGGTAGCACATTACCAAGGCGGTTCTGGTGGAGCATTCCATGAATTAGGAAACAATGCTTATTCATTAAGAGCTAACACTGCTTATCAACCAATAAGTGATACTCCTATAAACTTTACAGGGACTAATTCTTCAGCGTGGAAAATCCATCTATATGGTAATAACGAAACTACTTATTATAAGTTTTATAGGGTTACTGGTGCTTATATGCAAAATGGATCTTCAGGATCACAATGGTTTGAAGGTCCTGAAATTGTAGGACGAATAAACGCAACTACCACCATTAATAGTTTTCATCTTCAAATGGAGAGTGGTAATATGCGAAATGGTATAGTGGATATGTATGGGATCGCCTAATGAGCCGTGTATATGCAGATACCATTGAACCGAGGAAACCAACCCAAGATATAACTCTTGGGACTACTGGTGAAACCATTACTCTGCCGGGTAATGATCTCCGTGTAAACACAGTCAAAGACAAGGGTGGGAACACTCTTTGGACTTCTGATGGTTCTGGTACTCTTTCAAGTGTCAATAGTGGACTGAAAGGTGATTTTGTTTTACTTTCAACACAGACAGCATCTAATTCTACTAGTGTTGAATTTACATCAGGAATAGACTCAACCTACGATGTTTATATGTTTAAGTTTATAGATATAAATCCAACTGCGACATCCAATGCGATATTTCAATTTCAAGCTAATGTGTCTGGTGAAACCGGCTTTAACGAGACTATCACAAGTACTTATTTTAAGGCTTATCACGCTGAGAATGGTAGTGCTTCTGCCCTAACTTATGATTCTGGTGAGGATCAGGCACAAGGAACGGCGTATCAAAATCTTGCGAATAGTGTTGGATCGGAATCGGATGAATGTGCTGTAGGGCAGTTGTATCTTTTTGCACCATCTAATACAACTTATGTAAAACATTTTTACACAGTGGGTCAGTATCTTCATGCGAGTGACTACTCTCAAAATCATTTTTGTGCTGGGTACTTTAATGTTACTGGGGCTATTACACAATTATCTTTTAAGTTTAACTCAGGTAATTTTGATGGCGTCATAAAGATGTATGGATTATAATAATGGGTAAACTACGAGTACATAATATAGAAGCTCAGACTGGGACTAATGTAGACCTAGGAGCTGCTGGCGATAATGTAACTATAGCTAGTAATTCTATTCAAACAAATCTATATAAAGATTCTGGTGGGAATACAATCTTTCAGTCTGATGGTGCAGGAACATTATCTAATGTTAATAGTGGTATGAGTGGTGCGGGACCTAAATTAATTTTAAGTCAAGATGGTAGCGGTTCTTCTCAGGTGAATTTTACATCAGGAATTGATAGCACCTATGATGTGTATATGTTTGTATTTGTAAATATCCATTCTCAAAATGATGGTGCAAATTTTTGGTTTCAGGCTGGAGGTTCTTATAATACAACTATAACAAGTTCATATTTTAGAGCCAATCATGGTGAGGATAACAGTGGTGGGAGTCTTGCCGATGCATCGGCAGCAAATGCTCAGGCACAGGGAACTGGTTGGCAAATTTTGTTCCATGAAATGGATAATGATAACGATAGTAATGTTGGTGGTATACTTTATTTGTATAGTCCATCTAGCACTACTTATGTAAAGCAGTGGAACTGTACTATGCAAGGAGTACAAAATTCTGCATGGACTCAGAATACTTTTTCTGCTGGCTATTTTAATACAACGTCTGCGATAACTCAAGTTGGATTTAAATGTGCTAGTGGTAATATGGAATCTGGAACAATCAAAATGTATGGTATAGCATAATGAGTCATCAGAATTCAACAATATCAGTAAACACGATTGAACCTCAAAGTGGGACTACTCTCACTATTGGTCAGTCTGGCCAGAATGTTGTAATCAATGCTGATAGTATAAAGAATAATGTAATGAAAGATGCAGGCGGTAATGCACTTTTTACTTCTAATGGTTCAGGAGTATTATCTGGTCTCAATGCAGGGTTTGGTTCTGCACAAGCATTAATATCAACTCAAACTCCATCTGGTGTCGCATCGGTAAATTTTACGTCCGGGATTGATTCTACTTATAAGGAATATGTTTTTTATTGTATCAATATGAATCCAGCATCAAATTCATTTTTTCAATTTCAATGTAGTACAGATGGGGGTTCAACTTATAATACAACAATAACATCTACATTTTTTAAAGCCTATATGCAAGAATCTGGAAGTAGTCCAGGATTAGGATATGTTGGTAGTGATGACCAAGCTCAAGGTACAGCTTATCAAAATTTAATGGAAGATGTTAGTAATGTAGCAGATAGTGGATTTATTTTAGAGTTACATTTATTTAATCCATCTAGTACAACCTATGTGAAAAACTTTTATGCAAGAGGTGGTGGATTTACGTCTGGCCCTACACAGAATGATACCTTCCCGGCGGGCTATTTTAATACGACCTCGGCTATAAATGCAATTAGCTTTAAATTTAGTAGTGGAAATATAGATGCCGGCAAGATAAAGATGTATGGAATTAAATAAACAACAAGTATAAATAGTATAATAGAACACAATAATGGAGTAATGAACAATGCCTAGATATAAAATGGTGGATGGTGTATCCATCCAGTTTACGGCAGAAGAAGAAACCGCAAGAGACAACGAAGAAGCTGCATGGGCTGCTGGTGAAGATGACCGAGCCCTTGCTGGTATGCGTGAAGAACGCAATCGTCTATTGGCTGAAACAGATTGGTATGCTGGGTCAGACTTAACTATGTCTGCTGAGATGACAGCATATCGTAAAGACTTGCGTGACCTTCCTGCTGGTAAAACAACCAAAGCTCATGTAGATGCAGCGACTTGGCCGACTAAACCGGCAGCTTAATAAGGGGCTTTACTAATGCCTAGAACAACTATAAGAAGCGAAGATATAACAGACCTTCAAGTAAAGACTGCTGATATAGAAGCGGCCGCAGTTACATCTGCTAAGTTAGCAGCAGGGGCTGTAGACACAACTCAGATTACCGCTAATAAAGATGATATAGCAATACTTGCTTTTAAAGTAGCGGCAAATGGTAGTTTAGCTCGCTATAATTTAGTAGACCAATCTGTGGATGATTTTCAAGATGCGAGTGGTGTGGATGCTTCAGCGTCTACTAATGAAAATAGAGATTCAACTGGAAAGTATTATTATGGTGGAACAAGTACAACTCCGACAGCTTCTGGCGGAACAGTAACGACTGTAGGCGATTATACGATTCATTCATTTTTATCTGGTACTACTAATTATACCAACAACACAGCACAAGCTACAGATATTTTAATTGTTGCCGGAGGCGGTGGCGGTGGCGGCCATGATGGTGGTGGCGGTGGTGCTGGTGGTGTTCGTGTTTTAGCTGCACAATCTATAGGAACATCTGGTGCGACAGTGATTGTTGGTGGTGGCGGTACTGGTGTAGCGCCTGCAAGTGCTCAAGGTGGAGATGGTAGTAACTCCTCAGTTGCTATAGGTGGTGGTGCTACATTGACAGCCACAGGCGGTGGTGGTGGAGGCAGTGAGAATTCAACTGGTAGAACAGGTGGTTCTGGTGGTGGTGGCGGACAAGCTAGTGCTAACCCATCCAACACTCCAGGAGGTGCTGGTAATGCAGGAAGTTATTCGCCTGTAGAAGGTTATGGTGGTGGTAGTGGTAGTAATCAGCCGCCTGGTTATGGCGGTGGCGGTGGTGGTGGTGCTGGAGAAGCTGGTACGAATGCTAACAATAGTGGTAATGAAGGTAATGGTGGTGACGGCATTCAAAATGCTTGGCGTACAGGCTCTAACGTCTATTATGGTGGAGGCGGTGGTGGTTGTGGAAGAAATACTGCGGGAACTGGAGGCCAAGGGGGTGGTGCTAATGGTGCAACGAGTGGTGCTAATGGTGGCACAGCACCAGCAAATACTGGCGGTGGCGCCGGTGGTGGTGCCGATAGTGGATATAGTGGTGGTAATGGTGGTTCGGGTATCGTTGTTTTAAGACGACTCACAAATGCGACTGATCCAGCTAATTTAACACTTGTTTCTAATGCTCAAACAGCGCAAGCTGCACCGACTAAAGCTGATGTAGTATTAACCTATACTAATGGTTCTGGTACGGCAACAATCAATACGGATCTAATTGCTTCTGTATCTAGAGATAATGGGACAACATATACTACCGCAACTCTTACTTCACAAGGAACAACAGCTGGTCATACTATTTTAACAGCCAACGATATAGATATTTCAGGACAACCTTCTGGTACGTCTATGCGATGGAAGGTAGCTACAGCAAATCAAAGTGCTACTAAAGAAACTTATATTCACGCAGTAAGTTTAGGCTGGGCGTAATAAATAATAACGAGAAAGAATAAATGTCATATATAGGCGAACAACCAAGATTTAGTGATTACCCATCACAACTCTTATCACCAAATGGAACAGATACATCTTTTACACTAACGAATAGTGTACAAACTCCTGCGAGTATTATTGTATCTATTTCTGGTGTTAAACAGTCGGTTGGTGCTTATGCTGTGTCTGGTACAACACTAGACTTTGGTGCAGGCAACCCGCCTCCTGCTGGTACACAGACTTTGGAGATTGTTTATCTTGGGCTGAAAGCAGACCCAGCACCAATACAAGACCAGACATTAGGATTAAATGCCATAATGAGAACTAATGCACAGACTATTGATGCTAACATGAGTGTGGCATCAACAGTAAATGCTCAGTCAGCTGGGCCAATTACAATTTCAGACCCGTATGTAGTTACAGTATTGGGTTATTGGACGGTGGTATAATATGGGAACATTAAGTGTAGACAAATTAGTAAAGACTAGTTCTGGTGCCGCAGAGTTTACATTGCCGGCAGCTGATGGTACATCTGGTCAGGCAATGATTACAGATGGTTCAGGTCAATTAAGTTTAGGAGATGTTACTGTACCTACTGATGGTGTTGGTGTTGCTCAATTATCAGCAACAGGAACAGCATCTGGATCAACCGCATTATTTGGTGACAATGCATGGAAGGCAGTATCAGATGTTTCTGGTCTTGCTTCAGTACAAGTATTTACCACTCTAGGGTCTCAACCCTGGACTCGCCCAACTGGTATTACTAAAGTTATAGTTGAAGTACTAGGCGGTGGTGGAAGTGGTGGTAAAAGAAACTCTAACGGCGCTGCAATGGGTGGCGGCGGTGGTGGTGGATACGCTAAAAAATTATTAGATGTATCTTCTATTGCATCTGCTACTATTGTAGTTGGTGCCGGTGGTGCATCTCAAACAACTAATGATACGAATGGTAATGATGGTGTCGCTAGTTCTTGGAGTGATGGTACAAATACAATTACAGGAAACGGCGGTACTGGTGGAGAAGGAACTACTCCTTATGGTAGGAAAGTAGGAGGCACAGGAGTTGGTGGTGACTTCAATGTACAAGGTGGTACTGGTACAGCTGGTGGAGGATCTAATTATGCAGGATCTACAATTTATGGAGAGGGTGGTTGTAATATTTGGACTGGACAAATGACTACCGATCCTCCTTCTGGTTATGGTGCTGGTAGTGGTGGTGGTTATCAAGTAAACACTGATGCCGGCGGCCAAGGGATCGTCATAGTTACGGAATACAAATAAATGAGCAAAGTACTAGTAGACCAAATAGAAAAACGTACAGGTGGTACGGCAATGGATGTGCCGGCTAATGGTAAATGGACAGCCACTAACATTGCCAATGATACTATAACGGCAACACAGATTGCAGCAGATGCTGTTACTAGTTCTGAAATTGCAGATGATGCTGTTACTATTGCTAAACTAGCTGCAACAGGAACAGCACAAGCAGGAACATATCTTCAAGGAAATAATACTTGGGGAGCGATAGCAACATCTGGATTTGTAAAGTATACGGTAGTAACTTCTACTAATGCTACATTTGCTTTAACATCAGGAGTTACTAAGGTTATTGTAGAAGTACAAGCATCTGGTGGTACTGCTGGTTCTAGTCATAGTTCTGGCTATAATGGTGGTAGTGGAGGTGGTGGTGCTTATGCAAGAAAACTATTAACGGGAATGACAGGAGCAACGGATCAACTTAATATAACTATCGGCGCTGTAGCTGGTGTAGGGGCTTCTGGTAATACTACATCGGTTGCTCAAGCTGGAACGGCATCATTCACCACTATAACTTGTGCTGGTGGCGGTGGTGGTGTAACGGCTAGTGGAAGCGCTTCGGGCAATGGTGGGGCAGGTGGTGCTGTTCCCACAACGGGAGATTTTAATATTGGTGGTGGTGGCGGAACAAATGGTGGCGTTGGGTATTCTAACGAGGCAGGAGGTTCTTGGTTGAGCCGATGGAATGGCCGTGTCATTGCAACCGGAGGCGCCGGCGTGGATGCACTAGGTTATGGTGGCGGTGGACCTGCCGCTTATGGTGGATCTCATGCTGGGGGCGATGGTGGTCCTGCTGCAGTAATAGTTTGGGAGTACAAATAATGGCTAGATATGCCGTAGTAGAAAGTGGTACAGTAACTAATATTATTGAATGGGATGGTTCTGCACCTAATCCTGATTCATCAAAGTCTATATTGGCTGACGATAAAGCTCATGTTGGTGGTACTCATGATGGAACAAATTTCTCTGCACCAACACCTCCAGCGGACACAAGAACATATGCAGAAAAACGTAAAGATGCATATCCATCAATACATGATTTTATGGAAGCATATACAGAAAAAGAGATTGGTACTGACTCAACGAAATGGGATGCATACGTCATTGCATATAACAAAGTAAGAACGGATAATCCCAAGTCATAAACAATAACGAGAAAGAATAAATAGTAACATGGCAAGTAAAATTAATGTAGACAAAATTGCAAGAAATTCTGGAACGCCAGAGTTTACTATACCTACAGCAGACGGAGCAGCGAATACAATTCTGCAAACGGATGGTTCTGGTGTATTATCTTTTACACCTAATGTAATAAATTCATCCAATGTAACTTATACAGGTAACAGTGTTCTAGATATCAAAAATGCTGGGGTTGCATCATCAGTTAAATTATATTGTGAAACTGGTAATGCACATTATACAGAAATTAAATCTGGGCCTCATGCAAGTGCTACAAGTTATACACTGACACTGCCTAATGCACCGCCCGCTTCTAATGGTTTAGCCTTAACAGCTACAACTGCTGGTGTGGCGAGTTGGGCAGCTGCCGGTGGTGGTAAAGTATTACAAGTACTTCAAGCAACTAAAACAGATACACAAACCACAACTACTAATGCTTGGGTGGACGTTACTGGATTATCAATTGCGATTACACCAGAGGCAACAACATCTAAAATCTTAGTTTCAGCTATGGTTCAATGTGTTGGTACGGTTGGGGCAGCTGGTGCTTGGACAAACATTGTTAGAGATAGTACAGAAATTGCTATTGCTACTGGAGTGGGAAGTAGGTGGGCAGCATCCGCATTTGGTTATGCACCAGATGCTGGTGATACAAGGCATCATTCAACCGTATGGCTGGACTCACCTTCAACTACGAGTGCTACAACATATAAAGTGCAATTCACTGCTAATGGATCCAATACTGCATACATTAATAGAACTGCAGCAGATGGGAATAATGCTGCATATGCTAGAGGTGTAAGTTCAATAACAGTAATGGAGATAGGCGTATGACTGATATTACTAATGCAATTTTAGCGCTAGACCCTAATGCTGAAGTTTCTGTAAATGCAGAAGATGTAAACCAAATTACTTGGCATGATGGTAATCCTAATAGTATTACTGTTGCTCAAATTCAAACAAAGCAAGCAGAATTACAAACGGCACATGATGCTAAGGCTTATGCAAGAGCTCGGGCTTCTGCATACCCATCAATCGGCGACCAACTAGATATGCTCTGGCACGCTATAGATGATAACTCAACATTAAAAACGAGATATGCTGATTTTCATACAGCAATCAAGGCTGTTAAAGACGCCAACCCCAAGTAAGAGGCCAAGACAATGGCTCTTACTAAAACCAAAACAACAAGTTTCGACATCAGTGCTGGTTCAATTCCTAGTACTGCCATCAAAGCACTTGGTATTGAAAACGCATCATTCGCTGACTTAGCCGTTACTGTAGACAAAGCAAATATTACAGGAGTATCTTATCCTGGGTTTGAAGAAGATGTGGCACTTCTTGGATTTAAAATTGCTGCAAACGGCTCTTTAGGAAAATATGATTTAGTTGACCAAGCTGTGGATGCATTTGAAGATGCTAGTGGTATAGATGCTTCAGCGTCTACTAATGAAACAAGAAATGCGTCCGGAAAATACTATGCGGGCGAAACACAAACTTCGGGAACCGTAGAGTTTGAAACTGATGCAAATACTAAAGTTTTATACCACTTTGATGGAGATGATGGCTCAACCACATTTACTGATTCATCGGGCAACGGTATAAATGCTACCGCTAATGGTGATGCACGATTAGATACAGGATCAAAGAAAATAGGCACGGCATCGTATGAAGCGCCAACAAGCGGAAACTCATTCATAAGGACTGCGGGCTCAACGAGTTTGAAGTCAACAGGCGATTTTACGGTTGAGAGTTGGGTCAACAGTACTTATACAACTCATTCTTCCTATCTCGATTTTAGAAATCCAAATGCTGGTTTGTACATGGATTGGCACTATCAAGGTAATACAGGTCGATTGATGTTTTGTTTTGGTGATGATGTTGCTGCATCCACTCGACTGTTTGATTGTACAAATATAGAAGATGGTAATTGGCATCATGTAGCCCTCGTAAGAGATTCGGATACCTCTTGGTATTTCTATTACGATGGTGTTTCTATATCCCCTATTAGTGGTTCTATGACAGCCAATTTAACCAAAGAAATTAACCCTGATGCTTCTGGAATTTATATCAGTACAAATCCTGATAACAGTGGTACTTGGCGAGGTCACAAAGACGAGTTTCGTTTTAGTAATAATGTTCGGTATCCAGGCGGAACGTCTTTTACACCTAACGCAGGAACTATTACTAGCTATAACAACATGACCCTAGTATCCAATTCAACAACCGCACAGTCAGCGCCGACAAAAGGCGATATGGTGATGACCTATACTAACGGTACAGGGACTGCTGTTATAAATACTGATATAACTGCTGAATTTTCTGCGGACAATGGTTCAACATGGACTGCAATGACATTGGCCTCACAGGGAACAACAGGTGGACATACAATACTAACCGCCAGTGATGTAACACGAACATCAACATCAGGAACAAGCATGAGATATAGAATAAAAACATTAAACCAAAGTGCTTCTAAGAGCACAAGAATTCATGCAGTCTCACTAGGATGGTCATAAAATGGTTTTAACAAAAATACCTGGTGAACTAATTGCCGACAATTCAATCGCAACTGCTGACTTAGCAGATGGTGCGGTAACAACTGCAAAGATTGCTGCGAACACAGTAACAGCAGCCAAACTTTCAAGTGGTGCTGCTGAACAAGCTGCAACTGGACTCAAATCTGATATTGCATTGTTGGCTTTCAAGACACAAGCAAACGGAAATTTAGCAAAATATAATTTAATAGACCAGACGATAGATTCTTTTGAAGATGCTGATGGTATTAATGCCTCAGCGTCTACCAATGAACTGAGAGCTTCAACTGGTAAGTATTATTCGGGTGGTACAGCGGGCGCTGAACAAACAGTAGTAAAATCTTATACAGGTGCAAACCAAACATTTGTAGTTCCAACTAGGGTATTGGATAGTGCTATAAACTTTATAGCGTGGGGAGCGGCAGGTGGTAGTGGCAACAATTCGGCCGGTACTGGAGGAGGTGGTGGTTTTATTGAAGGTAATGTAACTGTTGTGGGTGGAGAAACGCTCAATGTGAAAGTTGGTCAAGGTGGCCAAATTGCTCATTCCAGTGCATCAAATCCTGGTGGTGGAGGTGGTGGTACTGGAATTTATAGAAGTTCAACTGTTTTAGCAATTGCTGGAGCAGGAGGTGGTGGAGAGAATGCCGAACTTGGTGGCGCCGGAGGTGGAACCACAGGTGGGGCGGGTAATTCTCCCGGAGCGGCTACAGACGCAAACGGCGGTACTCAATCCGCTGGTGGCGCCGCTGTAGATGGCGGTGGAGCAGGATCACTAAATCAGG
>VTLG01001152.1_pt1 | contig 17405 bp, 27 predicted proteins | sample 4694571 | NCBI WGS metagenome assembly VTLG01 (sample SAMN12604809, study PRJNA352737) | marine metagenome | biome: ENVO:00000447; feature: ENVO:00000209|ENVO:00000569|ENVO:01000036; material: ENVO:00002151; isolation source: viral sequences binned using virsorter ...
ATCTGTTATTGGAACAAAACTTTGAGGATTGCTGTGGGGATAATACCCTGAAGCATGACCAGAGAGTTTTTTGTGGAAAAGTTCAATGAATTGTCCAGAATCTATTTGGCCAGTATTTAATTTGCTAGGCATAAGCTCTTATTTCGACTTAATTACACTTAAAAAATCATAACAGGATCAAAAGTATCCTTATTATTGTCAGTTTTGAAGTTAACTATGTCGTTATAAAGCTTAAGCCCCCAATTCGCCAACATTAATGCTGAATAATTATCTTTTCTAGCCTTGTTAGGAGACGTAGACCTTTTAAGGTGTTGTGGTAGGTCAAAATTCTGTGCTCCTCGTGCCGTAGCCTTATGTTCCACTAAGCTGCACTGCTTCTTTGTCTGACTAATCATGTCGTCTTGATGCTCTATTAAATCTAACATGGTCCAATCTTTCCTGTCTCCAGTAAAAATTATTTTCTTTGGGGAAGGAAGCCTAAGGGTACTTGTCCTATTGAAGAAGGTTTCGTTAGAAGCCGTCCTTGAAGCAAATAAAACCTTTCTATAATCTATACAAGCCTGAAGATATTCGTTAGCTCTTCGAATAAATGCTGTGGTAAATACCTGATTAAAACAAATTTGATTATTCTCTAAATTGTATTTTACTTTGGCTATTTTTAGAGACTTCTGATAGTCCAAGCCCTCTGCATCAGAGTTAAGCGGAACAGTTTTTAATTCGGTTCGTATATCTTTAAAGTATTGGGACTCATTGCAGCTATCCAGAAATGTATCAGAACCAGCGTTATCCAAACAAACAAAAACAATATTAAAAGCCTGAAACAAATAAGCTAAATATTTAACATGATTACTCAGGTTACCCAAACCAGCATATGAATGCACCAAAGTACCCAAGCCGGTGTCGTCGTCTATTTCCATAACAGCTATGGCAAAATAATCCGCAGAAGGACTATCGCTCATATTAGGGTCAATACCTAAAACATACCTCTTTCCGCTTCGACCAACCAAAAGAGTGCTAGGCTCCTCATCCCCTTTTAAAGTGCAAGCGTCCATCTTTCTTGCGCTGAAGTAGCTGTCGCTACCATCGGTAAACTGAGCGCAATATTCTCGTTGAAAAGAATAATGAGAAGAGCCTCCCTCTGAAGCTTCGTCAATAATAGTTTTGTCTATCATCTCCTTTGGTAGAGCTTCGTACCCCAATTGAGACACAAAGTATTTAGCTTCTATAGAACTTTCTTTATCTTGTATTTTGTTTATCCACTCTTGGTAAGTCTTGTATAAATTTTCAAAAGTATAACTAGCGGAAGACAAAGCTATCATCTTAGAAGTATTTTCAAACTTGGTTCTATCTTTCTCTTCTATTGCTCCCTGCTCTATTAATTCGTCTTCCACTTCCTTGATTTGCATTCTCCTTGTCATGTCTTGTGGGGCGACCAAGAAAGGCATTAAAACGTTTTTAATTATATCTTCTGGCAAAAGGAGAAACTCATCAAGAACAAGTACGTTAGCCCTAAAACCACGAATCTTTTCTCCGCTCAATGGAATCGCAGTAATCGTCCCATTGTTTATTTTCCATTCGTATTGGTCGTTTCTTTTTACCTTAGCTCCAAAAGCTTGAGCCAATAGAGCTGCTTCTTTTGTCTCTACTATTTTTTCTATATTGTTAAAAATGAATCTCGCCGTACGGAAAGTTGGGCCAGCTATGAGTATCTTTGTGTTAGGTTCGAAAATGCATTGAAGAAAACAGTAAACCGCAGCTATGAAACTTTTACCGCAGCCACGACCCCATACACACATGCTGAAATTCCTATTAAATAAAGCCCTTAAGGTTATCTCTTGGTAGGGTGCCAGTTTTATGCCACTCAAAAGATATGTGGTGAAATATAAATTATTTCTGAGAAATTCCGACAGAGAGACTTTCGCCTCTTTATCTTCTAGGTACCCTTCCAGCTTGGCTAACCTAGAATTTACGTCATCTTTTTCTACTTCGTATTTTTCAGGACAAGACCACATGTTAAAAAAGTTTTAAGTCGTAAGCCAATTGCAAGTCCATGTCCTTGTACGTAGTGCCAGAGAAAAACAACTTCCTTGTTACCCTAGTGGCTTCAATTCTGCCTTTCGCAAATAGAAACTGTACGTTTTCGTGTTTTTGTATTATGTCCCTCACGTTCCTTAATACGAACTCTGGGGTTACCTGAACTTTCTTCGTTATATATTTCAGATAATTAAACTTCATCATGTTATCAAGTGAATTTTCTACGACAACAACTACATACGCCCCTTGCTCTTCAGCTCTCTCTAATTCCCTAGAGAATCTATCGCAACCTCCTGTAAACGTACCTATAAAATCTTTAGTCTCTTTTCTCTCCACATAACATTTGTTGTCTTCTTTGTCAAGCCAGTAGTCAGCAAATTTTAAACCCTCTCTTCTAGTTTGATAATTTATATTTAAGGGCTTCTGCTCTCTTGTGTCGACTACTATTTCGTAGCCTTCTTCTATTTTTTCTTTTATTTCTTTGCGAGGGAATTTTTTGAATCTAGGTTCCAAGTCGAGCTCCGAACATAATTTGTAAAAATTACCAAACAACTCTTGGTAATAATGAATAGGCGGCATCATGGTACAACGCATCTCAACTTGCGTAGGAGAATAAATTAAGTTTCTTCTCTCTTTTCTCTCTTTGATGATTTTAGCACAGAACTCTTTAGCTTCTTCTTGAGAGGTCTCCTTTAACCATTTTTTCATATTGACTCTAGAATTAAAATGATTAGAAAAATAATAATTCTTATTTTTGAATTTGATTAGTTCGCCAGTGAGTAAATCTCTTCTGGGATAAAATTTTTGATAATACTCCGCCATCCTCATTTTGAATTTGCGCAAGTACCTATGAAGTTCTTTTTCTGTTTCGAACTTAGCTCCGTCTATCTTACATATTAGTTCAGCCATTTAAAGCCTCCTCTTCTGATATGCCAAATATTCTAGCTTTGACATCATCCATAGTTGAGAGTTTAGCAACCTCGTCTTTGACTACCTTCTTTCTCAATTCGGCTATCCTGATTAACTCCCTTCTGCTTTCTTCGTCTTTCCAAGTTTCAACTAAGTTTAAAATACTGGCGTTATCATGTATCTGCTTGCTTAGCCTATCACTTCTTTTCTGTTTTAGGTCGCTCAGTAATTTATGCTGCCTGTTTACGCATGAGTTGTATTCGTTTTGAGCCGTGCTTATGGCTTCTACTAGACTCATGGAAATTCTTCTCCCCTCGTTGTCCATGGCAGTTTCGTCCAGCAAGTTTTGAAGTCTCCCTACTCTTCTTTGAATATTTGATGCTATAACAACCTCTCCAGAAAGAACTATATATTGGTCAACTTCCTCTTGAGTGAGGTCGGGCTTGTCGTTGGTATACCTGACGAAAGAAGACTCGAAAAGTTCCCTCTCTGTCTCGTTATTGTAATTACTTATTTGGTGGACAAACCTAAAAGTATGTAGATACCCCATCAATTTCTCCATACTCTTTTTTTGCTTTGGGGTTATTTTTTCTTTGTCTATTCCGCTATCTAAAATGTATTTATTTATTTTGCTAAGTACTCTATCTGGGTGCTTGGGGGGCTTGTATTCAAAAGCCGGAGTTAATGCCGAAGGGTCTTCAAAACTATCTCCCTCTAAAGACTTACAATATTCGGTAACCATTCTTGTCTCAGCGCTCAGGCTGGTTAGGTTATCATTTTCAAATAATATTCGAGACATTTCGACATACTTCATTGTGCCTCTATTGTTCCTTATGAACTCTTTATGTTCTTCTGTCAGCTCTGGTTTTTCTACTTTTTGATATTCACTTGTCGGGATAGCCGCCAAATCTATTTCGCTTAGAAAGGCTTTTACCGCACGTCCCTCTTTACTTCTTCCATCTTTGTCTTTGAAGCCTGCTACGTCTTGTATTAAATGAATTAGAGATACGTCAACGTTTTCTTCTCCCGAAACGATAGAATCTTTAACTGTGCTTAGAGACTGTTTTTGTCCCTCTGTTAATTTGAAATCTTCTTTATTCACATCCAATCTAGATCATCTTTTTCTAGTATTTTTTTAGCTTTAGTTATTATAGACTTCTGTATATTCTTTATCTGTTTGTATCCCGGACTTCTATTTTTTTCAGTAGTCTTAAAATTTAATTCTTTAGCTATTTCAATTTCTGATTTATTTTTGATATAAAAATTTTCGTAAACCAGCCATTCATTTGGCTTAAGTATTTCTTTGAGCTTGCTACTGAGTCTTTCTATTCCTATTTCTATATCCGATTGAACGACGCAGTGCTCGTTGATTTCATTCTTATGCTTTTCTAAAGGCAACGCCATTTTCACATCATAAGCCGACTTTTTCTTTTGGACCCACTTTTTGAATAAAGGACAGCTATAATCTTGGCTTCCGTATATAGCGCACCCTGAGTCTGGCTCTGCAGCGGCGCACCTTAAACAAGGTTTACAATAATTACTATAATTATTTCTGACTAAATTTTTTAATTGATTAGATATGATTCTGTTTAACCAAGGGAGCAGAGGCTTTTCTTGATCAAAAAGATGCCATTTTTTAAATATGTGTATTTTCAGTATTTGAGAAATATCCTCAAAATCAATCCAAGCTATAGATGATAATGTCCACTTGTTTCTTCTTTTGTTTATTTCTTCATCAATAATTGAAATATTTTCTTCAAATTTAATTTTCGGTTTTCTTTTCTTTCCGTTTTTCTTAACTTTCTTGATCGGCATTAGTGGTAGTTGGGCTCTCTAGCTCGTCTTCTTTGAATGTAGGGGCGACTAAGCCTCCCAAGGACTGTACGTCTTTTTTTGAGAAGACGCAAGCTTCTTCGTCTAATTCTAGAGGTGGTAAATCTTTGAAATTTGGTACCACCTCTTTTGGTTCTTTTTTCTTGGTAGTCTTAGCCTTTGCTTTCTTTTTTGGTTTTTTTCCTGTTGTTAAATCGTAGTGACATGAACGGCAGAGGTCTGGTTTCTCGAGTAAAGAAGACCCCTCGCTGAAACTCCAATTATTGGAAGCTCCACAATTTCTACAGTAGGTAACTTTATTATATTCAGACATAATTTTTTACAACTAGGCAAATAGTTATTACAACTAAATAAGAGTTTAAATAAAAAATATTATGGCAAATTACACTTTTACGAATAATCAGGGCGTAAAATATAAAATATTAAAAAAGAAACCCCACTACAGTTATAACGCTGACGGACTATGTGACCCGCCAGAGTACAGAGGTCCCAAAATACATATTTCACCAGATCTAACACCCAAGAGAGAGATGGCAGTTTTGATGGAAGAAATGATGCATGCGTTTTTTTGGAACATATCTGAAAAAGAAGTAAGAAGATTCTGCGGTTCTGTAACCAATATTCTACACAAGGATGGCTGGAGACAAACGGTAAGAACAGAGCCCTCGACAGAATGGAGTGGTCATATTAAGTAGGCATAGTAGCCAAGTCCTTAAATTTAGTTACCAAAAATTTAACCAACTCAGATCTCACTACGTCTTGTTCCGTAAATTCAAAGGTGTTTATTCCAAACTTTGAGCTTTCTTTATCCGTGAATAAGTTCTCTATTCTCTCAAACCCTCCTCTGTGTCCATTTTTTAAGTCTGTCTGAGCTGGGTCGGCTAGAACAAAACATTTAGAACCCATACCTAGTCTGGTTAATACTGTCACAATTTCTTTAATTGTACTGTTTTGACACTCATCAAATATTAGGCATTTAGAATTCCAACTCATACCTCGGCAAAAATTAACAGGATAAGTAGATACTCTTTCGTCCTTTTGTAATTTCTTTATTACGTTAGGGCAAACTAGCTCTTCCATTTTGTGAAGAAAAGGAAGGTTATAAAAATGAAGCTTTTGGTCCGCGTCCCCCGGCAAAAAACCCATTCTAGAATCGGAGCTTTCTACTGCAGACCTAATATAAACTATTTCGGAAACTTTTCCTTCGCTGAGTAAATGCAGAGCGCAATAAACACTGAGGAGAGTTTTAGAAGATCCCGCCGGGCCTTTACCGAAAAGAATTTTTGATTCCTTACTTAAGGCTATTTTAATGAACTCTCTCTGTTTTTTTGTCCACTTGAAGTCTTCTATATGAAACCTCTCTCGAGGTCTCAAAGGCTCTCGCTGGAGAGCTCTACCTTGTGGGTTATCCAACTCCTCTAGGGAATTGGCCAATTGGTCAAGTCTAACTTTAGGCATAATAACTAGCTTACTCTTCTTCCATTGGGGCTATCTTCTTTTCGAGCCTTAAACCCTTGATGTCTTCATTTGCTATATCTACTCTGGTTTTAGTGTCTGCAAAATAGAAAGTTGTGGATCTTACTCCAACTCTTACTACCCTACAGGCTCTTCCTCCCATACTGTAGACGTCATCAGTTTTTATTCCTCCGAAAAGAGACATGGATATAGCAGCTGCAAAGCTAGTTATGGTCTCTTTGAAAATTAAACCCACCGCTCCCGCAATGAGTAACCAACCGTGTTCGCCGATAAAATTTTGACCGGCATTAGCGATTTGATCTTCCATATAATACATATATACACTGATTTTAGCGAAATAGAGGTGTAATAAGCTATACTGAATAAATGAATCAACAAATAGCAGACCCCGCATTACAACAAGCCGCAGAACATTTAATAGGTGAATATGGCTGGTTGCTTCTCATAGCCTTTTTAGGTATCCTCTTTAAGGACGCTATCCATAAGGCTGCCGAGGGCCTTCTGATATGTGTTGGTAAAGATTTTTGTAATGACGACGTATTGTACATAAGTGGACGACAGGCCAGAATAGTAAGGGTTGGATTTTTAAAAACAATTTTTTACATGACAGACCGCGGAACCAAAATGATAGTCCCAAACGACAGATTGAAATTACTTGTAATCGAGAAGAAACTTCCCCTTAATGGAGGCTTTCATTACCTGCATAAAGGTGGAGAAGAGGGTTACGAAAAGCAAAGAGCTATAAGAGAAAAAATGAAGGAGCTTCCAAAACTACCAGAAGACAAATAAGAAAAGTTTGTGTATATAAGAATCTACAGGTGTAATTAAGAAAGTCAAGGATGGAATTAAATAATGCAATAGATATAATTTTCGGAATAGCTGCGTTCTTTATTGGTTGGACAATGAAACGTTTGTTTCATAATATAGACAACCTCTGGAAGAAGCATGACGAGATGACCGATAAGGTCGCCAAAATGGCAGTCGAAATGCCCAAGCAGTATGTCACAAAAGCTGACTTAACAAGAGCTATAGATGTTATTCATTCCAGATTTGACAAACTAGAAGAAAAACTAGAAAAGCATTTCCGCCCTTAAATGGCGGTTACGCTAAAGTCTTTTAGAGACACGTTAGCCATATTCTGGAAATCGACTTTTCCGTCTCGGGTCATTTGCTCTATTTTTACCAAAGGCCCGTTTGGATCTGCTGGGTCACTTTCGTTTAGCTGTTTTTCAAATTGCTTGATATCTACGTCCTCTTCCATAGTGAGGCCCAATACAGCTTGATGAGAAGCGTTCCAAGTAACAAGTATCTTTTTTGACATTTTAGATGTTATATTTATTTTTTGTTTTTTTAACAAAAAAAAGGTATAAAAAAATAGACGAATGTTTGGTATTTTTAGAAGACTATTTAATAGAAGGGTTTCCACTGTGAGGCGATGTCCAGAATGTGGTTTTACCGGTAGCCCAAAACAATTCGAAAGAGTAAAGATGACAACAACTGATTCATATAGTTCAAGTGGCTCTGCTGGCTCTGCTGGCTCGGATGGTTCAGCCGGTTCTTCCGGTGCACCTTCCACTCCGACTCCAACCGCTACTCCAACCCCTGTTACTAGCGATCCTAATTCTAGTGGCTCGGATGGTTCAGCCGGTTCAGCCGGTTCAGCAGGTACGCCTCCTACTCCAACTCTTGATCCGCCTCCAGCTCCTGTTACTAGCGATCCTAATTCTAGTGGCTCTGATGGTTCGGCCGGATCTTCTGGAGTCTAAGTAGAGCGATTGTTTCAACGACAGTCGTCTTTTATCTTATGAAAATTTATAAGATAACAGAAGAATTATCTCCTTCTAGTGACTACGAAAGGGTCACACCAATATATGGCGTTTCTAAGACTTCTGGGACCAATTTAGCTTGGTTTAAAACCCTAGTAAAAGTAAGTGAAGACCATTATAAAAACAATGATATCTTTCCGGCTCTTATTTTAGAAGACGACGCCAATCAAATAAAACCTTTTCAAAAATTTGACATTCCAGAAGATTGCGATATTCTCTATTATGGAATATCCACAGACACTTTTGGGGAGAAAGAAAGGTTTTTTGAGGTAAAGGGCTACCCACATTTAGTAAAACTCAAAAGAATGGCCTCTACTCACGCTGTATGTTTTTTTAATATACAATCTGTTAAGAAAGCCTTGGAGCTAGTAGCCGCTGGGTTATGTTGTAACATTAAAGAGGGAGGCGTGCCCGTAGATGTTATGTGGTCTTTCGAACTTATACCCGCACTAAACGCTTACGCTTTAAGGGAACCGTTTTTTGTTCAGGGGACTTCTAAGGAAGACAACCGCTATTATGAAACTAGTAATGTAGTTTTATAAAAACAGCGTGTATTAAAATTAAAGGACACTTATTATGCATTGTATCAACCCAAACTGTTTCGACGATAGCTGCCAAGGAGAATGTCAGGAAGAGAACAAAGCTTCTCAAGACGACAAAGAGCAGGAACCAACCTATTGTGAGGATTAGAATTTAGTGTAATATTAACATACTATGCAAACTGAAACAAAAGTAAACGACGATACAAGCTTGGGTATTAACCTTAAATGGTTGATCCAAATTGTAGTAGTCGCTGCTATGGCAGTATGGGGTTATTTTGGAATTCATTCAAAAATTAGTCAATTAGAAATAGATGTATTAAGAATGAAGGACAGTGTCACAATGAACTCGGAATTTCGTGTCAAATGGCCTCTAGGCCAACTCGGAGCCCTTCCAGACGACGCCGAACAAAATATGCGTCTACAGTTTATCGAAAAAGATGTGGAAGCAATAGAGGCTCATGTAGATACGTTAAGAATTAAATCCGTACAACAAGAGGAACTCCATAACCCGCCTCACCCTTTCCTTCCTGCCGTAGAGTATCCAAAGAAAATAGAAGCAGGTGGAATAAGATAAAAATGGCTGAACTAACAGACAGGTACGCAGATAATATTGCGGGACGATATTTTGTTGATGAGCAATGCATAGACTGTGATCTATGTAGAGAAGAAGCTCCTAAAAATTTTACCAGAAATGAAGCAGAGGGCTACTCTTACGTTTACAAACAACCAGAGGGCGAAGAAGAAGAACAGAATTGTAAAACGGCTATGGAGAATTGTCCTGTAGAAGCAATTGGAGACTTTGGAGAATGAAGGTAACAGTTATCTCTTGGAAAGACGAAAGATGGAGCGCAGATAAAGAATCTCTAAAAGCTATCAACAAATTAATAAACAGAAATACTAAAAGAATGAAAGAACCTATAGTAGACAAAATTATGGTATTTATAGGGTGGATAGCTGTTTCGCCCTTTGTTATACGAGACGGAATTATATTTGGATTCAAATGGCTAATAAGAAAAATAAAAAGAAAAAATTAATTCCACCTTTGAATCTCAAAGGCTTTCCGGGCTATGATTTTTATTTCATGCTGCTTATAGTTCTATTTATGGTGGTTCTTGCTACTTGCGGCTGCTATTCGCCCGATACGGTATATGTTAGAGAGTACCATCACCCTCGTCCTTTCGGAACATCGCTATACATACACCACGATTACCATCATAGTCACCATCATGATCATTATCGCCACAGCAATAGGAGAAGTAGCAGTCCTAGTCGTAAAGTCGTCACTCCTACCCGTACTCCGCCACCATCTAGGCCTATAAGCAAGGGAGTACCAGAACCCCCAAGCAACCCACGAGATAGGAGGTAGTATGCGGACCAGACAGCAAGCTTCAAAAGAACTCGAAAAAAAGGGATATAAAAAAGACGACGAGCCCGGTATTTGGCTATCTCCCGAAGGGAGCAGGCTAGCGTGGTTCATTGCATTAAAAAGAGAAGATATAAAATTCGATAGTAAAACTTGGGGTGCTGAAATAACTCGTGCTAAATACGAATGGAAAGAGAAAAAGCGTTTAGCAAAATTAAAATTAAAAAACGGCGTAAAAAGTGATTGAGCAGCTGATTAACGTTACCGAAGATGCGGCCAAGCAGGTAGGTGTTGTTAAGGCTTCTGAGCCTGAAAACCAAGCGAAAACTCTCCGTGTTTTTGTGGAGGAAGGGGGCTGTAATGGACTTCAATACGGCATGGTATTTGACGAAAGAAGAGACGAAGATCACGTATTAGAGTTTTTCGGCGAGACTGTTCTAGTTGATGACTTTAGCGCGAACTACGTGAGAGGAGCCACTGTTGATTATAGCGACAGCCTCAACGATTCAGGATTTAAGATTAAAAATCCAAATGTTAAACAATCGTGTGGCTGTGGAAATTCCTTTGAAACAAAATGAAATTCCATTTGTATTTAAAACAACTCAGAAGACAACGCTTTAAAGATACTAAAAGAATGTGCATTATGCTTGGGCTTACTAAGGATACATGGCGTAAAATTGAACGAGGAATAAACCCTCCACCTAAACAAACCGTGTTAAAAAAATTTTGTGTTTTAGTGGCTGCTCTAAGTTATGAGCAAGCTCAGCTTTTTGCATTAGCTAGAAAATGGGAACCTCACGAAGATACCAATAGCGGGAACCATAGTCTTTTAAACAGAGACTCTAACCCTGAATGGGTAGACGCTATGACCCAAGAAAATACTCCAGATTACGAACACAAATACTGGGGGAAGCGCTAAGACTTTGCTTCGTTTATTCTTTTATTTACCTTTATTCGTTTTTTGCGTTCTTCGGCTGTCTCGTTCGCTTTTTTAGGTATCTTCTTTAAAACCTGATCTAAAGTCTTAGCTTTCCCACCTATTGCTTCGGGCTCCTTTACATGAGGTTTGCATTTGAATAAGTTTTTTAGTTTTTTCCACATAGTAAATGTTTATACACTAAACTATGTTCAGCTCACCTTCGGAGTCCCCGAAATGCTCGATATCAATCCCATGTTTATGTAATATGCTTATAAAGAGATCACACATAGGTTTTTCTTTTTCTACTCTAAAATGCTTACCCCCACCTTTACCGCCGACAAGAATACAGGGCAATTCGTCATGATTGTGCCTATTGCCGTCCGATATACCCGCGCCATATATAATATCAGTGTTTTGCAATAAATTATCTTTTTTGAGCTTGTCTACGAATTCAGAAAATAGCCTAACATTAAATAAATCTATTTTGGCTAAAGCGGCTAATTTTTCAGGATCTTTCTGATGATGCGATAAGCTATGATGACCCTCGTCAATACCTATATCTCTAAAAGGTCCGTTGTAGCCATCATGAGCAGTTAAAAAGGTAATAACTCTAGAAGTATCAGTTAAGAAAGCTAAATGCATTAAATTATAAATTACTCTGAATTTATCTGCCTTATTTTCTATATCAAAATTAAATTCAAAATTATTATTTAAATTAAACCTATCTCTTCTTTCAAGTTCTAATTCTACTTCTCTAACTGAATACATATACTCATCTAACTTAGCTTTATCACTTGCTGGAATATTATTAGATAATGACTTACTCTCTTCTAAAATAAAATCAAGAATAGACTTTTTATATAATTTCTGTTTTTGTTCTATCTTTTCGACATTAAACAACCTATTAAAAATATCTTTTGGGTCATGCATGGATGCCATAGGCTGAGAAGCAGATTTCCAAGATAAGTTGTATTGATAAGCGCAACTATAACCAGAGTCACATTTTCCAATTATTCTAGCTTTAGAACCGCTGAACTGTAAGCTGTCGAACCTTGTTGTGCCATTGTACTCATCTGCCAAGTATTGGTCTACAGATTTTCCGGATCTTATTTTAGATTCGTGTTTGTGAGCTTGTTTTCCTGTCAAAAAGGTTGAGCAGGCCCTTGCGTGGTCTCCTGCACCGTCCCCATTCGCTCTAGCTTTATCGTGGGTTAAACCAGATATAATTTGCATATCACCAACATGATCTATCATTGGAGACAAGGTGTCCGTAAGCCCTCTCAGCTTCCCATAATAGTCAGGGGTCCAATGGTGCATATTTATACCATTAGGAACATAGACAGCGGCAAATCTCTTTATGTCTTTCTGTGTCTGACCAAAACACTCCAAGCTAGGTAAGGCTAAAGACAAACCTAAAGAGCCTACAAACTTTCTTCTACTAATTAGCATCTAAACAGTTATACACCACATTATACCCCTTTGTTATAAAAATGCCGTGAGCACCCTCTCTAGGCCCTAAAAAGGGCATAAAAAACCTCCCACCCGTTAAGGTGAGAGGTCTGTATCTAAGCTATATGAACGCTTACTTGAGTTCAAAGGTAACACCCTTGGTGATACCCAAAACGGCGTTAGCGATCCAAGCATAAGCTGCTCCACCGATCCAACCGCCGATACCTAAGGCAGCGACACTAGTCAGATCACCAGTGACAGCAGTGCTAACTGCTGTGATTGCTGCGTCAACGTTGCCAAGACCACCTGCTCCGACCAAGGCCAGAACCGGAAGAATGATAGCTGCGATGACACCTGTAGCAACCCCGAGCAAACCCATAAAGTTTGCAAAGGGAACTACGCCAACTGATTTGATTGTCAATTTCTTCATAATTTTATATAATGAATACTTATTTACACTAGTTTAATCTAGATAGTTTCAGATTAGAAACTATATCTCACTCCAGCCAACCAAGAGAACTCCGTGTCCGCTTCATAAGAAGCGAAGTTGAAGTTAGCTACGTCAAAGTCGTTATCAACCCAACTCAAAGTTACAAAAGGGCTAAGGCCCCAAAGTAATTCGCCCGGGTATGAAACGGTTGCAGCAGCTCTAAATGACTCATAGTCGTCTAGACTGTACCAGCTTACGTCAGGAGCAAGAGACCAACCCACTACAGGCAAGGTCCAACTTGTTTCCGCTCCCACGGCATAACCCTTTTGGTCCAAATCAAGATCGTTAATCAACTTAACATAAGGTGAAACGATAGGATTAACCAAACCGACCTTCAAGGCAACTTCTGTGCTATCAGGGACAGTGGGTGTTCCGCTCTGGTGTCTCCAAATCTCGCCACCAACTCTCAAGCCAAAGTTATCGAATCCGACTGTTTTTCCTACGGCCAAGTTCCAATGGGACTCAGACACGTCTTCGTTCGGGCCTGCCAACAAAGCTCCACCAGAAACATCTAGTGAAAGAGCAGTATCGGCAAACAATGCATTTGGCTTGCTAAATTTAGCAGCGATATATGGTGTTTCCGTGACTCTCGGCACGCCGTTAACGTGCAGAGTGTCAATGTAACCAGCCTCCAAGCTAATAGAAGTGGAGGGCGTGGTTGCGGGTTCCTCTGCATAACTAAGATGCAGACCGGCAATAGCAAACAATAATGTTACTAATTTCTTCATAATAAAACAACGGTTATTCCAGTAAGAATAATTGTACAATAAACTTACACATATTTCAAGCTTTTTTTTTAAAAAAATTACCCTGTGCGCTAAGAGCGCAAAAGACCCACTTTTCTTTGGGATAACTTATAAAAATAAATTTAAATTAATTAAAATAAATAAATATAAAAATTACTGATTAGATATCCAATCAAGTACATCAATAGAGGGTTCCCAATTCAAAACTTTTTTAATTTTTCCTATTTCGGCACATGAGGTAGAAATTTCAATATTTTCAGACAATTTTTTAATTTTTCCCCAACCTAAGGCTTCTTCTTCGTCCCAAGCGGAGTTGTCGATAACTGCAGAAGCTATATCGTTGGTAGAATGACTCTTTCCGGAGCCAACATTGAAATAATCGCCCTTAAATTCGTCAGGAAACTCTGCCGCTGCAATATTTGCATTAACTATATCGTTAACATGGACATAATCCCTACTATTGTCTCCTGAGCCATAAATTGTCAGAGGTTTGCCTAGTTTATGTTGTTCTAAAAATATATCAATAACACCTGAGTCCGAACCGGGGCCAAATACATTAAAATACCTTAAACTGACAGTATCTATCCCATTTAATTTGTAATAAAGTTCACAATACTTCTCTACCGTCAACTTCTGCAAACCATAGGGGCTAATAGGAATAGTAAGGTCTCTTTCGCTGTATTTTCCAGAATGAGAGGTTTCTCCGTAAACCGCACAAGTAGAAGCGAACACAAACCTCTTTACGCCTACTTCGGCGCACAACTCAAGCATGCGAAGCGAGCCATTTATATTTACAGTATCGTATAGAACAGGGTTGGCGATTGAGCCTTGAACATCCTTCTTCGCGGCTAGATGAAAAAACACATCGGCTCCGCGCACTACTTCTAATATTTTTTGGTAATATTTCGGATTACAGATATCAGCCCATATATATTTATATTCTCCTGAATTCTTATCACTTATAGCATTGTCTATACTAAAAACTTCATGCCCAAGCTTTTCAAGTTTATTTACCAGCTGCGAACCAATAAATCCAGCGCCTCCTGTTACTATACATCTCATTTGTAAATATAATAATCCTCTAATACCACTGCGTCAAGCTCTGTCGAGTCAAGAATTTGAATAGCTGTTAAATAACGAGTGAGTATTGATTTTCCTCTACTATTAAATGATGTGTTTACTAATACGGGTATATTTGTTATTTTTTCGAACTCATCCAGTATATTGTAAATAAATTCATTATCTTTTTTAGAGATTGTTTGTAATCTAGCTGATCCATCAACATGCGTTACCGCAGGTAGTATATTTTTGTATTTCTCCCTGACGGGAGGACTAAAAGACATGTATTTATAGCATGCGTTGTCGGAAGTTTCAAAGAAAATCGACGCTTTGTCCTCCTTGCATATAGGAGCGAACGGTCTAAACCATTCTCTGAATTTAACCTTTCTATTTATAGCGTCCTTGGCTTTATGGCTTCTTGGGTCAGCTAGTATACTCCTATTGCCTAACGCCCTTGGGCCAGTCTCACTGTCGCCACGACAGACACCAATTATTTTACCTTTTTCAAGTTCTCTTGCTATCAGCTCTGGCGCGGCCTTCTTCCAAGGTCTGTGGTCCAAAATATAAGGCAAAGAGCCTTTATCTAAAACAGGACAACCCGCATACATAACTTCCGGGACAACTCCACTCTTTAGGTATCCAGCTATCATGCCATAAGATAATCCGCTGTCCCCGGGGGAAGAAGGAACAAAGAAATTAGTATTCGGGTAAGTCTTAGTGAGTTTTTCATTTAATATAACATTGAGAGCTGCACCACCAGTTAAACAAACGTTCTTATGTTTTTTCTCGTCAAAAAATTCATGAAATCTTTCTAAAAAACACGTTTCAAAAGCAAGTTGAACGTTGAAAGCGAAATCGTAAGAGTCCTTGCCTTCGAATTCGTTATAATTGAATTCCTTGAAATTTTCTAAAAAAACAGAATCGATCCCATCTCCTTTGGATCTGAAGTAAGCCATAACCCGATTAAAAAAATCTTCATTAAAAGAACCATAAGAAGACAAACCCATAATCTTCCCTGCTCCCCCAAGATCTGAGGCAAGATCTCCATACTGTTTTTTGATTTCGGAATTAAGGTAACTAAGTATAGCGTACTTCGTAGGATATGGCACCGATTCATAATCGTTAATTTGTTTGAAATTTGGTTCCCGTTTATTGAGATCAAAAACACAAAATGTGCCATCGTTCCCACTTCCATCGTAACTAAAAACTAAAGCTTCATCAAACCCACTAGAATAGAAGGCTCCTGCTGCATGAGACCTATGGTGATGAGTTAGATCGTCTCGAAAATGAATTTCTTTTATATCAAAGAATTCACCCACGAAGTCGACAAACTCTGGTTCACACCACCATTCAAATAATCCCACATCGAAATGGGAACGAAAAACCCCTTCCTCCTCTAAAATTCGTTGTAGGTAAACGCAGAAATTGTGGTACCGTTTTTTTGTTTCACGAAGTGTCTCGTCGTTTTGGTCGTCGAACGGTAAGAGTCTATTCATGGGAAAGTATCTGTTTCCAAAAATTCTTTCTAACTCTAACGTAAAAAGAGTATTGCCGTTTAAGCAAATAGATAAATTCGCATCATGACTACCAGAAAAAAAACTAAAAATAGATTTATCCATAAATCTTAACTCTTAGATCATCTCCTGTCTCTCTGAAGATTGGGTGGGTATACCATGGCTTATTGCCAATTATAATAGAATGAAGTGCAGTACCAATTATGAAAGTTCTTGCGAGGAAGATAGCTTGTGTTTTTTTTATTTTTATATTCTCTGCGGATAGACTATAGGGGAAATTTACCCTAAGCCACCCGTTACTATGTTCAGAGAGAAAAGGTTTACCAAAGAGGTTGAGTTCGTCATGGACAAGAACAGCTTCACCATCTATCACTTTCACTTCAGCAATAAACGAACGATCCGTCTCCTTTTTAAATGATTCGAAAACATCAAAGTCTTGCATGACAATTTAAATAATGGGCTATCATACCGTAAGATATCCCGCTGTCGCCCGGAGAGCAAGGCACGAAAAAGTTTGTTGCTGGATAAGCTTTACTAAGTCTCTCGTTTAATACAACGTTCAAGGCTCCGCCTCCAGTCAAGCAAACATTCTTATGTTTATCTTTATCGAAAAACCTATGAAACCTTTCTAAAAAAGTATCCTCAAAAACAAGCTGAGAGTTATAAGCAAAATCATAAGACGAAGGTCCCTCGAATTGGTCATATTGGTAATCTCCAAAGTTATCAATAAAACTAAGGGAAAAATTTTGACTTTCTTCGTCTTTAAGATATGCAGATATCCTATTGTAAAAATCTTGGTTAAATGATCCGTAAGCAGCCAGCCCCATAAGTTTACCCGGGTAACTAACGCCATTGTGTTCGTGTCTTTGCGAATCCAAACAGTCCCTTGGTGTAGGCTTTTTGATTTCCTTCGTGAAGTTAGCTAGTCTGGCGTATTTAGTTGAATAGGGAACTTCGTCATGTTCATTTATCTGGTCGAAACTCGGATTTGATTTCTTGATGTCGTAGACACAAAAAGTTCCATCGTTACCACCTCCGTCATAACTAAAAACCATAGCTTCACTAAAACCACTAGTGAAAAAAGCTGCTGCGGCGTGAGCTTTATGGTGTGAAGTTACGTCGTCTTTATAACGTACTTCTTGTATAGAAAAGAAACGCGAAACTATTTCTACAACCTTCTTTGGGGTGTCCCAATCGAATAAGCCCACTTCATACTGATCTAAGAAAATCCCTTCGAAAATCAGA
>VTLG01013356.1_pt1 | contig 17405 bp, 33 predicted proteins | sample 4694571 | NCBI WGS metagenome assembly VTLG01 (sample SAMN12604809, study PRJNA352737) | marine metagenome | biome: ENVO:00000447; feature: ENVO:00000209|ENVO:00000569|ENVO:01000036; material: ENVO:00002151; isolation source: viral sequences binned using virsorter ...
CAGATTTGATTATCCTAGTATCACTAATATTTATCAAGCAGAGGAGCTAGCAGAGGTAATATGTAGAAGAAGCCGAAATAATATGAATGTTGCTTTAAGATGTGATGCAACAGGATTAGATTTAATGATAGGAGATTTAGTAAATATAACTCACGCAACACCATCATTTTCGGCTAAAACATTTAGAGTACAAGGAATGCAAGTTAATTCTGATTTAACTGTTGAATTACAATTAACGGAATATCAAGCGGCATTTTATACTTGGGCTACAAAAGCACAAGCGGCCACAATACCAGATACTACTTTACCTAATCCTTTTTCTGTTACTGCTCCAGCAAGTTTAACATTATCAGATGAATTAATTGAATATTCAGATGGAGTTGTTTTAACTAGATTAAATATATTAGTTGGTGCAAGTACCGATAAGTTTGTTCAGTATTATCAAATTGAAACTAAAAAAACTTCTGAAAGTGATTATAAAGTTATAGCAACAGGATTGGCTTCAATATTAAATTATCATCAATTAAATGTAGTTGATGGAATAGAATATTCAGTAAGGGTTAAGGCAATTAACTCTATGGGAGTTTCATCAGGTTATACTTCAGGAACTCATACAGTTGTCGGCGCAACAGATACTCCTAGTGATGTAAATGAATTATCTGTATCAATGGTTGGTTCAAATCAAATGCAATTATCTTGGGAGCCAGTTTCAGACCTTGATGTATCTTATTATTCAATTCGTTATCAAGATGTAACAAGTAATGCTAGTTGGGCAAGTTCAACAAATTTAACGCAAGTTGTAAGAAGAAAATCTAATAATGTAACAATCAATGCTCGTACTGGTGCGTTTCTAATTAAAGCAGTTGATAAATTAGGAAACGAATCAGATAACGAAAAAATTGTTTATTCAAATATTTCAGGATTAGAACATTTTAAAACAGTAGCAACTTACAATGAAGAAACTGCTAGTGCTGTAACAGGACAAACTTGGAATGGAACTTTTGATGGAGATTGTGTAAAAGGTTTAAGTTCTGATAATGTTGATATAGCAACTTTAGACACAATTACTTTATTTGATTCAACTGTTGGAAATTTTGATTCAGCAGATGGAGATTTTGATTTAGGTGGAACAGACCAAACTTCAAATCCAACTTATTATAATAAAAATATAGAATCATCTGGATTATATATAGGTTCAACTGAAATAAGTTTAGATGCAGTTTATGACGCAACTTTTCAATCAACTATTGATATGATAGCAAATGACTTATATGATTTATTTGATAGTGGTCGTGGTGCATCGCTTTTTGATAATGCACAAGGTCCTTTTGATGGGAGTTCAGGAACAAATTGTGATGCTTTTTTACAAGTAGGTTCAAGTGAAAGTTCTTTAGGTGCTATTTCAACTTATCAAGATATTTCTCAACAAGCTACTGTTAAAGGTAGATATTTTAAATTTAGATTAAAATTAACAAGTGGAAATAATAAAGCTAGACCTGAAGTTTCAAAAATGCAAATGAAATTAGTATTAGAAAAAAGATTAGAAAGTGAAGAAGATGTAGTTAGTGGTGCTGGCTCAAAAGCAATTACTTATTCAAATGCTTTTTATGCAAGTCCAGCAGTTGGGATTGCGGCACAAAATATGGCGACAGGAGATTATTATACAATTACTAGCAAAACAAAAACAGGATTTACTATTACATTTTATAATAGTTCGGCTGCAGCACAAAGTAGAACTTTTGATTATGTAGCAAAAGGGCATGGATTAAAGAGTTAATGCTAAACTTGAAAGACATAGGTAAATATTGTAAAGATTTAACAAATAGGAAAAATTTATGAGCCAAGTTTCAGATGTATCATTAGCCAACCAAGGATTCAGTGCCTTTAGGTCTGAATTAAATAATATCCTTGGAGCAATTAATACATCACATATAGGTACTTCTGCACCTGGAAGTATAGCACAGGGAACAATTTGGATTGATACTTCTGCTGGTGCTACTGGTTGGGTTTTAAAATTATATGATGGTGCTGGACATATTTCTTTAGGAACAATTAACTCAACAGCTAATACAGTTGATTGGACAGATTCTGTTGTTACTACTGAATTAGCCAATGATTCAACTCCACAACTAGGAGGAAATTTAGACACTAACTCACACAATATAATAATTGATGATGCTCATTATATTTCTGATGAAAATAATAACGAACAAATAATATTTCAAACAACTGCATCAGCAGTAAACGAATTAGAAATTACAAATGGAGCAACAGGAAATGGACCAATTCTTGGTGCAAGTGGAGAAACAAATGTTGATTTACATATTAAACCAAAAGGTTCAGGCAAAACAGTTATAGGTTCTTCTGGTGCTTCTGCTTACTTAACAACAAGTGGCGCACACGATTTAGTTTTAGATACAAATAAAGGAACAAACTCTGGAAATATTACAATAACCGATGGAGCAAATGGAGATATAGATATTACTACAAATGGAACAGGAGCAATTAAATTTAATGATTTAGCTTATATTCCTCAACAAGCATTAACATCTTCTTCAAATGCTGTTGCTTGGGACGCACAAGCCGCACCTAACGCATATCATCAGACATCAGAAAATACGACTTTATCTGCACCAAGTAATGCAGTTGAGGGTGCGTTTATTTGTATAGAAGTTAATTTTAACGGAAGTCATACTTTTTCGTGGAACGCAACATTTCATTTCTCTGCTGATACTGCACCTACGACAACAGATACAGATGGCAAGACAGATATTTTTGTCTTTCGTTACAATGGTTCAATTTGGCAAGAAGTAGGTAGAACTTTAAACATACCAGAAAGTTAAAATATGTGGGCATTAGTAGAAGATAATACAATTACAAAAATAATTAATAATCCAAAAGCTATGGTTATTAACGATGTTCGTCATTCAAAAAATATATTTTCTTTTAGATGGACTAACGAAGAAAGAGAAGCCATTGGAATCTATGAAGTAGTATTTGACGATAGCAACAAACGAGATGAAGCCTATTATAATAATACAAATCAATCTTTTGATTATGCAGATGGACAAGTTACTGCAAGTTATGGAACCGCAACACCAAAACAATTAGAAGATAGAAATGAAACAAATAATGATGGTTCTCCTATGCTTGATGCAGACGGAAACCAAGTAGTTACTAAAGGTTTAAAATCTCAAAAAAAACAAATTATAAAAAATCAAGCTAGTGGTTTATTAACACCGACAGATTGGTATGTGATTAAAGCAACTGATGTAGCAGAATATTCAGTACCAAGTGCAGTATCAACTTTTAGAGCAGATGTAAGAACAAAATCAAACGAAATGGAAACTGCCATTGACAATGCAAGTGATGTAGATGCTTTAAAAGCATTATACGAATATGTTAATACAGGCACAGAAGAAAATCCTGTTATGGAAAGACCATTAGGAGAATTTCCAACATTGGAGATTTAAAAATGCCTTTACCAACAATTCCATCAGGAAATGTAGCTTCAGCTTTAGGTGGTGCTTACGAAGTAGCCAACTCATGTAGGTTTGATGGAAGTAGTGCAGTTATGGAAAAAACTTTTAGTAGTGCTGGAAATAGAGATACATTTACTTTATCTTGTTGGGTAAAAAGATCAGGATTAAGTACTACTCAAAGAGTTATTGGTTGGAAAAATAATGGTGGTGGTTATGGTTTAATATGGGAAGATACAGATCAATTAAAATTTCTTATTACTGCAACTGGTTCAAATGCCGCATTTACAACAAATAGAGTTTTTCGTGATACTTCGGCTTGGTATTCAATTATTTTAAAAGTGGACACTACACAATCTACCGAAGCAGATAGAATGAGATTATACATCAATGGAGTTGAAGAAACCAGTTTTGCTTCAAGAACTTATCCAAATCAAAATGAAGATACTCATATAAATTTAGATAATAAGTGTCGTATAGGATGTAGTCCAGTTGCTGATAATTCTTATTTTAGTGGTTATTTAGCTGAGGTTTGTTTTATAGATGGTTCAGCTTTAGCACCTACAGAATTTGGAGAATTTGATGAAGATAGTCCGACAATTTGGAAACCGAAAGATGTATCAGGTTTAACATTTGGTTCCAATGGATTTTATTTAGACTTCGAGGATAGTGGAGATTTAGATGATGATGAAAGTGGAAATGGAAATGATTTTACAGCATCTAATCTAGCCGCAGTGGACCAAAGCACAGATACACCAACTAATAATTTTTGTACTTTAAATCCTTTATCTGCAGATGAAATGACTTTTGCAGAAGGTAATTGTAAAGTAACTCAAGCCTCTGATGATGGTGGTGGTTCAAGAACTGATGATAATGCTAGAGGAACTATGGGGGTAAGTTCTGGAAAATGGTATTGGGAAGTTAAAAGCACAGGAGGAACAACTCCTGTTGTTGTTGGAATATGTTTTGATGAATTAAAAATGGGAAGTGATTTAAGTGGATTAACAGGAGTATATGCAATTCAAAATGCGTCTGCTACTAATGCTTATAAAAGAGAAAATGGAACAACAGCAGAAACTTCAGGTTTCACAAATCCAGCTGTCAATGATATTATTAATGTAGCTTTAGATATGGATAATGGAAAATTATATATAGGAATTAATGGAACTTATGAAAATCAAGCTGGTAGTACAGGAAATCCAGCTTCAGGTTCAAATGAAACTTTCTCAAGTATATCTGCCAATTATTTTTGGTTGCCTTTTGTTGAAAGTAGAGGAGATAATCAAACAGCAGAATGTAATTTTGGGGGTTGTCCAGCATTTAGTATCTCATCAGGAAACTCAGATGGCAATGGCTATGGCAATTTTGAATACGCAGTACCTAGTGGATTTTACGCATTATGTAGCAAAAATTTAGCGGAGTATGGATAATGGCTTATACAACAATAGACAATCCAGAATTATATTTTAATACAGTCGTATTTGTAGGCGATGTAGTTGATGGCGATGGTACTTATCACGACCAAGCAGTAACAGGAGTTGGGTTTGAACCTGACCTTTTATGGCATAAAGGAGTTACAGGTGCAAGACCACATTATATAGTTGATAGTGTAAGGGGACAAGGTGGTTCGCCAACTGAAATGAAACATTTAACATCTTCTGCAAATGCAGTGGAAACTACAACTAATACTAATGGTCATATTAAATCTTTAGATAGTGATGGTTGGACAGCAGTTAGTGGTAGTGATAGTTCAAGTAGAGCAAATAATTCTTGTTTAAATGGAGAAAAATATGTTGGTTGGTGCTGGAAATCTGGGGATAGCAATACTGCTGTTTCTGCTTCAGGCACAGGCAATGGTTGTGTAAATGCTTGTACTCATAGAGCAAATACTACTTCTAAATTTTCAATAATAAAATACACAGGAAGAAATGACGAAATTTCTAATGGACAACATACAAGAGTTACACATGGTCTAGGAACAAAACCAGATTACATAATAATAAAAGATTTAGATGGAGCACAAGATTGGTGTGTAGTGAAAGGAACTGATAATGATATGAATATGAGATTAAATTCAAATGCGGCACCTAGTGGTTCTTTATTTACAGGAAATCAAAATGGTTCTACTACTACATATTTTCAAGTCGGTAATGAAACTATGGTTAATTATAATATCAGAGATTTTGTAGCTTATGCTTGGACAAGTGTTCAGGGCTTTAGTAAGTTCGGAACGTATCGAGGAAATTCCTCAAGTGATGGTGTCTTCGTTTATCTCGGATTTAAACCCGCATTTTTTATGGTTAAATCAAATGCTACGGAAGAGTGGGAAATAATAGATAATAAAAGAGTAAATTCATTTAATCCTATCGCTGGTATTCTAAAGCCAAATTCAAATAATGCAGAAGAAACTGGAAACAATATATGCGATTTTTTAAGTAATGGGGTAAAATTTAGACATAGTGACGGCAGACATAATAGTTCTTCACATGATACTTACTACATGGCATTTGCAGAAGCACCATTCGTAAATTCCAATGGTGTGCCTTGTAACGCAAGATAGGTTTATCTTACTCTAAAATTTCTGTATATAAAATGAATGAAAGTAATTCTAATTTTATATCTTTGTTCAATGAATACTAGTTCTTGTTTAGCTCCTTATCAATATCCTACTGAATTTAATGATATGTATGAATGTTTAAATACTGGTTATTCAGAAGCATTAAAAAAATCAAAAGAAATAGGTAAAAAAGAAGTAAATGAAAATGAAATATTTATCAGGTTTATTTGTAAAAAAGAAACTAAAGTAAAAGTTGAAACTTAATTAATATTTATATAGAAGAAATAATATGAAAGTAACTAAAGTTTGTGTTATCGGCGATTTACACGATGCACCTGGAATTCCTAAAGAACGATTAAGATGGCTTGGTAAACATATTAAAAATACCAAACCAGACCAAGTAGTTCAAATAGGAGATTTTTTAAGTTTAGATAGTTGTTGTTGGCATATTGATAATGCAACTATGCAAGCAAGAAAAAATAAAGGTACTTTTATAGATGATATTAATTCATTCGATGCAGCTCTTGAAGAATTAAATAAAGGTATCGGTAATTATAAAGTTAAAAAACATTGTACGTTAGGAAACCACGAAAACAGACTTTGGAAGTGGGAAGATAGAAACCCAGAATATTATAATATGGGTAAAAGAGAATTGTTTGGAACATTAAAGAAGTATGGTTGGACAGCGAGTGAATATGGGGAGTTTTATTTTATAGATGGCGTAGGGTTCACTCATGTACCTTTCAACGTTATGGGTAGGGAATTTGGTGGTGTTAGCGTTGAAAGAAATATTGGACAGAGTAGTTTATTCGATGTGGTGTTCGGCCATACTCATAAATTTAACGATGTTAGATGTCCAAAAATAGGCAATTCAAATTATATTCGAGTAGTAAATGTAGGTTGTTCGTTACCTATGAATCACATAGAAAGCTATGCTAAATTATCAACTACTGGTTGGTTTTGGGGTGTGGTTGATATTTCTATTTATAACAGTAAGATTCAGGAAGTTAGAACAACAACTATGGATACTCTTGAATTAACTTATGGGAGATAAATTATGGAAGATGTTAAACAACGAATTAAAGAACACGAAGGGTTTAGGGATACTGTGTATTCCGATAGTCTTGGTTTCGCTACTATCGGTTATGGTCATTTGGTATTACCTACCGATAACTTTGTGGAAGGTGTTACTTATCCTAAAGAACAGCTTGAAGTTCTTTTTGATAAAGATTTTCAAATTGCTCTTACGTCTGCAAATGAATTAGTAGATGGATTAGACCTTAATCATATTGCTAAAGGCGTAATTGTAGAAATGTGTTTTCAACTCGGTAAACCTCGAGTTATGAAATTTAAAAAGATGTGGGCTGCATTAAGAAATAATGATTTTGAAGAAGCTGCAAATCAAATGATAGATTCAGCTTGGCATAAACAGACAACTAGCCGATGTGAAAGTTTAGCTGCAACTATGAGAGGGAGTAATAAGTAATGTGGTTTAGTGCAATCAAAATGGCAATTAATGCTGGTTCTCATATTTATAAAAAAAAACAAGAAACAAAAATGCGTATGGCAGATGCTCAATATATGCACGCAGAAAAAATGGCACGAGGAGAGGAAGCATATCAAGGTAAATTATTAGAAGCTAGACAATCGGACTGGAAGGACGAAGCAGTGCTTTTAATTTTAACCTTGCCAATTTTAGTTTTGGCTTATGGAGTTATAAGTGATGACGAACAAGCTATGGAAAAAATTAATATATTCTTTGAACACTTTTCGGCACTTCCTAGCTGGTTCACTAATTTATGGATTTTAGTCGTTGCGAGTATTTACGGTATTAAAGGTACCCAGATATTCAAAGGTGGAATGAATAAAGATAAAAAATAAACCAAGAAAGTGATTCTCCAAATGGCTAGATACGTTGCGAGTATTCAATCACGAAGAAAATTACGATGGCTAGGTTTCGTTATGGCTCTAATGAGTATTATAATTTTAACTAGCTTTAAAGAATGGCAATCACTTGGTTGGGCTATATCTGTATGCTCTTGCTCGGTATGGATATATGATGGCTATTGCTCAAAACACTATGCTCGAATGCTAATGGAATGTCTTTATTGGATATTTGGCTTTTGGGGTATTTTTAACTGGTTAAGCTAGATAACGCTAAAAACCCATTTTTAAAACGCTCTAGGAAGCCCATAGACGCTGATTCGGAGTATAATACGATATAACCCCTACCCCTAAAAACACCCCTTTATTAATCGCTCTATTTAAGTGAAAATAGTTCAAAATAACCTTTTACTATTCTAGGTAGTAATAGTATAAATAGCTATGTTTAATAATAAAAAAAAGGAGAAAAAAATGAGTAACTTAAAAGACAGAACATTCGGTATCGAAATCGAATGCTTTTTAAATAATGTAACAAGAGCAGACTTTACAGATAGATTTAATCAACTACCTGAAATTGATAAAGGAGGTATGAAGATTAAATATAATGGAAGATATGGTCAATGGTATCCATCTGCTTGGTCTATGGGATATGATGGAACTGTTACTAGCCATAGAAGTTCTGAAAATCACGCTTGTGAACTAACTAGCAATCCAATTAAATATAGCGATTTAGAAAATGTAAAAAAAGTTATAGATTTTTTAAATCTTAATGGAGCGTCAGTTAATTCATCTTGTGGTTTTCATTGTCATATAGATGCTAAAGACTTAACTTTAGCCGAGGTTAAAAAAGTTTTAGTAACTTATTTAATCTATGAGGAAGTTATAGCATTTACACAACCAGCATCAAGAAGATGGTCTAGCAGATGGTGTAATAGTGGAAGAAATAGAGGAGAGGTAAATGAAACAAATTCAACTTCTTTAGATTCTGCTTTTAATAATGCAACAACTAATGACTTAATCAAAAAAATAAAAAAAGCAAAAACTTTTAAAGATTTGTTTTTTGTATTTAATGTTTATGACCCAAGATATTTAAAATGTAATATCAAAGGTCTTTACAAGTATCATCAAGGACAAGCAAATCCTGGAAGTGTTAATTCAAATGAAGCAACTGGTACGATTGAGTTCAGACAACATTCAGGAACTACTGATTGGGAAAAAATTTCTAGTTGGGTTTCTTTTTGTTATCAAATTGTTGAGAGTTCAAGATTTGCAAAATGCGATGCAAAACAAGGGGACACTCATATTTCTTTTGAAAGAAAAAAAAGAATGTTATTTGAAAAAATCAGAAGAAGATTAATCAAAGCATTTTCTTCAAAAGAAGAATTTAATCAACATTACATTTCTAGTAGATATACAAATGCTAGAAAATTTTTAGTAAAAAGAATTACACATTTTACTAATAATGGAACATCAGTAGCAGAAAGTAATTTGATTAATAGAACTAACTTAAATGGAGGAGATAATGTATAATTACAAAAACTATTATTTCTATAAAGGTCCAAGTAGAGCGCAGATACAAGCAAAGTATATGCACCACCCAAGATATTACTTTGCTTATGGCTCTAACTTAAATTTAAAACAAATGGAAAGCAGATGTCCTACTGCAGAGTTAGTGGGTCCAGCAGAACTAGATGGTTTTAAATTAGTTTTCAGAGGTGTACTCGATATAGAAAAAGCAAGGTCTAACTCTAAAGTCATAGGTGCGATTTTTAAAGTTAAGTCGCAAGACATTTATAAATTAGACCAGTACGAAGGTTATCCTAACTTTTATACTAAAGAATCTACTATTGCGAAGATTAACGGTAAGAATAGAAAATTATTCTATTACATTATGGTTAATCAGCAAGATGTAAAACCACCTAGCGATTTTTATTATCAATCTTGTTATCAAGGTTATAAAGATTGTGGTTTAGATGTCGCTAGATTAAGACAAGCTATGTATAACTCTAATAATCAGAGAAATACAGATGTAGTAGATTGTGGTTCTAAATGGGGAATTAAAACAAGAAGTGGCATAATTAATATCCCTAAAAATAACGTAGATTATAAATTAGATAATAATGACGATTTTAATCAAGATACATTATTTGACGATTTAACACCCTATGGAAAGAGAGGATAAATGAAACCATTACTATTAAAAAAAGAATGGGAAGTGAAACCAAGTTTAACTAAAAGAATATTAAATGTTTTAGATTATATTATATTTGGTGGTCTAATGCTTTTCGTATTCTGTGGTGGATTAAACTGGTTAATAGGATTAATCAATGGTTAATCATAGAGAAGATAATCCTTTTAAATACCTACTAGGAATGTGGGTTAAGGAACCTATTAATTTCTCTTTGGCTTTGGAGATACTAGACCGACTTTACTGGACTAGGTCTCCAAAACCTAATGTATTACAGAAAGCAGTTAAAGACTTAACTAACGAAATTTTTAAAAAACACGATAATCAATTAGAATTAAAATTAAGAATAGAAACTTATAAATTAGAATCATTAAGTTATATTAAAAGACATTGGTTAAATCAAAAAATGTATGTTTTATCAATTAATCAAAAAGGAATAGATTTTTTAAATTATCAAACATCTAGTATCGAAATGAAGATAGAATTGGAAAAAGAATGGGGTTCATTTTACGTTAAAAATGAAATTGAAATTAATACTTTTATAGATAAGGATTTATTAAAATGATAATATTACAGAATACTCACATGGGTATCACTACTTTAGAGCTGTTATTAAACTGTCATAATGGTGTCAGTGCCTACTCTAAAGATAGTGCTCCTTTTAGGCACTGGCATCTAAATAACAGCAAAGGAGGAAAGCGATGAATAAATTAATTAGTATATTAGCTTTAAGTCTTTTAGTTGGTTGTGCAGCATATAAACCAATTCCAGATTTAAAAGCTAGTAAAAATGCTAATTCATTCCAAGAAGATAAACATCATTGTAAAATGCTTATTAAAGAAGAATTTAATGCGTTTTATTCTGCTTGGTATGACAGAGAATTATTATCACGATGTTTAAATGGTCGTGGTCATAATATACTTAACACTTATACAATGGAATAGGAGGAAAAATGTATAGAGCGATTAAGCTAAAAGCGAATGGACAACAGGAAATAATTGAGAGACCTCGAAATCCAAGTATTGACGATTATAGAGATATGCTTGGAGTACAAGATGTGGACCAATTTCCTTGTCTATATAAAAAAGAAGAAAAAAGACTTGTAGCTAGTGTCGGAGATAAATCTTTATTTATTAACGACCAAGCAACTGACCTTTATAAAGAATGGTTAAGAGATAGAAACTCTAGTCCTATGCCTTTTGCTGGGACACTATTTATTAGAGGCGATGCTTTATTAGTTTTACAAGTCGCAACTACTACTGGAGGGACTAATGTCTGAATATATTTCAATTAATCTTTCAGTAGCTAGAGAACAACTTACTGACCTACTTAACAAAGAAGATGAAAAAAGTAAGTCGTGGGTAGAAATAAAGGGAAAGCGATATTTAAAAGTTGCTACCCTTTTTAGAGTATTAAGAGATGTCTTTGGACATAACTTAATAGTAGATAGCAAAGTAGAACACGATTGCGAACATAGAGTTGTAATTAAATCTACTGTGCGAACCTTAAATGGAATGTATCTTTCATCAGGATTAGCTGAAAGATTTAAAGACCCAAAAAGCAAAAATCCACAACTTTCAAGAGCCATCGAATGTTGTCAAACTGCATCTTGGGGCAGAGCCATTAAAAGTCTATTATCGGTAGGAACAGATGTATCAACTGCTGACGAGATAGACCCAGAAGCAATCACTAATAATACAATGGAGGATATAGTATGAGTAGTGAAAAACCAAAACTTGATGTAAAGGAAAAAGCAGTCAAGTATGGACCTAAAAAACCTAATAAATTTATATTATGGATTAATAGGTTCAAGAAAAGTCCAGAAGATACACAACCAAGTATTCAAGGATTCTACCAAGACAAAGATAGAAACTTATTTAGAGTTTCAATTTGGAAGAATACCAACGATGATGGAAATGTATATTTCAATGGAAGTATGGAAGATTTAGGTGTTAAACAAAATGTTGTTGAAATGACACCTAAACCTAAACCAGTTGAAAAAACTGAAACTTTAGATGATGACATTCCTTACTAAACTAAAAAATAAAATATTAGGCGAGGATAAAACTTCGCCTAGTATTAATAGTTTAAATGGAGATGAGTTAATAGATTATTGTTTAAAGAATAATTTAATCAGAGAGGAGATTAGCGATGGACTTACTGAAAAAGACATTGAAACAATTAAAAAAAGAATTTGGGAATAGTAAAGTTAAAACAACAACTGTTACTATTTCTGAAATAAGGCAAGACCCAACAATGAGATTAGACGCTCGTTATTGGATTCAAAAACAACTACTAAAAAAGAGAGGAAAAAATGGAAGCATTAAAAAAGTGGAAAATTAATTATTTATCTCCTAGCAGTATCGCTACATTTATTGAAAATCCAGCGATGTATGTAATGGAGAAAATTTTTAATTATAAATTTAAAGGTAGTGCGTCAGCTTCAAGAGGAACCTTTATAGAAAGAGGCGTTAATATAATATTAAGTGGTTCAAGTAATGACCCAGTTAAAGTATCAAAATCAATAGTTCAGGATTTTATAAACGAGTGTGAACAATATAAATATCCTAAAGAAGATATTGATAAAGAACTATTCTTTATTGAAAAAGCCATTCAGGTTCTACCAGCTAAATTAAAACAGTTCGGTAAAGTAGTAGGTTATCAAAAAGAAGTTGGTTATGATTATAAGGGAGTTCAATTAAAAGGTTATACAGATTTTGAATTTTCAAATAATGATAATTTATTATTTATTGATTTAAAAACTACTGGAAAAATACCTAAAGCTACAACTAGACATAAAATACAACAATATATTTATAGCAAAGCTACTAACGTAGAAAATAGATTATTCTATATTCAAGTTCTTAAAACTAAAGAACCAAGAATAGAAGAATACAAATTAACCGAAGAAGATGAAGTAATGATTCCTCTGCTGGTTAATCAAGCTATAAATAATATCAATGTTCTTTGTAGTTTAGCTAATACTAAAGAAGATTGGAAAAGACTTGTTACTCCAAACCCAGATGATTGGAAGTGGAATGACGCAGATAAACAAAAAGCTAGAAAGGAAATATGGGGTTATTAATATGTTTAGAATAGATATTGTTTATGTATGTAATAGATTAAAAGATATATCTATGGTTAAAAATCAAACTAAAAAAGACCAATTAATCAAAGAGTTTATAGATGAATTAATTTATAATCTTGGAGTTGATGTTTTAATAGACGCAGAAAATAAAGAAAGGAGTAAAAATGTTAAGCGCAACAGTTAAAAAACTTTGGCGTGGTTCTATAACTTTAAGAGAACAATGGGTTAATCTTGGAATTAAAAATGGAGGACTAATTGTAGAATTAAAAATAAAGGGCAAATCTAAAGGGAAAATGAGAATACCAGTTTCAACTTTAGAAAAAGCATTGCAATCATATTCTACAAAAGTTATATCTAAAATAGATGGGCAACCATACAGACTATACGATATTACTTGGTGTCCAATAGATGAAAGCCAAAATGAACTTTTTTAGGGACAGAAAGATGAATAGTTGTTTATTAAAAAGGAAATATCGCCAGAGGTTAAGCTATGGAGAGCAGTTATTAAAAGAGCAATACTCGACTGCTGTGGTATCTTTGAAGATAGTAAATTTAATAATCGCTTGGCTACTAGACATCGGATTATATATGAAGCTGAAAGTTGGTTTAATCTTAAAGAAGATTTGGAAACGATTTGCGACTATGCAGATATTAATTCAAATAATGTTATTGAGATTAAAGAAAATGCCAAAAACTATTTTACAAATAGTTGTCAAGAAAGGTCAACATTACTATCAGCTTTATTGGATAGAGCATTTACAAGGTATAAACAATGACTGTTAATTCTCAAGGTAAAGTAATTAGAATAAAAACTTTAGTAATGACTTGTAGTAAGTGTCTAAAGGATAAAGATAAGTTATGGTGGTTTGATAGCGATACAAATAATATGTGGGATAATGCCCTTTATTGTAAAGAATGTTATGGAACTATATTTAAAAAATTACCAGAAAAAGTTAAAAATACTTTTGCTGGATATAAAAGAAAGGACTAAAAATGTTAATTAGAAATAAATCAGAAAGAGGAAGAGTAAAAAGAGCAGATTATACTTTAGAAGAATTAGAGTATGTTAAGTTTATGGGTAAGAAGTTTAAAAAAAGAAGAAATCAATTAGGACTTACTCAATCTAAAGTTGGTAAATTAATAAATACAAGTTTCCAACAAGTACAAAAATACGAGGGAGGTCGTAATGTACCGAGTACGGTAAAAATAGAAAGATTAAGACAAGCACTTAATATTCCAACTAATAAAGTTGGCTTTTTATTTAACAAATATAACAAGAGAGAACATTGTGGTTAATGTTAAAAAAAAAGGGAATCGAGTAGAATATAAGATAGTTAAACTTTTTGAAAAAGAAGGTTATAAAGCTAGGAGACAACCAATGTCAGGTGCAATTTTAGGATTACCTCACGATGTAGTAGTTAAAATAGATGGTATTGGAGAACTTAATATAGAAGTTAAGGCAAGAAAGGGTGGAACAGGATTTAAGACTATAAATAATTGGCTTGGTTCTGCTCACTTACTTGCTTTAGTTGAAGATTTTGAAGAACCTAAATTTGTTATGACTTGGAGAACATTAAAAAGAATTTTAGAACCATATTTAAAAGATTCTTCGTCAAACCTAGGCTCTAAATGAAGATAGTGGGTATAGCGAGAGTTATGCCCACGCTTTAGAATGGTTCTAAAGTAAGAAAGGAAAGGAATATGAGTGGTTATATTAGAATAAATAGAAAGGTGTTCAAACACCCAATTTTTAAGGAAGAATCATTTACTGAAATATTAGCTTGGATTGATTTAATCAGTAGAGCAAGTTGGAAAGCAGATACAATAAGATTTAATCAATATACTAAAAATGTAGCAAGAGGAGAGTTAGTTGTATCTCCAAAATATCTTGCTTTAAAGTGGAAATGGCACGTTTCTAAAGTAAGGCGATTTTTAGGGCGACTAGCGTTTGCAAAGATGATAGGCATAGTAACAGACGAGGGTATCACACGCATAAAGATTATAAATTACAACGAATATCAGCACTCTGCGACTACCTTACAGGCAACCTTACAGGCAAACCAACATGGGAAAAGCGACCATATATTAAATAATAATAAACTAAATAATAAATATATATATACGCAAAACTTTAATTCATTCTGGGATAATATTCCTAGCAAAATGCGTAAAGCTAAAGGAAAAGCATTTAAATCATTTAAAAACATTAAAACTACATTAACTATTGAAGAATTAGTAACTAGATATAATAAGCACCATTTAATTAATAAGGAATTTACTAAACACCCATCTACTTGGCTTAATAACGAATGTTGGGAAGATGATGAAGTAAAAGGTGCCGAAACAACTACTATAAAAGAACGAATGGAGAAAATCGGATATAAACATAGAGGTAGTGAGGGTAATTACGAGCAGTTTGTTAAAGATGGTAAAAATTATAAAATACATAAGTTTAAAAAAGACGCTACAATAGAACTTGATACTTAAATAATAATCATATAATGACGAAAATGGTAGTAGTTAAAATAGGTCTCTAATTTTAGCTATCGCTTTCCTTTCTATGCGCCTATATATTAATTTGTATAGGCGTTTAAAAAAAAGTTATGGCTAGTAAAAATTATTACTTACTTAAAATATGGGAATTAGGTACTACAGATATAGTTCAAGAAAGGGTATTGTTTTTATATGAAAAAAATATTTCAGAAATTAAAATTGCTACTGGTTATCGTGCAACTATTGAGGAAACGAAAGAACCTAAAGAAACAACCAGTAATAAAGATAAAACCAGCATCTCAAAAACCAGCACAGGTAAATAATCCTCTTAATATAGGTAGTTTTACAGATGATATATTAAACGCAAATATATCAGTTAAAGATACTAATGTTATTATAAGTGTTAGTGGTTTTTATAATGAATTTGACGCAATGGTATGGGCTAAATTACAAAGTGAATTATGGCTTAAAGAAAAGGAAATAAAACAACATAATATAACAGTACACTAATGCCAAAAATAGAATGTAAATCCTGTTATTGTGAGTGTCATTGTAACGATGAATTTCATACTCATCATCACGATGGAGACTTATGTACTTGTGAAGAATGTAAATGCGAACAAAGAGAGTTTAATGAAGATGAATTTAATGGAGCATAAATATATACAAAGATTAAAAGATTTAAGCCTATATTATAGACAAGAATTAGTATGGTTTATAGTAGGCGTTATAATAGGTGGTATAATATTCTAATGGCTAATAAGTATTTAAGTATAAATGTTAAGAATAATATTAAAGAGTTTAGTAAGAAATTAAATGGCTTTCAAAAGAAACAAATACCATTTGTTGCAGCTACTACATTAACCGATGTAGCATTTCACGTTAGAAAAAACGCTATTGATAAATCATTTCCTCAAGCATTTAAGAATAGTACGACAGCAAGTAGAATGGCTAAAGGAAGATTAAGAGTATTGAAAGCCCAGAAAAGAGATTATAACATAGGTAGATTATCTTCAAAGGTATTAGATAAATCTTCTAATCCTTTAGAGTATTTAGTAACACATCAGACTGGTGGAATGAAGAGAGCAAAGAGTGGTAACTTTATAGCAGTACCGAGTAGCAATATTAAAAAGAAGTTAGGAACCAGACGTAATCCTCAATGGAGACCTACATCGGTACGACAGATGCCAGATGTTAGAGTAGTTAAGAAAGGTAAGTTTGTTAGAGGTAAGTCAGAACAAGCTATCATAAAAGGATCTGAAAGATATTATTCTTTAGTTAAAACTGTACCAATACCAAAGAGATTATTCTTTGAAGAGAACGCTGAAAAGACAGTACAGAAGAAGATACAATATATATGGAATGATAAGTTAAGTAGAGCGTTGTCAACTGCTCGGTTTAAGTAGTAGCTAAAATTAATTAACTACTACTTATTTATTTATTATTACTCTGGGAGTTTTCTGTATGTAAATGTTCTACGGAATGGTTTTAAATCGTATTTTTCTTTTGCGTCTTGTAGTTCTTCTTCGTTTAAAACTTCGTACTTATGAAGACCTGTAAGACCTGGTTCTATTATTATATAGTATTTCATATTATCCTTTCTGTTATTAATTAACACGCTATTGTATAAGCTATAGTTCTGTCCAACTATATAATTGGCTTAAAATATAGTGTTTTGGGTCCTTACTAGCTATTTGAAGGTGGGTTTCGCTCGAC
>VTLG01006314.1_pt1 | contig 17400 bp, 16 predicted proteins | sample 4694571 | NCBI WGS metagenome assembly VTLG01 (sample SAMN12604809, study PRJNA352737) | marine metagenome | biome: ENVO:00000447; feature: ENVO:00000209|ENVO:00000569|ENVO:01000036; material: ENVO:00002151; isolation source: viral sequences binned using virsorter ...
TGTGCTTGAGCAAGGAAGTCTTCTTTTTCAGTTAAAGTCTTAACTTGAACTTGAGGTAGACCTGTTGAATAGTTACCTGGTCCATAACCAATGTATTCAAATGTATGACCAGAAGCACGAATAATAGATGGTCGTCTAAATTCAACTGGTAATGGATTTACTTTCTTAATAAGTGCTCCAGAACCATGATTTTCTTTCTTCGTTCCAAAATAACCACGTATTACTGTTAATTCATTATTACCAGATCCACTAAGTGCAGAACTTGTAATCCTCATAGTTTCTTCATCAATCTGAATGTAATCACCCAGTTCAAATCTGCTTATAGTACCAATACCAGCATTAGGTAAGGCAACTTGAACTGATGTACCAGTTGTGAGATTAGCACCAAGAACTAAACTACTATTACCATAGAAGTAAAGTCCTCTTGCGGCAATATTTTCTGCTGTTGAGTCTGAAGTAGCATTAGCATCAGATAATCCATGACGTAGAATACGTGCTGCTGCTAAATTGGCATTTGTGGTTGCTGTAAATGTAACAGCATTAATTTTCTCTTTTACAAGGTAATCATCAAGGTTATTATTATTAGTATCTGTTACTCTAAACTTATTACCAGATACTAATCCATGAGCACTCGAACAAGTAAAGGTTGAAACTTTAGTAGCACTATCGTAACTATCACTTGAAACTGCTACCGTAGGACCAATATTAATTGCATATTGATTACCAAATATAGCAGGATCACTACTACCAGTCCAAAGGGCAATTTCAGTAGCAGAAGGAATTGATTTAACCCTAAAGAGTCCATCAGTTGCCGTTCCAATACCTGTTGTTTGTATTGTATCGTCAATTTGATGTGTTATTCCACCAGCAACAACATTTAATCTTGCTGCTCCATTACCAGCACCAATCTTTGCTTGATCGAAGAATAATGCTCCAGCACTATATCCAGAACCACCAGCAACAATAACAGCATTGGTAACTTGACCACCAGCAACAGTTACATTAGCAGTAGCACCATTCCATGTTCCAGTTTGAGAAGTATTTAAAATCTTAACGTTTTGGTATGATCCATTAGTGTAACTACCACCTGCGGTTATACTAGAAACAGTTGTAATACCAGCAAAACCATGCCTTCTTTCAGTTGTTACTGTAGTAACACCAGTCTTGGCATCTACACCAACAATTTTGACTCCAAGACCAAAATCTTGAAGGAATTGGTCTGTACATTCTCTAGTAATACTCTTCTTAAGATCATTAGTATCAACATCACCAAGAGGGAATCTCTTAGCATATGAAACAGCAGATTGAGGGTTAGCATTAATATTATCCTTATCCATCTGAGGATAAAGGTCTGCTACATTCTGTCCGTACTTAAGATTAGTGAATTCTGTTGGAACCATATTATCTGCCTTCAAGACAAATAAATGATACACACCATCTTGTACATTATAAAGATACTTACTAACTACTTCACTCCTATAGATGTAGTAGTTTGCTTTATTATCATTCCTTTCAAATCTTGGTAAATCAACATTTCTAACAGTTGTATCATTTGAGAAGGTTCCTGGAATATGAAGAATACCATCTACATCCTTATCAGGAATTCTAAATGTAGTATCATCTACAACTTCTAGAACATTAAACGTACCATTATAAGCAGAATTTCCTGCTCCAGTAATATTTGTAGTACTAGTTACATTCTTAATAACAACATCATCACCAACATCTACATTGTGTGGTAATTCACCAATAACAGTAATTATATTAGAACTTATTGAAGCATCACTAATGAATCTTGGGTTCTTATTATATCCATAATCAGTTGCACCAATTCCAGTTAGAGCAAAATCAGTAGTTACTCTAGCTCCAGTTGAACTAGACTCTTGAATAACAAATCCATCATTAGGATCTTTTGCGTTAAAGGATTCTTTAGGTATAACAACACGCAACTTATAGATCTTTTCATCTAAAGATCTCGGATCTTCTTTTCTCTTGACATAGGATACAGCAGTCTTAGGAATAGTTAATCCTTGAATGGCAGGGAATAAAGTACTATCATGAGCACCATGAATAAACCAGTTTGATTGTTGAGAATCCCATTGAATTGGGTGTCCTACATCTCCAGATTCTTTATCAGAAACCCTACTTACAATCTTAAGTTGTGTACCATCATAGATTACTAATGCTGAACCATTATCAGCATTAGTTTTAGTTGATGCTAACTGAAGTGTAGTTGATGAGTGACGAATAGCATAATAAACTGTATTTGCTTCAATATTTTCTGGGAGATCACCATCATTACTAAAGATCCTTACCTTCTCACCAGTTTGAAGTTCATGTGTTCCAATAGTGAATACATTACTTGTTGGACCAGATGTTACAAGATAAGACTTCTCACTTGTAGTAATACCTACTGCTCTAATACCAACACCCATAACATTATCAACCATCTGAATGGTTGCGTCACGGGTTGTAGTAGTATCAATATCTACATATAACTTTTCACCTACTTGAGCACCAACTCTATAACCTTGAATGATAGTAGGTGGTTTATCATCAGCATCATCATAACCATATATGTAAAGATGACTTGAAACACCAACTGCTTTTGTTTTAGTTACGTCAAGGGCAATCCAATCAATATTCGCATCCTTGGATGTAATTGACTTTGGAGTAAGAACATGAGTTACAAAGGCATTGTTATCCTTTAGGAACGCTGCTCTCTTAAATCCTTCAGAAGATAGTGATATCTGACCAAAGTTAGAGTTAGAGTTTGTAATTGAAGCATCAGCACCAGATTGAATATCAAAGTGCTTGTTACAACCAATAGCAAATACGGATACAATCTGTAAGATCGCATCTCTGGTTATCTTAATATGACTTGTTTCCCATCCAGATCTATAAACAGCATCAGAATCCAAATGATATACTGTATTGGCATTAAGTGATGCTGAATTTGCTGATAAAGCAGCACCCGTAGTTACTGGTACTGCGATACCTTCATATAATCTGGAAGACTTATTATATTTTACAAATGCACGGTCATCCTTTTGTAGTGAAACACCAGTAAACTGGGCAACAACCATAGAACGGAAACCAGATGCTTTACTACCATCTGCCTTCATACCGTTCATACCCCATACTGAACGCATTGAACAGTTGAAGATATAAGGAGAAGCACCAGCAACGGTATCAGTTTCAATCGTTACTGTTGCTGCTGACGTACTAGGAGCAGCAGGTAGATTATCCCTTACATATGGGAGTAGGTAGGTAAATTGAGTGTCACTAGTAACATTCTGAACTGTTGCTGAAATGTTATAATCTAATACAGCAACATTATCAATCTTAATTGGAGTTCCAGTATTTAACTTATGAGGAGTTCCTGTTGTAACTGTAATGACTGATCCTGGAGTAACTCCATCACCAGACTGTATATTAGTAATAGTAATTGGGTCAGAAGCAAAAGCACCAACAATTTCCCATTCTGATCTTTGCTTGGAGAATCCTAATGAATCTAATGGATACTTCTGATCTATATCTCTACCAGACGCAAGGTTGAATGCGTTTGATAATTTACTATAGTACATATCAAGATCAGTGATCTGATATCCAGCAGGTATAGTTACACCATCAGCATACTCAAAACAAGTTAGTTTATGGTGTGAGAATGTTGGTTTTGATTTATTATTTGTGGAGAAATCATTTCTATCAGTATAAACTAATCCATTCTCTTTGCCGTCAAACATAGAGAACTGCCAGAAATAGCAGGAACCAGTAATCTTAAAGATAGAAGATTCACTTGCGTCTGGATCTGTAGGGTTAGGAACATATAGAGGACGAATCTTCGTCTTTCTTAAGTCTAAACCAACAATAGAAGTTCCTCTTGGAACTACAACACCACCCCAGATACTATTAAACTTATAAAGTATATTATTTTCTTGCGTTAAATCAAAGTTAGATGTTAAAGTTAATGAAAGAGTCGTCTGTGCTGAAGTTTCAGCACCAGCAGGAGATACTGACATAGCAGTATTCCCATCTGCTTTAATTGCAAATCCTGGACGGTTATCAATTACGTGTTCACCAGGATATACAAGTATAGTTGTTTTTTCTACTATATCGTTATCACTACCCCTTAGGTAAGAGAACCTCGCTGACTCAAGAAGTGCTCTTTGAATGGTCTTAAACGGTTGGGTAAGAGAGTTACCCTGATTAGTGATCGCATCGGTCGAATCAAGATCATTCGGGTTTACATATAGAATACGACCTTCTGTATTCTTTATAAAATTCTCTAGCTTATTAAGAGGCATCGGAAAATATCAACCAAATATATTTCTATGTTCTATTTATCCGACTAAATCTTCGGTTAATTTTAAGGGGCATCAGAATTGTCCTCATTATACATACGAAGAAATTCTTCTTCAGTCTTTTCAATACCGATTAAACCTTCTTTCTTCAACTTTTTATAATTATAACACCCATCAAATGAGAGTTTAATCTTTGGTTCCTTTTGCTTTTTCATGAATAGAAAGTCCTGCATACTCTATGCGCTCTGGTTCAAGTAGTTTATGAACTACTTCTTTCACATCCATGAACTGTTCAGTTGTTTCGCATGTTATATACTTCTCCTCACCATCATCAGAGATGATAAGAAAAGATCTATTACACACGTCAATAACTGTACGATTTACCCAATCGTCGTCCATACGATTTCCCACTTAATCCACGCATCATATCATATGTAGACAAGTTTGTCAAGCAGATTCTAATGTGGCAACCTTAGTTTCTAGTGTTTCTATCTTTGCGATTAATTGTTGTATAACTGAGATATACATAGCATCCTTCTCTCCAAGTTTTGAAGTCTTGGAAATTCCATCTTCTAAGTATTGATAATCAAGAGTATCATTATTAACTTCTGTAGTACCCATCAATTTAGGATCTATAGTTTCTATTTCCTGTGCTATAAATCCCCTTACTTCAGATTTCTCACCATGAAGTTCGGGATGTTTCCAATCAAATGTTCTAGTCTTAAATTGTTTAAACTTATCAACATCATAAGTAAAGTCTTCAACATTCTTCTTTAATCTACTATCAGAGATATTACCAATACTTGTATCTGTACCCAATAAAGTACCATCTTCAGCAATAACAAAATGCTTAGTTAAAGCAGTAGTGTCATTCTTAGTCCAAAATTCAAGATTAGATGCTGCTGCAGCATCTGTTGTATCTGTAGCACCAGCATTACCAGCAATGCAAGCAGATGCCCAATTATATTCTTGAGTGGTTTGTCCTCCAATAGCAGGATGATCAGACGTACCAAAGTTTAATCTACCAAGATATCCTTGACCACCACCATCAATACAACCAGTACTAATAGTTACTTGTACTGTACTCTCAAAGGGAACTCGACCATTATTATTACTACCATCATCTCTTGTACCATGAATATGAAGTTGTGCTTCTGGATGAGGGAATCCACCTCTAATCATATTATTACCAGTACCACCCACTTCACCACGAGTCGCATTATCACTAATAAGAACATTACCTTCAATATCTAATGTAGCTTGTGGTTTATTATCTGAATTTGTTAATCCACTAGCAGAATGAATCCAATGATTTTGACAATTAATACCAATTTTTTCAGTACTTGAAGTAAGATATAAATGACCACTTGAGGTTGTTAATTCACCATCACCTCTAGTACCAGCATCACCTACACCAACTTTGACATTACCAAAATGCCCCTCAGAAAAAGGTTTATCTACTGTTCCAACATAAGCACCATCAGCAACATCAGGTACTATACCAATATTAACTGCTAACTCTTCAGTATCCCCTGAAATATTCCCATTATAGAATAATTCTCCACTAATATAAACATCCTCAAAAACAGTACTGCCCTCAAAAGTTTCAACCTCTTTATTGTAATCTATATCTGTCCACTTCTTCATATTATGCTACCTACTCCTGGAGGTCCTTGATATGGTGAAACAAATTTAGCAGTCTTAACTGCTTTTGAAATTAAAGTACCTTGGATTGATACGAGAGCACTACTCATCATTAAACTAGCAACTAAGTTTCCAGTATCTCCTGTTGCATTAACATTTTTTGCTATAAGATCAATTTTATCACAAGCATATTTACTAGGTCCACCAATACGAATCTTATCACCTCTAAGAGTTAAGTTTCTTTCAGCATCTATTGTAATGTCAGCACCATTAATTTTAATATGTCCATTATCACCGTTAGCATTGATGATTATATCACCATTATGACAAATAATGGTATAACCAGCACCGCCTGTCGATTTCTTTGCTGCTGATTCAACCTGTATTGACCCATCATTATAAATGCGAGTCATTCCACTTTCATATAGTCCCTGTTGATACTTGTGTTGATCATCAGTACTTGATGTCATAGTATAACTGACTGGACCAGGATGAGTAGCAGTCTCTGAATATGTTTCAAAGACTAACTTGGGTCCGAATGAATCAATATGTCTGTTTGCGTTTGCCATATTTAATGTGAATAACAATCAATTACTTTAACAACCTCTTGAGGTTCTCTTCGCTTAGGTGACATAATAGGACGAACAAATCCTCCTATTCCTGTAGCAGTTTTAATATTTAGTCTAGGGAGTGTACGATAAGGTACCTGATTAACATTTACACCAATAATCCTTCCATCCTCAATTATAGGAGTTAAATTTGGATCCTCAAAAGTATCATTTGGATCATATCCATTTCCAGGTTGCTCAATAACTATTTGATCAATATACAAATCTTCAGGTGTATATTCTTCTGCTGGATATCCTGCCCCTTCAGTTATAACAGTAACTCCAGTAACTTGACCGTAGGTTGGTGATGATATATTCTGATCAATAATTGCTCTTCCATAAGCACCATACCCATCATTACAACTATCACTAAAGGAAACAAATGGTGCTTCAGTATATCCCTGACCTGGTTTTGTAATCTCTACACCCATAATACTTGCAGTTTCATGAACACTACCAAAAATATCTTCAGTATCAAGTTTATTAATAAACTTACCAAGCATAACTTTACCAGCAGCACCTTCTCCACCAGCACCACCAAAAAATTCAACCTTAGGAGCACCACATCTTAAAGGATTTCCAGTATTACATGGTGGCATACCTTCAGAATCTCCAACTGATGATCCAAAAATATTCCACTTACCATATGCTTCTTCAAAATCTCCAATTGCGTTTCCTGCACCTTTAACTAAAGAACCACCTGCTAATGCTTTGTCTATGAAATTTTGTTGCTGTTCAGGACTATGTTCCTTTGCTCCACCTTGATCAATCTTATACTTACTACTTGAACCACAAGCATCTCCATCACCACACTTCAATAAATTAGCAGTTTTAGATACTACATCAAGTCCTGAAAAAACAGCATCTCTTATGTTTATTATACTACCACCAATTGGAAGTGCTGATAAAATTGAACTAATTGGATTTACAAGAGGTGAAACAGCAGAATCTATAAGATCAGCAACTTTATTAACTACTCCACCAATAAACTCCTCAACAGCACAAACTGGAACATTAAGCATATTTTGAACTGCCCCAACAAGCATATCCTCAATAGTACCCATTAATGCTTTAGTAACCTTTGATGCCAAACATTCAAATGCTTCAAAAAGAGATCCAATTGGACCTAACATACCCATTTGAGCAGCAAGTTTTGCTGGATATGGAAGAATAGTATCTGGCAAATTCTGAATCGCCTTCATTCCTTTATTAATCCATTTTGCTAAAGTCTCAGAAAGAGTACCTGCAATTTGACTTACAAATGTCTTTGATGCGTTACCTATCATTCCAGTAACTTTTTTCATCTCCTGTGCTATATTAAAAGGAGCACCATCTATCTTAGTAATTTTATCAAAAAGATTAGTTAAAGCACTTTCAGTTTTATCAAAGAAATTATCCTTACATGGGTCAGCAGTAATAATACTTTGTCCCGTTGTTACTGATACTGGTTTAAGGTTACTACAATCTGGTTTCTGATTCTGTATTAAATCTCTAACCTCTTGAGATAATTGATTAGGATCACCAGAAAAAGCAGATACAGGATCATTAACACCTGATTGACTGAAAAACTTTCTAGCATCTTCTGCTTGTTGGGGTTGACCAAAAAGATCTCCATATTCTCCAGTAAACTTTAAAGCCTGAAGATGTGAATCAGTAAGTCCAAATGCGGTTGCTGGTATTGTTGCCATGTATTATATACCTCTTAATTAATATTTATTAGAAGATGTCCAATGCATCATTAATTGCTTGTTGCTCTTCTGGAGACTCATCGGCAAATGCTCTTTCTGCTTCAAGATCAGCACTTATATCCTCCTCCATAAACTCTTTCCTTTTAGTTGCTGCTCTATCTCTTAATTTTTGTAATCGTTCTCCAGAATCCTCATAATCCAGATTATTAAGACCACCAACCTCATCAAATACACCAGTCTTTAATTCCTCTGTTACTCCCATTGAATTCTGTAATAACTTACCTGCTGCTCCCTCAACTTTTCCTTTACTACTGTTTAATGATTTTGTAGATGCTGTACATGGTCCAGGTGCTTCACTTGTTTCTGATCCTACTAATCCTTTAGGTGATGCACCATCAACATATCCTGTTTTTGATTCAAATCTACCAGTCCCAAATGTTGTTCCACTGGTTCTTCCTAAGATACCAGTAATAACAGGAACTTGTCTCTTATCACCATCTAAGAATTTCCCCATAACAACATCACCTTGTGATATTCTAGGTGTTCTTAATCTTTCTGCTGCCCCTGATCCAGCATTTGGGGATTGAGCAACTATGGCATAAGTAATATCTTTATCAGAAAGAGTAGATTGATCAGATGGATGAAATCCCATGATTGCCACCTTATATCTCCACCCATATCCTATAAGTCCAGTATACTGAACCTTTTGATTATCAAACCCTAAAATGACACCAATCCAATCATTGGTATCAACACCATAAAACTTAGCACCAGAAGAAGAAGATTTATCCATTATCTATTCCGTCGTAAAATGTAATCCATAACCAGCACGAATTAGTTTCATTGATGTTAAAGATTTCTCTGAACTAAAATGATGACGAATACTGCTAATTATATATTTACCACTTCTAACTGGATCTACACCCTGCTCTTTATTATCAGATATACTTTCAATTTGAAGATCAATCACCCCACCAGCATCAAGCAATGTATTACAAGGAACTGTAATAACTGTTTCTTGAGCAAATAGTATATTATATCTTGCCGTGGCAGCAGCATAATACATTTCTGGACTATTATTAATAGATACATTTTCTCCACTAGAACCAGCATCTAAAATTGCTGTTTGAATTCTATGGTATCTTTTTCCAAGAGCATATTCATCTTTAATAATCTTTGCAGTATCTTTTTTCTTTCCTAATGAGGGAAACTTACCATCTACATCTGCTGATATAGTGATCTCGGTAAATCCTAATGTAGCAGGATTAAAAAATATATTCTTAGTAGAATACATACCAAAACGAATCTGTTCTAAGAAATTCTGATCCTTCTTAACCTTTAAGTCTGACACTTTATAATTATTTTCTTCATCTCCTGTTTCAGCAGTAGATTTATTTGCTCCATTATAATGATATTGATGAGGATATGGTTCTTGATTAATTAAAGTATCAGCAGAAACAAAATGAAAACCATTTCTTGTCTCATAACAAAAATATCCAGGATTAGATGTCTTTTTAGGAACCGATTGTTGTGCTAACATAAGTAGCAAATCAAATGGTCTTTTTCTCATTCCAACAACATATGTCGTAGGATTACTAGTTTTATCAATAATAGTCTTATTACCAGGTATCTTTAAATAATCTTTTATGATTTTCTTGGCTATATCAGATATACTTAAATTATAACTCCTTTCAATTTTTGTAGTTTCATTTACTATGGCAATCTTAGAAGCAAGTTTTATATGTATAATTTCTGAGGTTGATTCTGATGCTTGTTCAACACCTACAACATAAAGTTCCAAATCTATTGCATCACCCAACTCTGGTTTAACTTTAACATTAACTATACATCCAGCACGAAGAGGAAGTCCAGAATATAAAGAACTTAATCTATCTTGCCTATCTTCTTCAGATGGTACAGAATCATTTGTACTGGTAAGTGTAGCAGATGCTGTAATATGTGGAGATAAAATATTCTCAAAATAATCAAAAGTAATTATTTTAAAGTCACCATTATTAAAATCTGCCGTTCTCTTACCATCGGCAGAAGTAATTGTAAACTTATCATATTTTGCTTCTTTTGTGGCGGTCATTTTATACTACACTATTCCTAATTTTTGATTGTTGAGGAGGATTTACTGATCCAGTTGATATGACACCACCTCCACTATTGACAGTAACTGTCCTCACTTTTGTTTCTTTCATTGGTATAACAATAACAGTTGGACTATTAGGTTTTGCCTTACCAAGAGAAACAGGATCTATTTTCTTTGGTATAGTAGTTACCTTAGCTCCAGAAATTATACTTTGAAGAACTTTCTGCCTCTCATTTATTCTATTTAATTCTGCTTGCCACTCTGCCTTTATCTCTGGATCCTTTTGTTTAGGAATTACTCTTCTAAGATTCAACGATCTTGATGTAAGCTTACTTGATTCCTTAGCTGCTGCTTTCTTCTTTTTATCCGTTATTTTTGTTAGATCACCACCTTCTGTCTTTGATTTTGTTTCTTCAATGGGTGGTTTATCTTTAACTAATTTATCTGATGTTCCATCTTTACTTAATCCACCAGATTTTGATGGTGAAGGTGGTGTAGTTGAAGTTGTAGAAGGTTTTGTTTCTTTTTCAGGAGCATCAGATTCTTCAGCAGTATCTTCTCCATCTTCTTCTCCACCTTCATCATCATCTAAAGTTAATTTTTCGTTTGGAATTACACCTTCTAACTCAGTAACTGATTCTTCAATACCTTTATTATTTTCTTCTATCTTGTTTACATCTTTTTCTGCTTTACCACGATTGAATAATTGACCTATCCACGTACCAAATCTCATCATAGTACTGCCAATTCTAGATACAACTTTCCATACAGCTTTTACTCCCTTTGTTGTTGCCTCTACAGCAGGTTTTACTGTTGCTATAATTGATGGTAAATTATTAAAAACAAGTCCAACCATCATTAAACCAATAAACTTGAATATTCCAGTAAGAAATTGCATTCCCATATTAAGAATATCCATACCTATGGAAAGACCAGGAGAAGCAGCATCTGCTCCAGTTGCCATTTTCCCTGCTACTTTCGCTTGCTTAGCCTGTCTCATATTAACATCAAGCATTCTAGACTTAGATTTCCTAAGTCTTACTAATGTTTTATTCTTATTAATTAATACACTCTTAATGTTACTGGCATTAAGTTTAAGTTTTTTCGTTTGTTCTTGTACTGCTGACATCTTATGCTACCACCCCAAACGTATCCTTACTAAAATCAATATAGAAATTACCAAGATCATCAGGATCTAAAGAATCAATAGAATCTCCACCACCACCTGCTGAAGAAACAGTAGCACCACCGCCACCATCACCAGTTTCTAAGGTTGGGAATGGAACAATTCCCCCACCAGTATCTACGGGTTCAAGATCTGCACTCTTAGGTGAACTTGAAATCTTAGCACTTGTTGATCCATCATCTGTACCCTCAATATTCTTAGCATCATTAATATCCTTACCCACCAACGCAGCATCAAGACCAACAGAAACAGCAGTACCAACACCAGGTATCATAGAAGCAGCACCTGATCCTAATTCCATTAAGGCACCACCCCAATCACCTTTCCTTAATCTATCAATAGCAAAAATAGCACCTAATCCTAATCCCACAACAGGAATCTTCTTAAGCATTGATTTTCCTACACCCTTTCCTACTGCTTTAGTTGCTACTTTAGCTACTCCTTTAGAACCTTTTGCTACAACCTTAGCACCCTTTCCAAATGATTTACCTATACTCATAATGCCACTAAAAATACCCTTACCAGCACCCTTAATAGCAGAAAGTCCTGATTTTATTGCATTGGCAGCACCTTTAAACATCTTTGGAAGAGTTTTCTTAACAAAAACTCTTGCCAACCTAAAGGCTCTATGTAATCCTCTACCTACAGCTCCTGCAAATTTAACAAGTTTCTTAATTGCTTTATAAAGTTTAATCGCAACAAGACCAGCAAGACCGAAAGTAAGACCTATAAGAATTTTATGACCATGCTCTCCTAGAAAATCAAAGAATCCTGAAACTTTCTCCCAATTATTGCTTATCCAATCAATTCCTTTATTAGCAATAAATCCAGCAGCTACTATAGTAAAGAAACCAGCAATTTTTTTAAAAATATCTATTATTGGAGCAAAAACACCCAACAATCTTTCACTAAGCTCACCAACAACAGCCCCAACTGGACCGCCAAGAGCCATTCCTATTGCAGCACCAGCACCACTAGATCCAGCAGCATCCGATTGTCTCTTCTTATTTTTTTGTGCTTTTAATCTGTTTATTTCATTCTTTTCACTTGCTATTCTATCGGCAAAATCAAGAGCTAATTGATTCTGTATTTCTACAAGAATAGAATTTGTTTCTGCTAATTTCTGTGATACACCTGCTATAGGATTTGTATTAACAGGAGATTTATCTATTTTTGGTGCTTGAAGAACTGGTTGGTTCCTAAATTGATTACTTAAAGTTGAAGATTTAAATTTTTTGCCAGCAGGAGCTCCTAGTCCATCACCAAGTTGACCAATTGGTGACTTAATATTAGTCTTATTTAACTTAGGTTTAGCTTTAGGAGCTTTAATTTTAACTTTAATGGCCACTCTGCTGTTGTTTTAAATTTTCTTCTTCAATATACTGTTGTAAAAGAGTCACATAAATTTCTCTTTCCCACGGTATCATATTTTCTAGCTCTGTTAATGAATATTTATGGTGTTGCAGGAGAGCAAAATTAACTTTATAATAATTTTCCAGACTCTCATGCGCCAGAGCTAACTGAAAAAAGATGCTAAACCCTCCAATACTACTTCCGATTCAATTTCTGTCTTAGGATTTTTAACCTTTACTTTATGAGAAAGTTTAGGCATTGTAGTAAAGAAACTCTCAACATCTTTAAATTGTTTTGAGTTCATAGATTCTACAAAATCTTTCAATTCCTTCTTAGTACAATCAGAACCAGACCATGATTCTTCCTCAGTAAATACTTGTCCTATACAAGCAGTAATTACATCAAAAGATTTATCAACTTGATTAGTATCCTCATCAAATTCAAAATTAGTATTAATAAACTCTTGGAATGAAGGATATTTCATTTCAACAGATAAATTATCATCCAGTTTAATTAAATTTGTATGATTGGAATCTTTTTGAACCTGAATCTCATCAATAGCAATTTCCATTTGAACTTGAGTTTCATCATCATCTGGACAAGTTACATTGACTTCAACTGTCTCTCCAACTGACTTAGCACGAACATTTAAAAACAAATATTCAATATCAAATGTTGCTAGTTCTTTAATTTTAATTCCCCTGCTAAGAATACAATCTTTAAGAACGGTTGTAATTGCACTTGTAATCTGTTTCATGTCTTGAGATTCAAGAGCCATTATTAAGATTTTCTCTTCTCTAACTAAAAATGGACGGTATCTAACTTTCTTCCCATTAGAAGGTAATTCCAACTCATACGTTGGAGTATTAATTTTTGGTAAAGGCATAATATCCTAATACAAATCAGTAGTATTATATATAAGGGTTATGCTGGAATTCCTCCTCCACTACCACTACTTAAAGTTCCACTACTACCAGGTGGGGTAAAGTCTCCTACTGCCCCATCAATAGCATTTCCACGACCACCAAGTCCACCACCATATGATGAGAATCCTGAATCTCTATCTATTAATGTTGATTCATCAAAATTAGGTATTCCATTCTCCTGTTCAATCGCTGCTATAGGACTACCACCCATATTATTATAACTTCTTCCAGTCTTCTCAACAATATAACGATCATATGCAAAAGTAACTGTTACCTTTAATAGATCAGCAGCACCATAAGTAACAGGCATAGAAGTCATTGCCTTTGGAAAAATATTCCAGAATTTGTAAGTTAATAAACTATATTTCCATCTCTTCATTACTGGATCTCTTTCAAATTTAGTGACAGTCATATTATCACTCTTATACCCATCCTTACCTAATGGATAATTCATTCTTCTATAGAATCTATTATCTTCTTCTGAAATTTGATTATTATTATCTCCAGCAACATAATCCATCCATCCTTCAAAGAATCTAATCATTCGATAGTTCCTATCAACATAGAAAGTAAAATCACTATCAGTATATAATCTCGTATGAGCAAATTGTTGATTAATACCATGATAATTGTCTTTTACTTCTGCCACAGCAAAAGAACTTGTTGGTAATATGGCTTCAGTACACATCAATCCAACATTCTCATTAATCCAATAACTTCTAACACCATGCTTTTTACGAAGATAACTTCTTAATCCAGCATTAATACCTGAGATATAAACTTGATATTGATTGGTGAGAGATAATTTTGTAAAATCCCTCTTATTAAGAATATCATTCTTAAAATCTTGAATTATCGCTGCCATCTAAATATTTTATAGGGTTTTAATAATAACTATTTAGATGTCATATAAAGGTAAGTATAAACCATCCCTTCCCATAAAGTATAAAGGTGATCCAACAAAGATTATATACAGATCACTTTGGGAAAGGAAGTTTATGAAATACTGTGATACCAGATCAAATGTATTGGAGTGGGCAAGTGAAGAAATAGCTATTCCATATCGTTCTCCTATTGATGGAAGAGTACATAGATATTTTCCAGATTTTTATGTTAAATTAAAAGAGAATACAGGGAAGGTTAAAAAAATGTTAATTGAAGTAAAACCAATGAAACAAACAATGAAACCAAAAGTCCCAAGCAGAAAAACAAAGGGATATATCTATGAAACATATGAATATGCTAAGAATCAAGCAAAATGGAAAGCAGCAAATAATTTCTGTAAAGATAGAAGTTGGGAATTTAAAATTATGACAGAAAGAGAATTAGGTATAATATGAGTCGTCTTAGATCGCTAGCCACAAGTATAACTGGTCAAGAAGACCCTGATGATTTAATGCTTGAAATAATGCAAGCACTTAATACTACTGTAACACCAATACCAGACGTAGGAGAATTCTATGTTTTTGTGTATAATCCCAAGACCCCTGAGATTAAGTATGATCAAAATCCTTTTGTTGCCGTAACTGATATTTTCACATGGGGATTTCGTGGACTTAACTTTCATTGGGGGAAAACAAGAAATTATACATGGACGGAAATTGCTGGATTATTGTATCAAGTAACCAATGAAGAAATCAATGATCTTGAAAGAATACCCTTTGCTAAATTCCGTTTTAATTACTGATCTAAATAGTAATAATAAATTAGGTCGATAATGGCAAGAGGAACAAGAGGAAGTGGAATGAGGAATAGGGGTAACAGAACCCCCTATGTAAATCCTAATCCAAGTAATAATCAGAGAGGAGAATGGGCTAGAAGAAATAGAAATCAAGGTGATACTGTAGTTGTAGAAACTCCACAAAAGGTTTTAAGTGAAGATCCTGCTACTTCTAATACTACTCCTAAAACAACAAAAGACCAAACAGTACCAGATAGATTAAAAAAATTTAAATCACTTAGATATCCAAGTGAATTCATACATGAAGATCAGGACTGCATCCAATTTCAAATCTTCAAATATGAAAGAGGTTCTAAACAAATAAGAAGTTTAGATACTACCCCAGCAAAAGGAAAGGCAGGAAGTAAGGATTATGTAGAAGCTAGCACTTCCTTCTCAACTAAAATGCGACAAAGTAAATTAGTTGGTGGTCCTAAAAAACTTCTAAAGAATAAAATTGGGACAATATTATTACCAATCCCATCAGCAATATCAGATACAAATGCTACTAACTATGGCGAAAGTAAACTAAATGATTTTTATGCTGCGGGAATTGATACTGTTGAAGGTGCCATAACTTCAGATGGTCTTAAAGGGATGATGGGTGAACTTGCTGCTGGTGGTAAGAATTTAACCAGCGCACTTAAAGATCCAGGTACAAAAAATGCTCTTAATTCTTGGATAGCAGCACAAGCAGTTGGTATGGTAGGAGCAAATATATCTCCAGAACAATTAATGATGAGACAGTCGGCACAAATGATAAATCCAAATATGGAAATGTTGTTTAGTGGTCCTTCTGTAAGATCATTCCAATTCTTATTTAAATTTACACCAAGAAATCAACAAGAAAGCACAGAAGTAAAACAAATTATAAGACAGTTCAAACAAAATATGATGCCTAGATTTAAAGGAACTTTCTTAAAGGCACCTAATATCTTTGAATTATCTTACAGAAAAGGAGCAGGAATGCATCCCTTCTTAAATAGATTTAAGTTATGTGCTTTGACTAATTGTAGTACAACTTATACTGGAGATGGTACTTATACCACATATCATGATGGTACACCAGTCTCTATGACTATGAATCTTTCTTTCCAAGAACTCACACCAGTATACAATGAAGATTATGATAATGCTGACGGAGCAATAGGAGTAGGATACTAATGGGATACTTCAGAGAACTACCAAATTTATACTATAAAAGTTTTCTTACCGATAAGAAATCATCACTAGATTATCTTGAAGTAAAGAATTTATTTCGTAGAGTTAAATTAAGAGACGATCTTCATAACATCCTCACAATTTTTGATAAGTATCAAATTCCTCAAGGATATAGACCTGAAATTGTAGCAGAAGAATTTTATGGTGATCAAGAATTAGACTGGGTAGTTTGTATGACTGCTGGTATTGTTAATGTTAGACAAGATTGGCCACTATCAGATAAAGACCTATGGTATTATGCTGAAAATAAGTATGGAGATGCTTTAAATAATGTTCGTCACTATGAAACTACAGAAGTTAAAGATTCTAATAATAGATTAATACTTCCAAAAGGTAAGGTAGTAGATAGTACATTTACTATACCAAAACCAGGAGTTCCAACAGCAACTGTTAATCCTGTGGTTGGTATTAGTAATTATGAATATGAAGTTCGTAAAAATATGGAGAAAAGTAGTATATATTTACTAAAACCAAGGTATTTACAGCAATTCTTAAATGATATGAGAGATATTATGACTTATCAACAGTCTTCTCAATATATCGACGAAAGAAATATTCAAACTGAAAATCTATCTCTAACAATGCCATAAAAAAGGGGTCTTGCGACCCCATTTTTTTATTCTGCTGCTAGTTTAGCAAAGTATGATAAAGTATC
>VTLG01009861.1_pt1 | contig 17399 bp, 11 predicted proteins | sample 4694571 | NCBI WGS metagenome assembly VTLG01 (sample SAMN12604809, study PRJNA352737) | marine metagenome | biome: ENVO:00000447; feature: ENVO:00000209|ENVO:00000569|ENVO:01000036; material: ENVO:00002151; isolation source: viral sequences binned using virsorter ...
AAAAACTGGTGATGATAAATTATCTGAAGAAAAAAGATTAGCCAAAGTTAGAAGAAGAGGAACTAAAAGTTTACAAACGACATCGGGTTTGAATATTCCTACCAGCGGGTCAGGATTAAACATTAGTTAATGGAAAAAAATATTAATATTTCATTCACCCAAGATACAGCGAAAGGACGTTATGAAAAGCTGAAACAAAATAGACAACATCATTTAGAAAGAGCCAGAGAATGTTCTGAGCTCACAATCCCCTCATTAATAACATCGGACGGGCATGGGCCTAGCTCTGAATTATATACCCCATTTCAATCAGTAGGTGCAAGAGGTGTAAACAACCTAGCATCCAAACTCTTATTATTATTACTACCCCCCAATTCACCATTCTTTAGATTAACCATGACTGGCGACTCTAAACAAGAACTGGATGAGAACCCTGAATTAAAATCCGAAGTAGAAAAATCGCTATCCAAAATTGAGCGAGCAGTACACGCTAAGATTGAACAGTTAGCATTAAGAGTATCTGTATTTGAAGCATTAAAACATCTAATAGTATCTGGTAATGTTCTAACATACCTACCTAAAAAAGGAACTATGCGTGTCTATGGTATTACTCAATATGTTTGTAGAAGAGATGAAGAGGGTAATTTATTAGAATTTATTATTAAAGAAACTGTTAGCCCAGCTAATTTAACTGACGAGTCGCGGGCCTTAGTAGGGCGTTCACCTGATTATAAATCAGATGAAGACTGTGAGTTATATACACATGTTTATAGAATAAAACCAGATAGATATTATATTTGTCAAGAAATACATGGTATTAAACTACCAGAATCTATCGGTACTTTTACATCTGATAATATGCCATACCAAGCATTGAGAATGGTGCGTGTGGATGGTGAGAATTATGGGCGTGGGTATGTTGAAGAATTTTTAGGTGATTTAAAATCATTAGAAGGACTGTCTAAATCATTAGTAGAATCAGCCGCCGCAGCCAGTAAGCTAGTCTTTATGGTTAGGCCTAATTCAGTTACACGCAAGAAGGATTTAGCGATGACTAGAAATGGTGATATTATCACTGGCCAAAGAGATGACGTAACTGTGTTACAGTCTGAGAAGCAGTACGATTTACAAATTGTAGAAAAAGCTATTGGGCGATTAGAAGAGCGTATGTCTTATGCATTCTTATTACATACCGCAATACAAAGAGATGCCGAGCGTGTGACAGCACAAGAGATTAGGTATATGGCGGAACAATTAGAAACTAGCATGGGTGGTGTTTATTCATTACTATCACAAGAGTTTCAATTACCGTTAGTACAAGTATTAATGAAGCGTATGGGACAGAATAAAGAAATACCATCACTTCCAAAGAAATCTGTAACGCCAGTTATTGTTACTGGTATTGAAGCGTTAGGTCGCGGGAATGACTTACAGAAATTAAGAGAGTTTATTGCTGAGATTGCTCAACTTGCTCAAATTAATCCACAAATAGCTGGTATGTTAAATCCAAGTGATTTACTTACAAGGATTGCTACTAGTTTAGGAATTGATACCGAAGGATTAGTTAAGAGTGCAGAGGAATTACAACAAGAACAGGAAGAACAACAACAAGCAGCACAGAGTGAACAGATGATGCAAATGGCTGAGAAAGCTGTTGCACCAGCTGTATCTAATATGACTAAACCAAGATAGGAAGGATAAATGGTAGAACAAGTAGAAGTAAAAACAGCCGAAACAACGGCGGAAGAGCCAGAAGCTAAACCAGTATTAAAAGAAGATAGACCGTCAGGTTTACCTGAAAAATTTGAGTCGGTTGAAGCAATGGCAAAGTCTTATGCTGAATTAGAAACCAAATTAGGACAAAAACCAGAAGCATCCACAGAAGAAGCTAAACCTGAAGCTAAAGGTGATTTAGCAATAGCTGAAAAAGCTGTTGAATCAGCTGGGCTAGATATGGAATCTCTTAATACAGAGTATGCCACTGAAGGTAAATTAGGTGAAGAATCTTATGAAAAGCTAGAGAACGCTGGTATATCTAAAGAAGTAGTGGACCAGTTTATTGCTGGACAACAAGCTATTGCCGATAAAACCGCCGGAGAAATTAGAAGTTTAGTAGGTGGTGATGATGAATATGGGATGTTAATGACATGGGCTAAAGATAATTTATCTGAAGCTGAAGTAACCGCATATAATAATGCTGTTAATAGTAAAGATATTGAGACTGTTAAATTAGCAGTCACTGGATTAAGCTCACGTTATCAAGCAGCTGAAGGTAAAGAACCTTCATTAGTTAAAGGGACAGCAAATGCTACAGGCGACAGTGGTTATACATCATGGGCTCAGGTTACGAAAGCTATGGCCGATGAAAGATACTCAAAAGACCCAGCATATCAAGCTGAAGTAAAAACTAAAATAGCTAATAGTAATTTATGAAAAAGAAAAAGAAGTATCCACCAAAAAAGAAGTATTGATGGCTGTGCTACCTTAAATAGGTGGCAGCCGCTTACACAGTAAAACTTGACCTCTTGCGGGAGACAATCTTGCTGGCACTTGTGAAAGCTTTTTAACTTTACATAGGAGACAATAAGATGGCAGCATCTACACCGGTTTCCGTCGGTAAAGTGAATCAAGCTGGCTCAGAAGACGCTCTGTTTCTGAAAGTTTTTGCGGGAGAAGTTTTAACAACTTTCGAAAGAACATCAGTAACAACAGGACAAGAGTTAGTGAGAAGCATCTCATCTGGTAAATCAGCTACCTTCCCAGTAATGGGTAGGGTTGCAGCAGCTTACCATACACCGGGTGCGGAAATCACAGGCAACGACGTAAACCACAACGAAAGAGTCATTACTATTAATGACTTATTAGTATCAAGTGTGTTCCTTAGCAACATTGAAGAAGCTAAGAACCACTGGGATGTAAGAAGTGCTTATTCTACAGAAATTGGAAGAGCTTTGGCTTTCCAAAAAGATAAGCATGTACTACAAACTATTGGTCTAGCATCATTGGCATCAGCTAACGTTGATGACACTGGTCATGGAGCTGGAACAACTTTAACTAACACAGACATTGCACATGCTACCGATGCAACCGCAGCTAATGCGTTCATCGATTCATTGTTTGATGCAGCAAAGAGTTTGGATAACAACTACGTACCTTCTGAAGGTCGTGTTTGTTTCTTAGACCCTGAGATGTATTACAAACTAGCTAATGCAACCAATGCAATTAACGTTGACTTTAGTGGTCAAGGTTCTATTGCAGAAGGCACAGTACGTAAAATAGCGGGTATTGAATTAAGACCATGCCCTCATTTTATAAAGACAAACATTAACTCAGCACCGGGACAAGGTTCAGCTACACAAGGTGGTTCAGCACCTCAACAAGTAAACCTTACCAACTATGAGGGACTTGTATGTCACCCAAGTGCTGTGGGTACAGTGAAATTAATGGACCTAGCGGTTGAGTCAGAATATGACATCAGACGTCAAGGCACATTAATGGTCGCAAAATACGCAATGGGTCACGGCTACTTGCGTCCGGAAGCGGCTGTAGGCATTAAAGAAGCGTAAGTAATTACCTTCATTAATCTTATGATTGAGAGCATCTTAACGGGTGCTCTCTTTCTTTTTAAGGACTATTATGACAACTCAAATAACCCCGACTACTGAACTACAAGCAGTCAATACTATGCTCTCCGCTATCGGAGAAGCACCAGTAAACTCTATCAGTGGTACGAATAATGTAGATGTATCTGTCGCTAAAAATATTCTTGATGAAACCAGCTTATCTATTCAAAGTGAGGGGTGGAATTTCAACACTGAATATAATGTGACTTATACAAAAGATACTGATAATAAAATACCCCTTCCTTCCAACGCTGTGCAAGCAGACTCCAATTCACAATATCGAGATAGAAATGTAGTTATCCGTAATGGATATTTATATGACTTAGATAATCATTCCGATGTATTCACATCTAGTGTTGTTACCCCTACTGTAGATGTAGTGTTAATACAACAATTTGAACATCTTCCTGAATATGCAAGACGCTATATAGCTATTAAAGCCGCTAGACGTTTTGCAGCAAGATTCATTGGAGATGCTGGTTTAGCTGAATTGATGCAAGTAGATGAACAGGAAGCTTATAATAATTTTAAACAATCAGATAGCCGTAGTGAAGATAATAATATCTTAGATGGTGATTCTGATACATATTCTATTATCAATAGGCCACGTAGAAGGTCGTATTAATGGCTGTTGTATCTCAGTCTATCCCCAATTTTCTGAATGGTATAAGTCAGCAAACCCCTACTCAACGTGGTATCAATCAAGGTACTGAACAAATTAATTTACAAAATGATATAGTAAACGGATTAAGCAAAAGGCCCCCTTTAGAATACATAGCTACTTTAGATGGAACTAATGTGTATCCTAATAAGTCTAAAATATGGAACATACAGCGTGATGAAAATAATAAATATATTTGTGTACTTTATAACGGTGGAATAAAAGTATTTGATTTAGCGGGTGTTGAAAAGACAGTTAGTTTTCCGGATGGTACTTCTTATCTAGTTTCCACAAACCCTAAAGAAGATTTTAAATTAGTTAATATAGCTGATTATACTTTTATAGCTAACAAATCTATAGTACCGGAAGACCACGCCAGCTCATCAGCAGCGAAAGTAGAAGAATTTTATATTAACTTTTTAGTAACAAATTTTGGTAGAGAGTACCAAATTAAATTAACACATCCAGATTTAGCGTACGGCATTAATGCTGTACTACAAATGCCAGATGGTAGTGATGCGGACCATGATACAGATTTTAGAGATACTGGAAAGTTAATAGATATATTTCTTAAAGGGACATCAAGTGCATATTGGAATGCATCTTCAAGTATGGTCTTTAATTTAAACAGGGCTGATACAGGAGCATCTTTAAGTACATCACAAGGATTGGGAACATACTCAGCAGTTACAGCAGAGTTTACTTTCACACAATATAACTCATCTTTACATTGTGCTGTTGTTGATGGTAATGCCGCATACACTGTAAACACGGTGGATGGTGGTGGTAACAATGAGATGTATTCTATAAGAGATGAGATAGCAGATTTTACTAAGCTACCATATTTTGGTAAAACAGGAACAAAGATTAAAGTAACTGGTAAAGTAGATGATACCGCTTCAGATTACTGGGTTGAATACTCTGGTAATGGAGTGTGGACTGAGTGTATAGCACCAGCTACTAACAGAGGGCTGGATAATACCAAAATGCCACATGCTTTAATTAATAATAATGATGGCACATTTACATTTAGACAACAAACTTATACAGAAAGAGGGGCTGGAGATGAAGACACTAACCCTGACCCCACATTTGTAGATAGGGCTATACAGAATTTAACTTTTTATAAAAATAGATTAGGAATATTGTCTGGAGAAAACTTAATACTTTCAGGAAACGCTGATTACTTTAATTTCTTTGGGACAACAGTGGTGCAAGTGTTAGACACTGACCCAATAGATATAGCAGCATCAGGCAATAGAGTTAACACATTAAAGAACTCAATATCATTTAATGAAACATTATTATTATTCTCAGATACCGCTCAATATAAATTAGCATCGTCTGGTGAAGCAATATCACCTACCACAGCTGTCTTAAATGAGGTATCTACCTTTTCACATGATGATGGAGTACAACCAGTAAGCTCAGGGCAGTATGCATATTTTGCTCAAAGGCGAAATAATAATACCGCTATTAGAGAATATTATTCTGATAATGATACTTTAACAAATGATGGGTTGGATATAACAGTCGCCGTACAAAAGTTATTACCAACTAATGCTTATCAAATAATAAGTAATAGCACAGAAGATGTATTGATGGTGCTATGTTCAGATACCGCTGATTCTCAATCAGCCCCTTATGCTACTGGCTCAAATGTCACAGCTACTAATGCAGATACTATATATTTATATAAATATTTCTTTGATAAAGGAGAAAAAGTACAAACCGCGTGGTCTAAATGGACTTTCACTGGTGTTAAAATATTAGGTGGGATGACAGACCGTAGTTATGTGTACTTATTTGTGGCTGAAGGAAAGACTACAAAATTATTTAAAATAGATTTACAAAATTTAGATGATGCCACTATTGGATTCAATGTTCATTTAGATTTAAGAAAAACTGTGACTGGGACATATTCTTCAGGAACTGGATTAACAACATTAACTAGCCCGTATGGGTATAAAACTGGATTGATTGCGGTTGATGCTTCTACTGGGGCTAATTATGCTCTTACAGATGCCGCTAATGCAACTTGCACAATTACAGTTACAGATGCACTCAATATTGCTGTCGGAACTACTCTTACATTCACGGACAATGCTGGTGTTTCTACAACAATGACAGGGACAGCAACAAACCCAACTACTAATCCAAATGAATTTAGTGTAGGGGTAGATGCCGCATCTACAGCAGATAATATTGCTGTCGGAGCGGGTGGTGTTCTTGGTATTAATGCTTTAGCGGGATATTCAGCTCCTAATCCGGCATCAAATGTAATTACAGTTACAAGAGCAGTGGCCGGAGCTTCAAATTTAACTGTGACTTCTTCTGACCCTGTGAGATTAGCTGTTACAAATTTTGTTACTCCCGCAACTACTTTTACTCTAGTGGGGAATCACACTAATTTAATTATAGGGGTTCCTTATGAGTCTAAATACACTCTATCACCTCAATATGTAAGAGAGAATACTGGTAGAGGATTAATGGCTGTTACTTCTGGACGATATCAGATAAGAACCATTTCTTTTGATTATGAAAATACAGGATTCTTCACTGTTGAAGTGACCCCTGAAAACAGGGACATGTACACCACAGTTATGAATGGTTATGTTGTTGGTTTCTCAGGTTCGGTGGATAACCCAGCAATTTCATCAGGTACTCTAGTGGTACCAGTACAAAGTAAAAATACACAGTTTGTTTTAGATATAAAAAGTAGCTCACACTTACCGATGTTTATTCCTAGTGCGGAAGTGGAAGGATTTTATCACAGACGTTCTAAGAGAATTTAATGGCATATGTAAGAAGGGCAATAATGGCGGATGTAGCTCAATTATCACATAAGATACGCAAAGCTGACAGAGATGAAATAAAAGCATCGGATAATGTAGCACCGTCAGAAGCACTGTTAGCACCTTTTCACTATAAGGAAGCTATAACTTTTTCTGTAATAGCTATGTTTGGCTCAGTGCCATCCCCTGAAAAAGGATATGGAGTAGCTTGGTTGTTATCAAGTGAAGAACTTTTTAATTATAAAAAAGAATTTATAAAACAATGCCCTAAATGGATAAAAGAATTAGGAGAACCTTATACATACATATATAATTTTGTAGATGTTAGAAATACGAAAACTTTAAAATGGTTGAAGTATTTAGGTTTTGAACAAATAGAAACAGTCAATAACTATGGTTATGAAAAAAGACCATTTATATTAATAACAAAGGAGATGTAATAACACATGTGTGGAGTACCTGAAGCACTGGCGGTCCTACAAATAGGACAGTCAATCATGGGCTATCAAAGCCAGAAGAAGCAAGCCCAAATGCAAGAAGCGGCTAATGCTACTACCGCTAGGAACGCTAATACCTCTCATAATTATAATCTATCTTTAATTGAAAAAGAGAGAGGAACCGCCGCTAGAGAAAAAGCTTTAGAACAGTTTAAGATAGATAAAGAGACAGAAAAGGAAGAAGCTAAATTACTTAATGCTGGCTATGGTAATCCATTTAGAATAGTGCAAGATTTAGGGGGACAAGCAGACCTTCAATGGTTAGATTTAGAAAATGACTTTATGGCTGATATGAATGAATTAATGGGACAAGAGTATAATTCTTATGCTCAATTACAAAGAACGTATAACCATCTAGCACCAGTAGTGTATCCAAATCCATTAGCAGCTACACTTCAAGCTGGAACAGCTGTTGGTTCATACTTAATGGTTCCAGCGGGGGACCGTTCGTTTTTACAAGGATATGGTAAAGACGCTATAAAACCAAAGGAAATAGACTAACATGGCATATAAATCAAGAGTAACCAAAAAGTACCCAAGTGCTAGTTTCTTCGGTGGGCCCTCTATTCCTAGAAAGAATGAACTCACTGACTTAGTAACAGCTTTAAGTGATGTCACACCAAAACTGGCAAATATAGGTTCTGAGTATATGAAAAGTATTAAAGATACCGCAACTGTAAAAATGGAAGAACTGTATGCCAGTGGTAAAAAGACAGAGGATATTCAAAAAGAAATTTTAGATGGAGTACATCCTGAGTTATCAGAGAAATACGCTCAATCAGCTGTTGAGGTCCAACATGGTAAATTTACAGCCCAAGACACTATTAATAAAATAATTGCTAATCAAGACACATACAATAGATACACTGTTACTGATGATGATGGAAATGTCACCGCAGACGCACAGAGTTTTAATGACTTTATCAAACCCTTCATACCAGACCTTAGTGGTCAATCTCAATATTATAACAAAGCATTCGCCGCTACTTTTGGTAAATGGAAAGCTGAGAATGAACTTAAAGATGCTGAGATTAGGTCGGCCTATTGGTCTAATCATAAAATATCACAAGCAGCAAATTATATCAGAAATCAAGTTATAACATCTGAAGAGGGAACGAATGGTGTTATTTCTAATTTAGAAAGCTTTAGCATAGAACTTCCAAAGATAGATGGAAAGAAAAATTATTATTTAACTAATGATGAGAAAAATTTAGTGTTATTTAGAACCGCAAAAAACTTTATTGACCAAGCGAGAACAATAGGGGATGTAGATATTGGTTTAGCTATATTATCTTTAGATAGAGGAGAAGGTGTAGGTGGTAATAACTTAGGGTCTTTAGCTAGCAAAGCTACTGATGACGTAAACTCTTTAATAAATGCAGCGTGGTCTAAAAGAGCTACTATAATTAGACAGGATGAATTAAATAGAAAAGTTGAAAATGAAAAGTTAGCTAGAGAAGCCACTACTGATTATTTAAAAGCTTTAGACGAGGGTGATGTTGCGGGCCTAGACGCAGCTGTAGAAAAAATTAGATATATAGATGGTGGAGCATATTTATCAACTTTGCAGACCATTAAAAATAATTACAACTTAACTAATTTTAATGAAATAGAATTTGAACGATTACGTATAGCTATTCTAAACGGTGATATTAGAGATTTTGATGTTTTAATGCAAGAAGCGGCTGATGCTAAAATGAATGGGATTGCTATAGCCCAGCTACAATCTGACTGGAATGCAACAGAAGCTATCCGAGCTAAAGGTGAAATAGCGATGATTGATAAACCAGCATGGAAGAGTTTATATGATATAGCATTAGAAAATGTAAAAAATACTTATAAAGTAACAGGGCCATTGGGGCAACTGATAGATACACCAGAGTCAGATGCAATAGAATTAAAATATAGACAAGAATTTCAGTTGATTTTACATGATGAAATAGAAGAATTTAAGAATAAAAATAATGGAAAACACCCATCTTATATGGAAAGAAACCAAATGGTACAAGACATCGCAAACTCAATTTATGGAAAATATGCTAACCCTGAAAAACCAGAGGCAATAGCAAAGACAGGAACTACGGCAAGTATTACTGAATCTAAGCAAATTATTACACCAGAGGAAACAAGACAATACGAAGATAAACTTTCAACTGTGGATGTTGAAGGGATAAAATCATTGTTGTCACAAGATTTATTTGATGATGCGGGGGTATTAAGACGGCCCGTAGAAGTAGGAGATGACCCAACGCTTGAAGACCCAACGCGTTTCGTTACCTTTAATCAAACTGTATTACAACCACTACAAAACATGTTGGCAAGTCTGACTGATGACACCATTACGGTACAGACTCTTAAAACTCAATGGGAAACTAATCAAGTGGTATTAAGACCAATCTTTGATGATTTAGCTAATAGGTTAGGAATGCCAAAAAACGATGATGGTTCTTCAGCTGGGGATGCATTAGCTAGACGTATAATAGACATGATAAACGTAAATCCGGAGTATTTTAAATAATGGCAAGCTTTTTTGATTTAGCTATTGATAACCAGAAACAAAGAGATGCCACAAAGTTACAGGCAAAACTACCTGACCCAAATATAACTACACTTACTACACAAGACGCTCTTGAACGCATGAAGTCACCAGAGTTTATAGGGGCTGTTAAACGTTACGGAAAATATGCAGAGCCAAAGCAAAACCTTACTATTGATGGGAGTCTTTTTGAACGTGATTGGGATAACATATCTGATGCAGACGCATTAGAGTGGTTTTACCATGATAGAAGCTGGGCTACTTATAATACTGTAGGTATTTTAGATGAAATAAAAGATGTATGGGGAGCTGACTCTAGCCAACTAGCTGATTATAAATATTTACAAGATACATGGAATGCTCTTCCTTACTTTTGGAATGACCCAAATAGAGAACGCTTAGGAGAAGATAATACATTCGGTTCATTTGGTGATTGGTTAATAGATGCTGGTGGGGCCTTATTGTTTGACCCAGTTAACATGGTGGGCTTTGGTACTGGTAAAGCAGCCGCTGTATCAACTATGCACGAAGCATTAAAATTAGCATTGAAAGGCAAAATGGCTAAAGAAATAAATAAACAAATATTAAATAAAGTAGCTAAAGATACTTTTAATCAAGGTTTAAAAACTGGTATGTGGCGAGGTGCTAAACTTGAAGGAGCATATGCTGGGGCCATTGGGCTTGCACATAGTTATGGGGTGCAGCAAGCACAAATTTTAGGTGGTGTTCAATCAGAGTTTGATTTTAAACAAATGGGATATGGGGCGTTAGCCGGTACCTTATTTGGTGGGGCCTTTGGTGGTGCCTTTGGTGGACTAGGTTTTGTTTTAACTCACAACACTATAAAAACTACAACTATTAAAAACCTTGCTCACATGAATAAATATGGAATGGATGAATTAACGGGAAGGGTGTTGTTCGATGATTTAGTAGGACAAGTTACACAATTTAAAGGTGGAAAACGGATAGTAGGGGAACGTGATACGGGAAATTATTATAATGGGTTATCAGCTCAGAAGCTTGGTGAACATATTACAATTTCTAAAAAAACTCAACCACTACATGATATGCTTGATGAACGAAGCAGTGTAGAAAATGGTACTAGAGATTTAAAAGCAAGAGTAGATAAAGATGCCACCCCTGAAGACCGCACAACAGCAAAGAAACTAGGGACAAGGATAAAGAAAGAATTAAAGAAAATAACAGAAAGTGGTGGGTTTTCTTTCAATGTGCGTACCATGAAAAAAGCAGAGAATGGGTATGCAACCGCCGTCACTAAAAAGACTGAGTATGAAATAGGGGAAGATGATTTAGATGATTTAATACTCAATTATGTTTTAGACATGAAAGCATATCAAGGGCTATTAGATGATATAGTGCCCGGACTAGACTTACATGTTGGTGGGTGGGCTGATACTAAAACAAAGAAAATTTCTTTAGATATATCTTATGTATTTAAAAATGAAGAAGATGCCATTTATGCAGCAACCGCCGGTATTAATGTTCAAGATGCTATTGGTAAACTTGGTGCAAAAGGTAAATATTTAGGAGATGTACCTACTGGTAAAGATGGTAAATTGCTTCCAGATGGAGCGTTAGAAAAATTAAAAAAGAGTGGACGCTATGATGAAGCTAGACATAATTTATTTAAAAATAAAGTAAAAGAGTTTGAAGACTTTACAAAGTTTTATAATCCAGATTTATATTTAAACACTCTACTTAAAAAGAAAGAGGGCAAAGGCCCTGTACCTAAAAATAGTGGTGAATCACCAGTTAATTATGAAACCCAAGCATTCAAGGACAGGAGCTTAGAGGACCATGTAGAATTTTTAAAAAATGCAGCAGCCAGAATGGACGATTTTGATATAGCTAAAATAACTGATGATGATTTAAAAGCTGTTGCTATAGACCGTTGGGGAGATGACTGGCCGGGTGTTAAAGAATTACTAGAAAAAGAAGTTAAGTCACCATTAGAACGCAAAGTCATTACTTTATTATTAGCCCATGATAATCACACATTAACTTTAGTAGATAATATATTAGTAGCAACAAGGGAATTAAATAGTATTAATTTAACAGGCAGAGAGCAATTAGCTATCATGCATAGATTAGATGGCATGCTTTCAGTGTTAAATGATGCTATGCAATTAAGAGCTAAAATAGGATATTTAGCTGGTCGTACTCTTCAATCTTTTCAAACTAAAAGGACTATAAATGAGGCCACTAAATTTGATATTGCTAAATTACTTAAAGAAGAATTAAAAGATATTACAGAATTAAGATTACCTGAAGATGGTGCAGACGATATTACTAAACATTTACCGGGAAGATTATTTGAACTAAGTCAAGCTCAGAAAAATAAACTTGAATTTTATAAATCAATAGGCAAGTTAGATGATATGGATGAAGTGGCTGATGCATTGGGTCGTGTGAAAAAAGCTGACGGATGGGATTTAGCTAATGAATATGTAAATAATAACTTATTATCTTCCCCAGATACGCACGAATTAAACATAATATCTTCACTAGGGCACATGCACACTAAACCTCTTATGAAATTAATTAGAGCCGCTTATTTAGCAAAGGATGATAAAGCTAGGGCGATGCAAGCAGCGAGAGAAGCAGTCGAAACGTTTGTTAGGTCCTATTACTATCTATGGGATGGGGCAAGACACATGAGTAAAAGTTTTATAAAAGGGCGAGCAATATTAGACGAATATCAAAACAAATTTGATGGTACGATTAGACAGAATGTTTTAGCAAAATGGGCTAACATGTGGATTGATACCATATTTGGTGATTATACAATAACAAAACCCGTTAAATGGACATTAAAAAGAGGCGTAGATGTAGTCACATTACCATATAGGGCATTGATGGCGGGTGATGAGTTTTTAAAAGTAACTTCATATAAAGCAAAAGCTCATGCACAAGTCACAACTTTGATTCAAAGAGAACACCCTGACGCTATTGGTAATAAAGAGATTTATAAAAAACTTCATAAAGATTATATGAAGAATTATATAGATGATGATGGTCATGCTATCGCCGCCGCAAACACAGCTCATGCAGATAAATTAACATTTGCTGAAAAGAGTGAAGCAGATGACCCTTTACATTATGCAAGAGAAATAACTTATACAAATCCAGCTACTTCAACAGACCCTTTAACTGGAAAAGATTATAGTGGTATAACTGGATTTATATTATCCCAAACCAATAAACATAAGTGGTTGCGTTTGTTAGGTCTTCACTTTGTAAACACACCATCCAACTTAATAAGGTGGCAATTACATCATCAACCATTGGGGGTAATCCCACTTTTTAGACACTTTCAATTAGATTATATGTTAAGAAAAAATAAAGCTGGTCAGTATTTAAACCCAGAAGCCGCAGCTGAAGCAAAAGCTAGGATAACAGCTGGGGGGCTTATTTGGGGGGCCGCTGTATGGGCCGCAATGTCTGATAAAGTAACAGACGGTGGTTCAAAAGATTATAAACTAAATAGACAACGAAGAGCAGCCACAGGATGGCAAGAATATTCATTGAAAATGGGCGAAGGTGAGTATGTAAGTCTTAATAGAGCTGACCCGTTTGCATTCCCCTTTTTATTAGCAGCTGATATGGTAGCAATTATTAAAGATTATGGTGGGACTGATGAACTACCATTAGAAGTAGAACAAAAAATGCAAGAAACAGCATCAGCTGGTTTAACCAGTATAATGCGTAATTTAACTTCTAAGTTTTATACTGTCGGTATTTATGAGATGATAGATGCAGTGATGGGTACTGGACAAAGCCAATGGTCTAATCCAGATAGAAAATTTGAAACAATTACAGCTAGATTCGGCCAAAAGTTTATACCATTAAATGGGGCATTAAAATATGCAGCTAAAGTACAAGACCCTTATGAACGTGATTTAGTAACACTTCACGACAAATTACTAGAAACAGCTAATGCATTTGAGGGGCGTAATCGTATAATGCCTTTACGTAATATATTTGGTAATCCAGTAGATAGAAGAGAAGGGTGGATGTTTGGTTTTGGTATTCCTTCATCACCGTTTGCATCATCAAAAGCTAAAAATAAAGATGTAATAAGATTCTTTGAAGAGTCTGGTAGAGATTGGAACTTAAAGAACCCTAGTCATATAGATAGATTAACTAGACTTACTTCTAATGATAAGGGTGTTGATTTAAAACTTATTAAAAATGACAAAGGACAAACAGCGTATGACCGTTGGATGGAACTTAAATCTGAAATGAGAGTTTATCATTCAGGATTAGGGAAAAAAGCAAGCTTAGAAGAGATATTTACATATGAAATATCTAATCCTAATAGCCCAATGAATAAAAAGATACAAATTGCGGGCGGACAAGTGAAAGTATTAGGTACTGATTTTAGACAACAATATTTAGCTAAATGGGTTAAAGCTTTTAATGATATATCTTATTATAAAATGTGGAAAGAGTATCCAGTATTAAGAGACACTTTTGATGTTAAAAGAAAATATATTATTAGTATGGTACGCAACAAACCGGTAGAAACTATTGAAGGTATCAAAAGAGATGCTCAAAATGTTTTAAATGATTTAAACAGACAACGGTATTGATAAAGTACCCGTCTTAGAAGTATTAATTAGGAGAGCAAATGGCTAACAGTTTTGTAAGATATACAGGCAATGGCTCTACAACAGCTTATGCCGTACCATTTAGCTATGTCAACCAAGCACATGTTGCCGTTACAATAGGTGGTGTAGCAAATACCGCCTTTACATGGAATGGTGCTGGTACTCAAATTACATTTGATAGTGCCCCAGCAGACGAATCTAATATTGAAATACGTAGAACAACTAGCCAAACTACCCGATTGGTAGATTATGCATCTGGTTCAGTATTAACAGAATCAGATTTAGATACTGACTCAACACAAGGGTTCTATATGAGCCAAGAAGCTGTTGATGATGCTAATGACGTTATTAAGACTTCTTCAAGTACCTTTCAATGGGATGGTACATCTAAACGAATTACAAATGTCACTGACCCAACAGGGGCTCAGGACGCAGCAACAAAGAATTATACAGATACAGCAGCAGCATCACAAGTAACATTAGCGACAACACAAGCTACTAACGCGGCTTCATCCGCAACAGCAGCATCTACGTCCGCTTCTGGTGCCGCAACATCGGCAACTACCGCTACGACTAAAGCTTCAGAAGCTTCAACGTCCGCAACAAATGCCGCATCCAGTGCTAGTACAGCATCAGGACATGCAACTACAGCATCAGGTCATGCGACTACCGCAACGACCCAAGCATCAAATGCAGCTACATCCGCATCCACAGCGACTACCCAAGCAGCGACCGCGACGACTCAGGCAACCAATGCCGCATCGTCAGCTACAGCAGCAGCTAGTAGTCAATCAGCGGCGGCAGCCAGTGCAACAGCGGCAGCAGCTAGTGCTGATAATTTTGATGACACTTATTTAGGATCTAAAAGCTCTGATCCATCAACAGACAATGATGGTGATGCTTTGAATGCTGGTGATTTATATTTTAATACAACATCAAATACTTTAAAAGTTTTTAATGGATCTTCATTTCAGGATGCTGCTTTAACTTCATCTGATTTTGTATCTGTATCAGAATTTAAAAATCAAGGAACTAATTTTACAGGTAGTTTATTAGTTGGTCATGCAACAACTGGAACATTATCAAGCGCTGAAAATAATACAGCAGTTGGTATTGGTGCATTAGATGCTATAACTTCTGGGACTAATAATGTCGCTATTGGTAAAGATGCTGGAACTGCACTAACAAGTGGTGGATTTCATGTTTTAGTTGGTGTTGAAGCTGGAGAGGCATTAACGAATACTTTTACTACAACAGCGATTGGTTATCAATCGTTTAAAACTGCAAACCAAAATAACAATACAGGAGTAGGTGCAAGTGCTGGATTACACACAACAGGCGGAAGCAATACTGCTGTCGGTAGAAGTGCTGGTCAAGGTTCAAGTGGTAGTTCAAGTTATACTAATGTAGCTCTTTTAGGAAACGATGCTGGAAAAGCGTTGACTACAGGATCACACAATATTCTTTTAGGTTCTACTTGTGGAGATAATCTTACTACAGGGTCAGGTAATGTATTAATAGGAAGTGGCATAGATGCAGATGCCGTAAGTAGTGCAAGAACTTTAAAAATTGCTGGTTATGATGGATCAACAACTACTACTTGGATTTCAGGTGGTAATGATGGTGTTGTAACTTTAAACGCAGGAAACATAACTCAACAAGCATTAACATCATCATCAAATTCTGTTGCTTGGGATGCTTCTGCAAAACCAAACGCAGTTCATGTTACAACAGAAAATACAACCTTTGCTGCACCAACAAATAATGTTGAGGGTGCATTTATTGCTTTAGAAATAAATTACAATGGATCACACACTATAGCTTTTAATACTGTGTTTGAATTTGCTGGAAGCACAGCACCAACATTTACCTCAACAGATGGTAAAACAGATATTTTAGTTTTCAGATACAATGGTGCAGTATGGCAAGAAGTAGGTAGAACATTAAATTTAAGTGAGAGTTAAAATATGTATGCATTAGTAGAAGATAACAATATTACACAATTTATTAACCAACCTAAATCTATTGTAGTTGGAGATGTAAGATACCCAGCAAAAATATTTCAGTTATGGTCACAATCAGAAAAACAAGCAATAGGTTTATATGAAGTTGTTGTTGATAAAACAAACTATAAAGACCCAGAGTATTATAATAATACAAATTCTTCTTACACATTTGCAGATGGTCAAGTTACAGAATCTTGGGGAACTGCAACAGCAAAAGATTTAAATGATAAAAACGGAACAGATGAAGATGGTAATGAATTAGATCCTGTTGTAATTATTAAAGGTTTAAAATCACAAAAAAAAGATATTGTAAAACAACAAGCGTCAGGACTACTTTCACCAACTGATTGGTATGTAATAAAAGCAACAGAAGTAGAAGATTATTCTGTACCATCAAACATCACAACTTTTAGATCAGATGTTAGAGCAAAATCAAATGAAATGGAAACTATGATTGATAACTGCACAACTGTTGATGAACTAAAAGCATTATACGAATATACAGAACAAGAAGATGGAACTACAACAAGACCTTTACCTGAATTTCCAGAGGAGATCTAAATGTTACCAACTATTGCAACAGGAAATGTAGGATCTGCATTAGCTGGAGAATATGAAGTTGCTAACTCTGTAAGATTAAATATATCTGA
>VTLG01014170.1_pt1 | contig 17396 bp, 18 predicted proteins | sample 4694571 | NCBI WGS metagenome assembly VTLG01 (sample SAMN12604809, study PRJNA352737) | marine metagenome | biome: ENVO:00000447; feature: ENVO:00000209|ENVO:00000569|ENVO:01000036; material: ENVO:00002151; isolation source: viral sequences binned using virsorter ...
GTAGTACCCGTATGTTCAAACCTTAGAATTATTAATCATGGCTACAGTTCTATCGGGTACTTCGGGAGCGTTATATTATTCTCCTGCTGGTACAAGCTCAACACAAATTGCTGCTGCTTCTTTTCCTTCATCAGGAGGAAACATTAGTGTTGGTACACAGTTGGGTTACAAAGTTAATGATACAGTAACACTTGCATATCCAGGAGGAGCAACAGTAACTAACTGTATTGCAGCAGGGGATCATTTTGTAAAAACTTATGATGCTTCAACAGGTGTTATGACTGTTTCTGCCACCGCAGGGGGAGCAGCATTAACAGCTTCAGCACAACCTACTTTTACAGCAGGAACTTTTGCAAGCATCACGTTTACAGCACCATTAGTTGTTGGATCTGTAAGAGAATGGAGTTTTGAGATAACCAGAGCAGAGATTGACGTAACAAGTATTGGTCAAACTGTTACTGCAACTGCACCATTTAGAACCTTCATCTCAGGTTTTGCTGATGGTAGTGGTTCTGCCAGTGTTTATTCAACAGATGATGATACATTGTTATCTAGTAGAATGGTTGAAGATGTTATTCAACGTCAGCAAACTGGTGCAAAGGTAAGATTGTATATTGATCGTCAAATGAGTGGTGCTAACGTAGATCAGACTGCAAGTAGATCAATCTTGGCAGATATTATTCTTACATCTGCAAGTTTCAACGTAAACCCAGATGACGGACAAGTTGTAGAAATAGCCTTCAGACCTAGTGCTGCTCCTACATTCGACTTATCTAAGACAGCTTAAATTAGCATAAGTTAACGAACCTCAGTTTATCTGGGGTTTTTTCATGTTTTGCATTAGAATATCAATATATTGATTTTATTTTATGGCAAGCAATCTATCAGCATTGGATCGTTTAAGAAAAGCTGCAAATCTCGAACCAAGAAAGAAGGAAGTAAGATTATCCGATGGTTCGACCTTTGAAATGTATGTAACACCATTAACAATGGCAGAACGTGACAGAGCACAAAGGTTATCTAAAGATGATAATAATAGTTTTGCTTTACAGTTATTACTTGCTAAAGCATTAGATGAAACTGGTAGAAAACTTTTTAATGCAGGAGAAGTTGATGTATTAAAAAATGAAGTAAAAGATAGTGATTTGCAAAAATTAATGCTTGCAGTTATTACAGAAGAAGAGGAAATGATCGACCCAAAAGATTAACTGCTGAGTTGAAGAGAGATAATTTAATGATGCTTCAATTTGGTGTAGCAAAAGAATTGGGAAAAAGTTTAAAGGAAGTAAGAGAAATGACTTTAGATGAATTAATAGGTTGGAGTTCATATTTTCAAGTAATTAATGAAGAACAGGAAAAAGAATTTGAAAAAGCAAAACGAAGGAGATAAGCTAGAATAAAGTAACCTTTTATTGTTTAGTCGTGGCAACTAGAGCAGATATAGAGATTAATGTAAAAGGTCTTAAGAAAGTACAAGAATTATCAAAACAATTAGATAAAATCAGTAGCAAAGTTGATAGTTTAAATAAAAGAGGTGCTGGTGGTTCTGCAAATAAAAATAATAGATTAGAACAGCAATCTTTAAGTATTCAAGAAAAGAAAAGAGCTTCAATGGTTCGAGTTAGAAGCATTGGAGATCAAATACAAAAAGCAAAAGAAGCAGGATTAAAAACAGATAAAGCAAGCAGAGCTTTAAATAGAGCAGTACTAGCAAATTCTAAAGATAAATTTATATTAGCAAAAGCATCAGGAGATGCAGCTTTACTAGAATTAAAAGCATTAAAAGAACAAAGTAAAGAGTTAACTCAACAAAAAATTTTAAGAGCTTCTCGAGGTGGTGGCTTTGGAGGAAGAGGAGGAGGAAGACCAGATGAAAGAAGTAATATGGCAGCATTAACAAGTGGAGCTATTTCTGGTGCGTTTCCATTGCTATTTGGACAAGGCCCACTTGGAGGTCTAGCTGGTTTTGCTGGTGGTTTTGCAGGAACTAAGATTGGTGGAAAAATGGGAGGCTTTGCAGGAGGTCTTGTTGCTACTGCTGCTCTTCAAACAGTAACTAATATAGTAAATGGTATAACTGATTTAGGTAAAGCCTTAAATACTCTTGAGGGTTCTTTTAATCTTTTAAAAGAAAAATCTTTATTTAGTAGTAAAGAAGCAGCAGCCAGAGCACAAGTTTTACAAACTTTAGGAGAAAGAGAAAAATTAGCAACTTTAGTATCTAAAGAACTAACTGAAGTACTAGGAGAAGATGGAGCAGAAAAATTAAAAGCAGCAGGAAAAGCCTCTGAAGAGTTTAATAAAGAATTTACAAAACTAACTCTTAATCTTCAAATAGCATTAGCTGGCCCAATTAAAACATTTATTGAGCTTCTCAATAAAGTTTTAGATCAAGGTAGAGCCGTATCTCTTGGAGAAAACATGGGAACTGTAAATTTTGGGTCAGCAGAAGATCAATTTATAAAAGATTTTAAAGGTGTTTTAGATACACTTAATCAATCTCAGATTGACAGAATTTTAAGAGCACCAATAGGAACAAATGTTGAAGGTTTGAATGTAACTAATACACGTCAACAAGCAATAAGAAAATTTAATCTTGTTAGAGAAGTAAATCCAGATTCAACATTTGTTGGAGGAGAAGGAACTGAAACAGGAACGAATAAAGAATCATTAGACATTGATGCTGCGAGAGTTGCTACTGCTCAGAAAAAGATTAATAAAATGAAAGAACAAATAAAATTTCAAGAACAAATTAAAGATTTAGGAATAGAAGAGGCTACTAGACAAAAAGAAATTGAAGCTATTACCAAAAACTTAACTGCGGAAGAACTCAAACTTTTAGAGCTAGGAGAATTAACTGTAGAGCAATTATTTGACAAAAGCAAAGCAGCAAAAGAATTTGAGAAAAATGCTAAAAATGTAAATGCTGCTTTTGCTCAAGTATCTGTAACTATTGGAAATGACATAAAAAATGGAATAGCTGGTTTAATAAAAGGAACATCGACTCTTGGAGATTTACTTAACAATGTTGCTGATAGATTCTTAGACGTAGCACTTAATCAAGCACTATTCGGAGATGTTCTTGGTGCAGGAGGTAAAAAAGGAGGAGGTATATTAGGTTTCTTAACTGGAGGATTGTTAGCTAATGGAGGTAAAGCAGCAGGAGGAAAATCATTTATAGTTGGAGAGAAGGGACCAGAACTATTTGTACCAAAATCTTCTGGAACAGTTGTGCCAAATGATAAACTTGGGGGTGGCGGTAATACGAGTGTTGTTGTTAATGTAGACGCATCTGGAACAGATGTTCAAGGTGATGAAGCAGAAGCTAAAGAACTTGGAACTCTTATATCTATTGCTATTCAAGGGGAACTTTTGAAACAGCAAAGACCCGGAGGATTACTTTCTAACACACGCTAATGGCTACTTTTCCAAGTTACAATCCATCGTATTCTGCTACAAAACGTAGTCAGCCAAAGCTTAGAATTACACAGTTTGGTGACGGTTATCAACAACGCACTTCTTTTGGATTAAACCAAGATCCTAAAGTTTGGAATCTTACCTTTAACGTAGATGACGAAGATGCAGATGAAATCGAAACATTCTTAGAAGAAAGAGGAAAAGATGCAGCATCATTTACTTGGTCGCCTCCTGATGAAACTGCAAGCTATCAATGGATATGTAGAAGTTTTAATAGAGAAATGTTTGAGTTTCAGCGAAATAGAATAACAGCTAGTTTTGAACAAGTATTTGAACCCTAATGGCAGTACCAGTATCAGCAACACAAGAAATAAATCCTGGAGCAATCGTTGAATTGTTTACATTAACGCTTGATTCCACACTTCACGGTGCATCAACAGTTTACAGATTTCATAATGGAGCAAATCTAAACAGTAACGGCAAAGTTGTTTGGAACGGAAATGAATACGAAAGATTCCCGATACAGTGTGAAGGATTTGAATTTACAGGACGAGGAACCTTACCAAGACCAAGAATTTCGATAAGTAATATCCTTGGAACGATTACTGCAATTATGCAGAATGTAAATGAAACAACTATTGGTAATGATTTAAATGGGACTAAATTAGTGAGAATAAGAACTTTAGTACGTTTTTTAGATGCTGTTAATTTTCCAGGCAATACTAATCCACATGGAACACCTGATCCAACCGCAGAGTTTCCTCAAGAAATTTATTTTTTAGATAGAAAAGTTAGTGAAAACAGAGGAGTTGTTCAATGGGAAGCTATATCAGCACTAGACTTAGTTAACGTAAAACTGCCTAAAAGAATTGCCACTAGAAGTATTTTCCCTGGCATTGGTACGTTTGTCGGATGACTTGGAAAAATAGTGCAATTAAACACGCACAAGAAGCAACGCCACATGAAGCGTGTGGTTTAGTGGCTATTTATAAAGGTAAGGAAAAGTATTTTCCATGTAAAAATCTTGCAGAAGAAGCAGGGCATCAATTTATCATTGATCCCGATGATTGGGTAAAAGCTGAAGATATTGCAGAAATTGTTGGTGTTTTTCATAGTCATCCAAATCATCCTCCCACTCCAAGTCAAGCTGATCTTGCAAGTTGTGAATATTTAGATTTACCCTTTTATATAGTTACTCCAGAAACAGAACAGTGGTATTATTTTGAACCTTCTGGTTATAAAAAAGGACTAATTGGTAGAGAATGGGTGTGGGATGTACAAGATTGTTGGAGTTTAATTACTGATTGGTACAAAGAAACAAAAAACATTACAATACGTCATTGGAGAAGGCCAGCAAGTCCACAGGAATTTATAAATAATCCTTATTTTGAAAAAGTATTATTAGGTTCAGGTTTTATTGAATTAAGTGATGAAGATGATACTCAAAAAGAAGATGTTTTATTAATGGACACTACTAATACAGGAAAACTTGATCATGTAGCTTTATATATTGGAGATCAAACTATTTTTCATCATTGTGTGAAAAGACTTAGCTGTAGAGAAACTTATGACCAAAAATGGATAGAATACACAAAGAAGAGGTATCGCTATGCTCAGTAAAATTAAAGTTTACGGAAGGTTAGCTCGTTTTCTTGGAGAGCGTACTTTTGAAGCAGAAGTTAAAACACCGATTGATACTTTTAGGTTTTTATTAGCAAATTTTCCTGATTTAGAGCGACACATGATAGAGCAAAACTACTGTGTAAAAGTTGGTAAATATGAGATAGATGAGACAGAACTATTTAATCCTTTAGGGCAGCAAGAAATAAAAATAATACCAGTAGTAACGGGTTCATTTGGACCTTTTAAAAGAATTTTAGCGGGAATCGCATTAATTAGTATTGCGGTTTTTAATCCAGCAGCAGGATTAGGTTTAGGAAGTGCTAAAGGCACTTTTCTGTTTGGAACTTCTGGTGGAGCCGCTTTAGCAGCAGCAGCAGGAAACTTAGGTATTTATTTAGCGTTGTCAGGAGCAGCACAAATGTTAAGTCCTGTTCCTACACCTCCTGGAGTATCAGACGAACCACAATCACAAAACTTTTCGTTTAGTGGGATACAGAATACATCAAGGGCAGGAGTAGCCATACCTGTAATTTATGGGGAGATATTTTCTGGATCGCTGGTGGTGTCAGCAGGAATTGATACAGTACAAATAAAAGGTACAGCGTAAATGGGAATTGTTAATCGCTCTGAAGATGATGTAGTAGTAGACTCTTCGCTACCTTCTGATTCCCTATCGAGTAAACAATTTGCAACTATCGTTGATGTACTTAGCGAAGGTGAAATTGAGGGTTTTCCTTCAGCAGCAGCATTTACAAAGGGAACTGCAAATTACAATAAAGCAGCATTAAAAGATGTTTATTTAGGTAAAACACCTGTTCTTCGAGCTAGTGCTGATCCTACTAATACTCAACCTACAGACTTTAATTTTCAGGATGTTGAATTTGAACCTAGATTTGGAACAAATAATCAAACTTTTATACCTGGAATTACAAATATTGAGACAGAAACTAATGTCAATGTAAAAGTAGAAGCTGATACTCCTGTATCAAGACAAATAACAAATTCAAGTGTAAATGCTTTAAGAGTAACTGTTAGATTTAATTCTCTACAAAAATTTGAGAGTAATGGAGATATTAATGGTGCTGAAGTTGGACTCACAATTCAGATAATTCAGAATAATGGAACTACAACAACTCCAATAAGTGACACGGTTAGAGGTAGAACTTCATCTACTTATAACAGAGATTATCGGATAAACTTAGGAACTGGTTTAAACTTTCCTATTACCGTAAGGGTAAATCGAACCACTGCGGATTCTGATGACCCTACAAAATTAAGAAATGAGTTTTCTTTTCAATCATTTACTGAAATTATAGATGAGCAAAGACCTTATCCTGATATTGCTCATGTAGCACTAAGGTTTGACTCTGAACAATTTTCTTCTGTCCCAGGAAGAATGTATAAGGTTCGTGGAGTAAAAATAAAAATTCCTCATAATGGAACTGTAGAAGCATCAACTGGTCGTATTACATATTCAGGAACTTTTAATGGAACGCTTACTACAACTAAAGTTTGGTGTTCCGATCCAGCTTGGATTTTATTTGATTTATTAACAAACACTAGATATGGACTTGGAGACCATATTACTGAAGCTCAATTAGATAAGTTTGCATTTTACAGTGCTTCTGTTTATTGTTCTACGTTGGTTGATGATGGATTGGGTGGGCAAGAACCTAGATTTAGCTGTAATACAATTCTTCAATCAAGACAAGATGCTTATGAAGTAGTTAATTCACTAACTTCTGTAATGAGAGCAATAAGTTTTTGGAGTGTAGGATCTCTTACTATTTCACAAGATAGACCTACAGATCCTAGTTATTTATTTAATCTCGCAAATGTAACTGAAGAAGGATTTGGTTATTCAGGAACAAGTTTAAAGACAAGATCTACTGCGGTATCTGTTTCGTATTTTGACATGGATAATCAAACATTAGATTTTGAAACTGTTGAAGATACAGCAGCACAGACAAAATATGGTGTAATTCATAAGAAAATTACAGGTTTTGGTTGTACATCTAGAGGACAGGCTGCACGATTAGGTAAGTTTATTTTATTTGAGGAACAAAATTCTACAGAAACAATTAATTTTACTTCTGGATTAGCAGAAGGAATTATTGTAAGACCTGGGCAAGTAATAGAAGTAAACGATCCAGTAAGAGCAGGGTTAAGAAGAGGAGGCAGAATAAAATCTGCAACTACTACTGCAATAACTGTAGATGATACGGAGAATACAGATTTAGATGCAACAAACAATCCTACTTTGAGTGTAATTTTATCTGATGGATCTGTAGAAACTAAAAATGTAAGCAGCATTTCTGGAGCAGTGATAACTGTTTCATCTGCATTTTCTTCTGCTCCTAATTCAAACAGCGTTTGGATTTTGCAAAATACAACCCTACAAACTACACAGTGGAGAGTTGTAAGTGTAACTGAAGATAAGGATAATTATTCGATAGTTGCAACCTCATATCATTCAGGCAAGTATTCACATATTGAAGATGGATTAGTTTTACCTGAAAGAAATACAACTATATTAAATGCTTTAAAAGCTTCACCCGAAAACTTGACTGCTGTTGAACAGTTTTATGTAGAGAATCAAGAAGCTAAAGTTAAAATCATTACAAACTGGGATGCTGTCCCTGGAGTAAGTCAATATAAAATTCAATATAGAAGAAATAATGAAAACTATAAAACAGCTACGGTAAGTAGAACCGATTTTGAAGTGTTAGATACAACTGAAGGTGATTATGAATTTAGAGTGTTCAGTTTAAATGCTGCACTAGAAACTTCACCTACTCCTTCAGTTAGAGAGATTGCTGCTGTAGGAAAAACAGCTATTCCATTAGATCCCACTGGCATTACAGTAGAACCAGTATCAGATCAATTTGTAAGACTTAGATTTAATCAATCAACGGATATTGATGTAATACATGGTGGAAACGTGGTTGTTAGACATACCCCAGAAACAGGAATCACTGGTACGTTTGCAAACTCTACAGACATTATTCCTGCTCTTGCTGGTAATATTTCCGAAACTTTAGTCCCTGCATTAACGGGAAAATATTCTATAAAATTCCGAGATGATGGAGGAAGGCTTTCGCAAAATGCTGCACAAATTATTGTTACGCAACCTGATCCTCAACCAAATCAAGTAATCTTCACAGAAAGAGAGGATACAGATGTACCTCCATTCCAAGGCGAAAAAGTAAGAACTTTTTATGATTCAACTTTTGATGGTTTGCTTTTACAGGGAACTACTTTATTTGATGATATTCCTGATTTTGATGCTGAACCTAGTGTAGATTTTTCAGGAGATATTGCATCAAGTGGTTCTTATGAATTTAAAGACAAGATTGATTTAGGAGCAGTTTTCAACTTAACTTTAAAAAGAAGATTTATTACTTCTGGAATATACATAAATGATTTATTTGACTCAAGAGCAGGATTAATTGATACATGGACTGATTTTGATGGAATTTCAGCCGATGCTGTCAATGCAAAATTACTTGTAGCTACAACAGATAGTGATCCAGCTACTTCAACATCTGGAACGTATGCTCAATCTGGGACAACAATAACAATAACAAAATCTAGTCATGGACTGACTTTAGGTCAATTTGTAGTAGTTGATTTTACTTCTGGTACAGGAATAGACGAAAACTATGAAATTAAAAGCGTGCCAAATACTAATTCATTTACTTTAACTGGAACAACTAGCCAAACGACAAATGGTAACTGTACTTTTGGAGCAGGATTTACTCAATTTAATACTTTTGCTAATGGAGAATACACAGGTAGAGGATTTAAATTTAGAACAGAATTAACATCTGATGATGTTGCTCAAAACATAAATGTATCTGAACTTGGATACGAAGGAAGTATCAAAAGAAGAACTGAGACAGTTAATACATCTATTGCTAGTGGTACATCTGCAAAAACAGTAATATTTCAAAATCCTTTCTTTACAGGAACTGCCGCTTTAAATAGTTCCACTACTGCTTTTTTACCAACGGTAGGGATAACTCTTGAAGGTGCTGTATCAGGTGATTATTTTAAAATTACTTCTATCACTGGCACACAGTTTGTTATCGAGGTAAGAGATGTAAATAATAACTTTAAAAATCTTAATTTTAAATATACTGCTATTGGGTTTGGTAAAGGAGGGTAAATATGTTTATATTAAAGTTATCAGCTATCCTATACTTATACAAAAAGGACTAAGTAATGGCAACACATGATTATGTTATAGCGAATGGAACAGGTGCTGCTGTTCGTACTGATTTAAATAATGCTCTTGCTGCAATCGTAAGTAATAATTCAAGTTCTTCTGCTCCAGCTACAACATACGCTTATCAATGGTGGGCCGATACTTCTAACAATATTTTAAAAATAAGAAATTCAGCAAACAACGCATGGGTAGAACTTTTACAACTTGATGGCACGTTAACTCTTGAAGATGGTTCTGCAAGCACTCCAGGATTGGCTTTTAGAGATGATTTAAACACAGGTATTTTTAGTTCTGCTGCTGATAGTTTTAATATTGCAACTGGTGGTGTTGAAAGAGTAAAACTTAATGGGACAGAGATCGTATTTAACGATTCGGGTGCAAACGTAGATTTTAGGATTGAAGGGGATACATCTACTGCATTGTTTTTTGCAGACGCTGGTAATAATCGGGTTGGAATTGATAATGCTAATCCAGCCACAATGTTAGATGTTAATGGTGATGTAACTATTACAGATAAGATTATTCACTCGGGTGATACAAACACCGCAATGAGATTTCCTGCTAATGATAATATTTCATTTGAAGCAGGTGGTACTGAAAGATTGCGTATTGATAACGTATCAGGTTCTCTTGTTGTAGCTAAAGGTACTACTGATGCAAATTTAAGAATAGACAATAGTACCGCAGCAACAGATCAAACTTGCAAACTAGATATGGCTCCTGCTGGTAGTGCGTCAGGTGTTCAATTGCTATGCACTTCAGAGGAAGATTTTTCTACTGGTGCAAACAGAACTGCTCGTTTAACTATACAAGTTAGAAAAGACGGTGGATTTGCCGAAAGATTCAGAATTACACCTGAAGGTAACGTGGGGGTCGGCAGCACTGTTCCTCAAGCTTTTAACTCTAATTCTACAGGTATTACAAAAACAAAGTTTGAAGCTGATGCTGGAGATACTACAAACACAATGCACGAAACGGCTTGTTTCAGAGGAGGAGCAGATGGTAATGACGCTTCTGCAAGAGTAAGAATCTGTCATGGTGGTGACAGAGGGATGATATTACAGGGCGGTAGAACCTCAAACGCAGCCTTTGGAAAAGTTAGTATTAGTGATCAAAACGGTGATGTTACAACTTCCGTGCATATTGACAGTGCTGGTACTTGGTTCTGGGGAAAAACTGCACAATCAAGTGCAACTCCTGGAGTGGAACTATATAAAGACGGACCTCATTTTATGACTAGATCTGCTGGCGGTGGTACTGTCTTAGGTCTTAACGACTCTACTGGTACATCTGGAGGCATAATGAAGTTCTATTTTCAAGATGTTCATAGAGGCAGTCTCCAATATAATGGATCGGATTTTCAAGCTGTAAACGCTTCTGATTATAGATTAAAAGAAAATGACACTCCAATATCTGATGGAATTAACAGAGTTAAGCAATTAAGACCAATTAGATTTAATTGGAAAACAGATTCTTCAACAATTTATGATGGTTTCTTTGCTCACGAAGTTCAAAATGTAGTTCCTGCTGCTGTTATTGGAGAAAAAGATTCAACTATAGGTCCTAGAGGAGAAGGTTATCAAATGATGAGTAGCGTACCACTTATACCATTATTGACTGCTGCAATAAAAGAATTAATTGTTAAAGTTGAAGCACTAGAAAGTGCTTAGTATAATAGAATTAAAAAAAGGTTAATTATGGCTGTTACTTGGACTGTTACTAATTTAGATTCACTGACAACAAGTGATAGTTTATCTGATGTTGTAACTGGCTGTCATTGGAGAGCTTACGATTCTGAGACTGTAAGTGGAGTTGTACATAGAGCAGAATTATATGGAATTGTTACTCTTGCAGATCCTGATTCCTCAAGTTTTACAGCTTATGATTCTATAACTCTTGCCAATGCTATAACATGGGCTAAAGCTGCTCTTGGTACAGATGAAGTGACTAAAATAGAAACAGAAATTGCGACTAAAATATCTGAATCAAAAGCTCCAGCTTCAAAAATTGGTACTCCTTCTGGTTGGTAAATTATGGCAATAGAACCAGCTACCTATAATATGACTGTTCGGAGAAGATCCGATCATTCTATTCAGTTAATTTTTAAGGACTCAAGTAATTCTGCTATAAATTTAACAGGATTTACTATAGCTGCCCAAGTATGGGATGAGTCACGCTCCAATAAATATGCAGATTGGGCTGTTACATACACCAATAGGACTGCTGGAACAGTTGATATTGCCTTAACGGATACACAAACCGCTACGTTTTCTCCAGCTTCTCTGAGATATGACGTCTTGCTTACAGATGGAAGCGGATTAAAGGAATATTATTTAAAAGGCACTATATTTGTAGCAGAGGGCTATACAACATGACAACGGTAAATGTAACTGAACAAAAGAATACGGTTACTGTTGACGAGACTACTAATACAGTTACCGTTAATGAAGGTGCTGCAACTGTAGTTCAGGTTAACACTCAGGGCCCACAAGGCCCTGTAGCTGCTGTAAATTTTGTCTTTGAAGGAGACAATAAAGTAAACGGTTCAATACCTGTTTACAATGCGTCAAGCGAAAAGTTTGAAGCCACTGCTACACACACAGTCCTAACACTAGTAGATGGAGGTAACTTTTAGTGGCAAACACAATTAGAATTAAAAGATCAACTGGATCATCAAATCCAGGGTCATTAGAAAATGCTGAAGTTGCTTTTAGAGAAGGGGATGAAGTTTTAATTATTGGTAAGGGCACAGGAGGAGCAGGAGGATCTTCAACATCTATAGTTCCTATCGGTGGTAAGGGAGCATTTTTTGATAAGGCAACGACTAGAAATGCAAATAATGTATTAGCTGGCCCAGGATCAGGAAGTGCTGCTGCACCTACATTTAGAGCTTTAGTTGCTGCTGATATTCCTTCGATTGCACATACAAAAATATCTGATTTTGATGATGGAGTGAGAGCTAATACGTTGTCTGCGATGGCTGCACCTTCATCAGACTTATCTTTAAATTCTCAGAAAATAACAAATTTAGCTACTCCTAGTGCTACTACTGATGCCGCAAATAAAGCGTATGTTGACTCTGTTTCTCAAGGTTTAGATGTAAAAGATTCAGTAAAAGTAGCAACTACAGCGAACATTACACTTTCTGGAACGCAAACTATAGATGGTGTTGCCGTTTCTGCTGATGAAAGAGTTTTAGTAAAAGATCAAAGCACTCAAACGCAGAATGGACTTTATCTTTGTAAGGCTGGTGCGTGGCAAAGAACAACAGATTTAGCTGCTGGTTCTAATGCTGCTGGTATGTTTACCTTTGTTGAACAAGGGACAGTAAATGGCGATAACGGGTTTGTATGTACGTCAAACTCTGGAAGTGCGGTTACAAATACTAATAACCTTACGTTTGCACAATTTTCTGGTGCTGGTCAAATTATTGCAGGAGATGGTTTAGACAAATCATCTAATACACTTTCTGTTGATCTTAAGGCTAATGGTGGACTTGTTATTGAATCTACTGAAATTGCTGTTGATCTTGCTGCTAGTTCTATAACAGGAACACTTGCGATTAGCAATGGTGGAACGGGTGCTACAAGTGCAAGTGCAGCGAGAACTGCGTTAGGATTAGTAATTGGAACGAATGTTCAAGCTTTTGATGCCCAACTCAGTGACATAGCTGGTTTATCTCCAACAGACAGTAATTTTATTGTTGGTAATGGATCTAATTTCGTTCTTGAATCTGGTGCAACTGCTAGAGCAAGTCTTGGGGTCAGTATTGGCAGTCAGGTTCAGGCTTATGATGCTGATTTAGATAATTTATCTGGTTGTCAATCTGGTGGATCTGCTGCGTTAGCTGCATTAACTGAAGCTGAAATACAGATCCTTGATGGAGCGACTTTATCGACCAGCGAACTGAACGTCTTGGATGGGATTACCAGTAGTACCAGCGAATTGAACGTGCTCGATGGCATTACTTCAACCACCACAGAACTAAACCTAATGGATGGTGGAACTTCAGCTACATCAACGACTTTAGCAGCAGCAGATAGATTTGTTTGCAACGACAATGGAACGATGAAACAAGTTGCACTGTCTGATTTAGTTACATTTTTAGAAGATGAAAGTGCGTCTAGTTTTAACATAGACGGTGGTTCATACTAGAGCTAGGAGGTAAAAGCTCATGGCTAACACAATCAAACTAAAAAGAGGTTCAGGAAGCGATCCAGGGTCAAGTGATTTATCTGTAGGTGAATTAGCAATAAGGACTGATACAGCAAAGCTTTTTACAAAAAATGATGCTGGATCTGTAGCTGAGATAGGTAGTGGTACAGATTCTACAAAAATGCCTTTAGCTGGCGGTACTTTTACAGGCGATGTAATTTTTAGTGGTACTGGTACTAATATTACGTTTGATCAATCTACTGATGATTTTATATTTAATGACGGTGCTAAAGCAGCTTTTGGGACAGGCTCTGATTTAACTATTCAACATAGTGGTAATCATGCGTTCATAGATAACCTTACAGGTAATATTTATATAAGAAATGATGGCTCAAATGATGACGCTGAAATTCATATTATGGCTAGAAATGATGAGGAATCTATTGTTTGTCATGATGACGGAGCAGTTGATCTATACCATAATGGGAATAAAAAATTTGAAACCACAAGTGGTGGTGTGGACATTTCTGGAGCGTTACTTGTAACTAACGGTATTTCTTTACCTGATTCAAAATCATTAAAATTAGGTGATAATGACGATTTACAAATTTACCATAATGGAACGAACTCATACATTGATAATCACCAAGGAGATTTATATATAAGAGGAGAAGATGACCATATTATCTTACAACCTGTAGATGGAGAATCCGCTATCGTATGCGATCCAAATGGAGCAGTAAACTTATATCACGACAACAGTTTAAAAATTAGTACACAAAGTTATGGAGGTTCAGTAACAGGTACTCTTACGGCATCTGGAAACATAAAACTTGCAACTGATACTGGTGGTTTTTATGCTGGTGCTGGTGATGATTTATTGATTACACATACTGGTAGTTTTGGTAAAATACAAAATTCCACAGGTGATTTAAACTTATATGCCGATACAAATGTTGGTATATACAATGCAGCAGGTTCAGAAACTAAAGCTTTATTCGCAACAAATGGTGCTGTAAAATTATACTTTGACAACAGTTTAAAGTTTCAAACCACAACTAATGGAGTGCAGATTGACGGAAGATTGTTTACTAACGGAGCAGACTATAACTATTTAACAAGTAATTCATCGACAACTTCAACTTTAACTCTTAAAAAAACTGATAGTAATGCTGATTCTATTGATTATTTACAATTAAGAAATAATGCTAACTCACCTAAATTTATAATTAATGGCGATGGATCTGTCGTCATGTACGACAATGCTAAATTAAAACTTGGAAATGGGACAGATTTACAAATTTATCACGATGGAACGAATAGCTATCTCGCAAATTCTACAGGTGTCTTAAGGATTCGTAGTGATGATTTAAGGCTACAATCCAGCACTGGTGAAGAATATTTCTTTGGTACGGCTGACGGTGGTGCATACATATATCACAATAATAATTTAAAATTACAGACCACTTCTTCTGGAATAAGTGTAACTGGAGACGTTTCAACAACTGGGCATATAAGAATACCTGATAACATGTCTTTAATAGCTGGAACTGGTTCAGATTTATTTATTTACCATAATGGAACGCATAACTATATAGATACTATTAGCAATAAATTACATATAAGAGTAGCTGACGGTGAAAATGCTATTGTTGCAAACTCCAATGGAGCGGTAGAGTTATATCATAATGCTACTAAGCGTTTAGAGACAGTAGATGACGGAGTTTATGCTATAGGAAATTTAGGTATAAACAGAGATGGAGCATTAGCTTATGGTTCTACAAGTACAATTTTAGAAGCTAGAGCTAGTGATGCGTCTAACTCTATTTTTGAATCTGCAACATTTAGAGGTGGTGCAGATCATAATGGTGCTGGAGCTAGAGTAAGAATTGTACAAGGCACGAACAGAGGTTTAGTTTTAGAAGGTGGTAGAACAAGCAATACTGCTTTCGGTGCAATAGGTCTAACAGATCAAAATGGAGGTATTACTTCGTCAGTACATATAGATAGTGCTGGAACATGGTTTTGGGGTAAGACTTCTCAGTCCAGTGGTACACCAGGAGTTGAGTTATACAAAGATGGCCCACATTTCATGACCCGTAGTGCTGGTGGAGGTACAGTATTAGGACTTAACGATTCCACTGGAACGTCTGGTGGTATTATGAAATTTTATTTCCAGGATGTACACAAAGGAAGTTTACAATTTACTGGATCTACGTTCCAAACTGCCACAGCTTCAGACTACAGGCTAAAGGAAAACGATGTTGCCATAAGTGACGGAATTACAAGATTAAAACTTTTAAGACCTGTTAGATTTAACTGGAAAACTGATGCTAGTAAAACTTATGATGGATTCATAGCTCATGAAGTAACACCTGCTGTCCCAGAGGCAGTGGTTGGTGAAAAAGACGGAGAGATAAGTAAAAGAGGTGAAGGCTATCAGATGATCTGCCAACAAACATTAATACCACTTCTTACTGCTGCATTAAAAGAAGCCGTAAGCAAAATTGAATTATTAGAAGCTAGAGTTACTACATTAGAAGCTGCATAAATGGCAATATAGCTTAGTTAATGCTAATTTATAAAAAACAATTAAATTTATGTCAGCTATTACAGAAAAGCAAATCCTTGAGTGGAAAGAAGAATTAAAAACTCACAAAGAAAGAAAAGAGCAAGCTGTTGCTGTTGTTGAGCAAGAAACTAAATTTATCTCAATGATTGAGGGCGGGATTCAGTTTGGTGAGATGTTGTTGAAAAAGAACGAGTCAGAAGTCCAGCAATCAGATAAAGAGGACTCAGTGAAATCAACAAAGCCAGCACCATCAAACTAATTGGTGCTAGTGCTTTTATTAATGCTTCTCTAATCATGTTTCAAAAAATTGCTAATGTTTTGAGTATAGTCTCTTTTATTATGGTAGCTTCCATGAGTGGTGGAGCGTACTTAGGCTACAAATATGTAACATCAGAACAGTTTAAATCAAGAGTTATGAATGAAATTCTTGGTAATGTTTCTGGAATGATGCCTAAAGTATTAGAAAAAGAGTTACCTAGTATAACAGGAGAATCTTTACCGATACCTCCAAAAGGACTAGGAATTTGAATTGTTGGCACTGTAAGACAGAACTAATCTGGGGTGGAGATCATAGTTTAGATGAAGAAGATTATCCGTTAAGATCTGGAGAGTACAGCATGATAACTAATTTATCTTGTCCTAAATGTCATTCTTTTGTAGAAGTTTATTTACCACGAGATGCCTACGATTGATATACCTGATATAAATATTCCCGACATTTATATTCCAAACGTACCAGAACCTTATAATCCACATTATTTACAAATAGCAAAACCACCTGAAATTGATGTTCCTGGTTGTACCTATCAACATCGTGATATAAAGAATACAGGCAACCGTAATTTATTACTGGAAGATCCAAATGGTGTATTTACAACGTGTGATTTTCAGTTCCCTGGCTATATTCCTCTTGACTATACACCTGAGAATCTTGTCATTACAGAGGAAGCACCTATCAGTAATGAGCCACCTCCCTTGCCAGAAACAGAGCAGCCAAAAATTCCTGACTTACCTCCAGACCCCCCACCAGATTTTCCTCCTTGCCCTGGAAAAAATGACCAGAGAGTAGGAGACTTTCGTAACGATAAAAAGCTAGAACGTGTTATTGGGCATGAAAGAGGGCAAGATGGAAGTGAATGTATAACTCTTTATGAAGCAGTTGAGTGGAAAGACCAATACATTCCGTCTGCTCCACAGTTTGTTGGGGTTTTTAGCCTTGCTTTGGTTGGTGCTTCTGCACCATTGGTACTTCAGCTTGTCCGTCCAATAGTTAAACAAGTCGTGACAAAGTTGACCAAGAAGAAAAAAAATAAGTAAAATAGTATTAGACAAGTGGACACCCGTAGCTTGTCTTTAGCAACCAGACCCATTATCAAACCGTTAAATCGGTTACTGCTCTGT
>VTLG01016795.1_pt1 | contig 17396 bp, 17 predicted proteins | sample 4694571 | NCBI WGS metagenome assembly VTLG01 (sample SAMN12604809, study PRJNA352737) | marine metagenome | biome: ENVO:00000447; feature: ENVO:00000209|ENVO:00000569|ENVO:01000036; material: ENVO:00002151; isolation source: viral sequences binned using virsorter ...
CGATAGATAAAGAGATTAAGGATATTGATTGCAAAAGATTATGTGAGCAATTTAGTGCGGAAATAATGAAAAGATATGGAAAGGGTTGGGTGTATGATTTGAGACAGATGGAGTTGGCAAGGCAACTGTACGGACTTGGCTACACTGTCGATAGCTTTGCCAAAGATGCCGGGTATGTACTCGATTGGTTGGTGAAGAATAACAAGCAACATCCAGTATCGTTGCAGTATTTCATAGCCAGAAAGCAGAACAAGAAGGTAAACAAGACAGCAGAGGAGCATATAAAACATCTGACAAACAAGATGAGGATAAGATAAATGTACAAATGGTAAAGGTTCGGATACAGTTTGTACAACCCATAAGCAAAGGGGGGGTATGCGTTGCAAAACAGGCACCTTATGCCCCCCCGCCCCCTGTCGCGTAGTATAGGGGTCACTCAAAAATATTTTGGACAAAAACGTGGAGAAGTAAATGGTCAAGATAATGGAGATTAAGCAGCCCAAGGAGGGCAAGGATGGTAAGACGTACTGGCATAAGGTTGGTGTTAAGTTTCTTTGGGATGATGGTAGGGAAAGTATTAAGTTAGATTCTTTGCCTTTACCGAATGAGAAGGGTGAGGTTTGGATGAACTTGTTTGAGCCTCGACCTAAAGACGATACGGCTACGGGTACTTGGGATAAGCCTGAAGACACGGCTAACGATACGGACCCAGAGGATAAGCCTGATGAAATCCCGTTCTAACAGTCCGAAGGTTCCCCGGGTAACGCCGTTTGCTACACGGGGGATAACCAAGCGGTTGCGTGGTTCTAAGATAATCTACGAACAACGTGATGAGTTAGCGATGGATTTGCTGGGTTTGTATTCTGCGAAGGTGACGGATGTGGTGGATATTGTTCATCGTGAGGATGGTTCTACGAGTGTGGACTTGAAGGATGTGGGGGATATTCCTGAGAATGCTTTGCGGGCGATACGCAAGATTAAGGTGACCCCTACCCGGCATGGTGAGCAAGTTGAGGTTGAGATGATTGACAAGGTTCGGATAGGTCAGATGTTGGCGAAGTCGGCGGGGTTACTGGATAACGAGAAGGAGATTGATAAGCCGGGTGTTGTAAGCATTGAGATGGTCATGCCGAAGGATAACGGTGATGAGTGAAGCGTGGTACGGGCTTCTCAAGGTTCGTCCACTAATCTTGTCGCACGCGATAAGAACAGTCCTCAACTATGTCCACTTAGTACCACAAACCCAAACATACATTTTAGCTAGCAAAAGTAAAGTAATTTTTAAGGAGCGTTGTAATGAATGAGCCTCTAAGCAACATGAAGTTGGATTTTTCGACGTCGCCTACAGTTGCGAAGTTTTTCAAGAGTAAGGGTTTTGTCCGGGGGATTATGGGGCCTGTGGGGAGTGGCAAGTCTTATGCTTGCTGTGCCGAAATATGGCGTCGAGCTATTCAGCAGAAGCCTAGTCCTAGAGATGGGATTAAGTACACGAGGTTTGCGATTGTTCGTAATACTAACCCTATGTTGAGGACGACGACGTTGAAGACTTGGTTGGAGTTGATGCCTGAACACGTTTGGGGGCCTGTGAAGTATTCGCCTCCTATCACGCATCATATCAAGTTACCGCCGCGAGATGGGGCGGCTGGCATTGACTGTGAGGTTATATTCTTAGCTTTGGATGACCCGAAGGATGTTAGGAAGCTGTTGTCTTTGGAACTTACGGGAGCTTGGGTCAATGAGGCTAGAGAGTTGCCTAAAGCGGTTATTGATGGACTGACCCATAGGGTTGGACGTTTCCCGACCAAGGCTGACGGTGGACCTAGTTGGCATGGGGTTATTATGGACTCTAATCCAATGGATGATGACCATTACTGGTATCGCTTGGCTGAAAAGGAAAAGCCTAGAGGCAAATATGCGTGGGATTTTTTTAAGCAGCCCGGCGGTGTTGTAGAAGTAGGCATTGAAGAATTGCCTGATGAGATGCCCGAAGCTCAAGGGTTTATTCATCAGGCGGGCCGCTGGTGGCGTACAAACCCCAAGGCTGAGAACCTCAAGAACCTACCGACGGGATACTATGAGCAGCTTTTGGGTGGTAAGAACCTAGATTGGATTCAATGCTATGCCGAAGGAAAGTATACGTTTGTCCAAGAAGGTAGACCCGTTTGGCCTGAGTATAACGATAGTCTTATGGCGGCTGACCTAGAGCCTGACCCGGAGTTGCCTGTTCATATTGGTTTGGACTTTGGTTTGACCCCGGCGGCTATCTTTGCTCAGAAAATGGGGAACGGTAGATGGCACGTGTTGCATGAGCTTGTCACGTTTGACATGGGGTTAAATCGGTTTGCGGAGATGCTCAAGAGCGAGTTGGAGTCTAGGTTTCCCAGATATGAAACGATGATATGGGGTGACCCTGCGGGTATGCAGCGTGACCAGATATTTGAGACTACGGCCTTTGACCATCTTAAAACTCTGGGCCTACTGGCTAGACCTACGGCGACGAACGAGTTTAGAACTCGGCGGGAAGCCTTGGCGATACCGATGGGTAGGTTGATAGATAGCAAGCCCGGTTTTCTGATTAGTCGAAAGTGCAATCGTTTACGCAAGGCTTTAGCGGGTGGGTATCACTTCAAACGTGTGGCGATTGGTGCGGGGCAAGAACGGTTTAGAGATACGCCGAATAAAAACGAACACTCGCACGTTGGCGATGCGGCGGGGTATTGTTTGTTAGGTTCTGAGCATAGAATTATGACCAAAGCCCCTACCCGTGGTCGTGTGGCAACAACACAAGCTAAAGTTTTAAGTTTTGATGTATTCGCTAACTGAGCTAAACCAGATGATGCCATTGGACTATCCTCGGCACAAGCTTGTTGATTGGTCCCCTGCTCACTACCTCATGTGCGATTTAAACGAGTTTGACGTCAACCTTGCCAAATATCACGATGATTATTTAGCTGTTCTAAGCCAGTATGCTCATTCTGGGGTTGCTTATACCGGGATTGGTGAAGGTGTTGTTTATGCAATGTTTGGGGTTTACGAGTACTGGAAGGGCAGCGCAGAAGCTTGGCTTATTCCTAGCAAACACATAGGCCGCAAAACGATATCTTTTCACCGCACTGCTTTGTTGTTTTTTGAGCTTGCCGCCAAGCAAATGCAGATAAAACGCCTACAGTTCACCATTCATTCACACAACGTTCAGGCTCTCAAATGGGCTGAAAGATGTTACTTTGAATATGAGGGGACCATGCGGTGTTATGGTCCTGATGGCAATGACTATAAAATTTATTCGAGGTTATTCTAATGGGTGGTTTATTTAAAAAACCTAAAGCTCCAAAGCCAGACCCAAGGGTTGAGCAAAACTTACGGGAGCAAGAAATTCAAGCGGAACAAGAACGAATTGATAAAGGTAAGCGTATAGCTGCACAAGCTAAGTCTCGTGTTACTGGTGGAACTCGTCGATTGATGGCAGAGGGCGTAACGGCGGGTACTCAGGGCAGAAATACTACAGATTCATTGCAAACAACATTGGGGCGTAACCCTAGGTCCGGCTGATGAAGAAATACATTCGCAACCCAAGACACACGGAGGTCCATGATGAACGGGGCAAAAAAAGGCAAGAAGCCAATGAGCGGGAAAATGAACAGCAAGATGAACAACCTTCGGAGCAAAATGAAGACTAAGTACGGCAAAAAGAATGACAAGAAGTCCTGAGAAAACAGGAACGTCTGGGCGTAGGGTTTCATTCGCGGCAAGGTTTGCGGGAATGAGAGGGCCTATGAAAGACAAAAAACGCCGACCCACTAAAAAAGCTTTAGCGTTAAAAGATTGGGGCTTTAGTAGCGTAGAGGCAGCTAGAAATTTTGCACGAAGGCATAAGAAAACCTAATGGTATTAGACGTCAAACAAATTAAGAAACGCTTTAAAAAAGCGGAAACTCACAAAGACCAATGGCGGTCTATTTATGAGGAAGCCTACGAATATGCGCTTCCTATGAGAAACTTGTACGACGGTTACTATGAGGGCAATGTTCCCGGTCAAAATAAAATGAAACGTGTTTTTGACAGCACTGCCATACATAGTACGGCCCGGTTTGCTAATCGGATACAATCCTCCCTTTTCCCGCCGCAAAGACCGTGGTGTAGATTAGAGCCGGGCCTTGAAATACCTGAAGAAAATAAAATACAAGCTCAACAAGCTCTAGATTTCTATACAGAAAAAATGTTCGGCGTAATGGCGCAGTCTGGTTTTGACTTAGCTATGGGTGAGTTTTTGCTTGACCTTGCTGTTGGCACGGCGGTCATGCTAATACAGCCCGGCGATGAAATAACGCCCATACGTTATACGGCTGTACCGTCCTATCATATTTGTTTTGAGGAAGGGCCAAACGGCACGGTTGATACGGTGTACCGTAAGTTCAAGCGACCGTTTAACGTTATTCAGCGTGAATGGCCTGATGCAAATATTCCTGACCATATTATAAAAAAATATGAAGATGATGATACCCAACCTCTAGAAATGATAGAGGCTACCTACACAATAGATAATCAAATATTCTATTGCTTGGTTACAGCAGAAGAAGACTTCAAACTTGTGCATCGTGACCTCAAGTCTTTTCCTTGGGTTATCTCCCGATACATGAAAGCGAGTAACGAACGGTATGGTCGTGGCCCTGTGCTATACGCCCTACCTGACATTAAGACATTAAACAAAGTTGTTGAATTAACTCTTAAAAACGCCAGTATAAGTATTGGTGGAGTGTTTACCGCTGTTGATGATGGTGTCTTAAATCCCCAGACAATTAGCATCGTTCCCGGAGCGGTAATAGGCGTTAGCTCGAACGGAGGTCCTCGCGGTCCTTCTTTGCAACCTTTGCCTCGTTCGGGCGACGCCAACCTAACACAAATCGTTAGCAATGACTTGCGTATGAACATTAAGAAAACCCTTCTTGATGAAAGCTTGCCGCCCGACAATATGTCCGCCAGAAGTGCGACTGAGATTGTAGAAAGAATGAAAGAGCTATCGCAGAACTTGGGGTCAGCGTTCGGGCGGCTCATAAGCGAGACAATGTTTCCAATAGTTCGCCGCACACTAGAGCTTATGGACGAAATGGGTGAAATTGAATTACCATTAAAAATCAACGGCCTTCAAGTCAAAGTTGTGCCAGTGTCACCTTTGGCTATGGCGAACAATGCGGAAAAAATGAATGAGGTTATGCAGTTTATGCAGATATCTCAGATGATGGGGCCACAAGGTCAGACCTTGCTCAAGATGGACGCCGTGGGTGATTACATAGCTGACCAGTTAGGTATCCCGGCAAAGTTAAGAACGACGCCGAAAGAACGTCAGCAGATGCAAGAAGAGATGATGCAGATGGCACAGATGGTGGCGCAACAACAAGGCGTCTTGCCGCCTGAAGGTGAACAGGAACAAATGCAATGAGCCAAGCAGAACGTATTCGCAGCATCAATTCGCCGGGTTGGGATGGCGTAGATTCTAGCGTTACACATTTAGAGCTACCCAATACGTCAGCGCAAAGAGATTTAGATATTCAGTACAAGCGGTGTTTTGATACTGAAGCCGGGAAAAAAGTATTAGAAAATTTACGGGCAATAACTATCGAGCAACCCTCGTGGATACCCGGCGCAGACCCTTCTTTTGGATACGCACGGGAAGGGCAAAATAGTTTAGTGCGTGAAATTGAGCAGAGGATAAAACGAGCAAATGAGCGAGAGTGACAACCAAGAGGTCGAGGGAACAACCGAAGAAGTATCGGCTCCTGATGGCTTGATGGCCGCTACAGCTTTAGAAGAAGAAAAAGCCGTAGAAGAAGGTGAAACTATTGAGCATCGTGCAGATGCCGAAGTAGAAGACCAGCCCACAGAAGAAGAAACGTTTGAGCGTCCTGACTTTATACCTGAAAAATTTTGGGATGAAAAAGAAGGGCCTGACTTAGAAAAGATGATGAAGTCTTATGATGAACTTCAAAAACAATTTTCTCAAGGCAAACATAAAGCCCCTAAAGAATACAACACTGAGGTGCTTACCGAAGCTGGATACGAAGCTAGTGACCCGCTTGTATCTACTTATTTAGATTGGGCGCAAAAGTACGGGGTGAACCAAGCAGCATTTGACGAGCTTGCTTCTAGTATTACTGGTATGGCGGGTGAAGACATGGCGGCTGTAGAGTTAGACCTACAGCGTGAACGTGAGGCTCTTGGGCCTAATGCTGATGAAATATTGAAATCAAATATAAACTGGGCTGATGCCTTACAGCGTAAAGGTGTTATTTCTGAGGAAGAACGGGCTGAGTTAAACATTTGGGGTGGCTCTGCTGTTGGTCAGCGACTTATGCAAAAGGTACGCTCTATGACGGGTGATATGTCAAAAATACCAGTAGCAGATGTAGCAGATGCCGGAGTCAGCGAAGACGACTTTAAGCGTTCTATGCAGAGTAAAATGGCAGACCCACGCTACGGGAATGACATGGCATACACTCGCGGAATAGAAAAGGAATTTGAGAAAAGATATCCCGCATAATGCCTGTGGCGTTATACTTCGCCTAACTGCCCCCGCTTACTCCTTTTGGCGGGGGCTTTTTTGTACAACCCCAATATGTATGGTATAAAGTATTTACAAGCTACAGCTTGTAGTATATCCTTCTTTCAACAGATAACCCTCTGGGCCTGTTTGGCGTGTAGAAATACACCGGGCGTGGACGTATCCACGAAGCCAAAGGCCGGAACTCCCGACAACCTATAACGGCGACAAATTTAACTGGTTCAATAATAGGAGCTATAAATTATGTCTACGAACCTAAGTCCGGCGTTCGTCCAGCTATTTGAAGCGGAAGTACATCAAGCCTATCAAAGTTCTGCTGTTCTTCGTGGTGCTGCACGGACCCGAAATGGTGTGACGGGAGACACCGTAAAATTCCCGAAAGTTGGTAAAGGAACTGCAACTGTTCGCGTTCCACAGACCGACGTAACTCCAATAAACGCAGCCTTTTCACAGGTCTCCGTTAGTATGCAAGATTTTGTGGCATCTGAGTATTCAGATATCTTCAATCAGCAAAAAGTTAACTTTGATGAGCGTCAAGAATTGGCGCAAGTCGTAGGTAATGCTATCGGACGTCGTGAAGACCAAATCATTATTGATGCACTCAATGCCGCTTCAGCCGGTTCTTCAGTTGCTAAAACTGTGGTGACCTCTGGTTCAGCAACAGCATCAAACCTTAATGTTGGTAAAATACTAGCTGCAAAAAAAGCTTTGGACGCGAAAAACGTTCCAGCAGCAGACCGTCATTTTGTAATCCATGCTAATAACCTAGCTGGCTTGCTTGGTGATGAACGTGCAATTTCGAGTGATTTTCAGACTGTGCAAGCCTTAGTGGGTGGAACCGTCAACCAGATGCTCGGGTTTACCTTCCATATTGTAGGTGACCGAGATGAAGGGGGTTTACCGTTGGCAACGGCTGATAGAACTTGTTTTGCTTTCCATCGTTCAGCAATCGGTGTTGGTGTTGGTATCGCTCCAAAAACAGAAATCAACTACATCCCTGAGAAAACTTCTTTCTTGGTGACAGCAATGTTGTCAATGGGTGCTGGTGCAATCGACGTTGACGGTATCGTTGATGTTGTCTGTGAAGAATAAGGAGAGATAATCATGGCATTTGCAGCAACTGGTATGTCCTCATTAGGTGGTCAAAGCATGAAGGGTACGGTTCCCGCACTCTACTGTTACACCACTACGGACGCACATACTGTCGTTGATGGCTCTGGCTATTTCAACGACTTGTCAGACACTCTGGCCGTTGGCGATATGATTATCGTTCATGGCTCTACGGGTGGTACACGAACAATTACTATGCACGTTGTGGTCAGTAACGCTGATGGCGTTGTTGATATGTCAGACGGCACAGTAATCGCTGTGGTAACTGACAGCGACTAATTTGGTTGGGGGCGGTTACGCCCCTACCCCTAACTCAAGGAGACACTTATGGCCTCTGGCGATACTAACGTAGGTATATGCAACAAAGCCCTTATTTTCCTTGGGGCTAATTCTATTTCTAGTTTTACAGATGGTACTGCGGCGGCAAATGCTTGTAACGCTATCTATGACGAAGTAAAGCTTTCAACTCTGGCAATGTATTCTTGGTCGTTTACTGTGGCTAAGTCTACTTTAACGAGACAAGTTACTACACCTACCTCTGAGTGGACTTACCAATTTACACTTCCTTCTGATATGCTTACGGGCGTTCCAAGAGCAGTTCGAGCTAGCACTACTGCTGGGTCTCCTCTTATAACAAATTGGGAGATTGGGCAGTCTAGCACGGGTGGCGCGGTTTTGTTTTCAGACGAAACATCCATCACAATAGATTACCAAAAGTCCATCGGTGAAGGTAATATGCCGACGTACTTTGTAACACTCCTAGCTTATCAGCTTGCGTGGCATTTGGCTGAAACAATTACGGATCAATCTGCTAAAGCTGACTTGTGGAGAGGAATAGCTTTAGGCTCTCCAGCCGAGGGTATGCGTGGTGGTTATTTTCGTCAAGCTGTGAGCATTGATAGTGCGGGTCAAACACCTCAAGTCATTAGTGATTATATGCTTACGGAGCTTCGCGGTTGAGTTCATTCCAAGCATATCAAGCAAGCTTCACAGGCGGGGAAATGGACCCGTTGTTGCGTGGTCGCACCGACTTGCAGCAATATTATTCAAGTGTGGCTATAGCTGATAATGTGCTTTTTGAACCTCAAGGGGGATTTTCTCGACGCCCCGGTCTTAGATTTTTACTAGATATAACTGCTGATAATCCAGCTTCAGGTGTTTTGCTTATACCTTTTGAATTTAGCACGACACAAAATTTTATGATTGTTGCAAGCGTTTATGCGTCAACGACAATTAGATTTAGATTTTTTGCAGATCAGGTTTTGCTTACAGACATCAACGGCTCTGGGAATAGCTATTTAGATTTCAATGTTGGTACGCTGTTCGGCGGCGGTTCAATAGATATGGATAAAACATATTTTACTCAATCTGCTGATACGTTGATTATAGTAAACGAGAACTTTGAACCTTTCAAAGTTTTAAGGGGTGCTAACAATACGACTTGGACAGCTTCAACTCTAAGCTTAACAAAACCCAAATCAGGTTTTACTCTAAGCACTTCAAACCCTGCTGGAACAATTACGGCGTCTGCGGTTACTGGTGCCATAACAATAACAGCAAGCTCAAGTGTATTTACTTCTTCGCATGTTGATCAGTTCATAAATGTTTTGAATGGTTTTGGTCGAGCTAGAATAACAAAACACAACTCAGGAACTGTTGTTGAAGCTGTTACGGAAATACCCTTTTTTGGCACATCTGCTATAGCTAATGGAGATTGGGAGCTTGAAACGGGTTATGAAGATGCTTTTAGCTCAACAAGAGGCCACCCAAGAACGTGTAGCTTTCATGAGGGGCGTTTGTACTTTGGTGGCTCTGCCTCTGAACCCTCTACTTTATTTGGCTCAAAGGTTGGCGATTTTTTTAACTTTAAACCCGCCGAGGGTTTAGACGATGACGCTATTAAGGTTACGCTTACAACTGATAGTGTGAACGCAATAACAGCCTTACGTTCTGGGCGTGACTTGCAAATCTTTACGTCTGGTGCAGAGTTTTTTATTCCACAAGCTGACCTAGACCCAATTACACCATCAAACATAACGGTAAAGTCGGCAACTCGTAGAGGTTCTAAGTTTGGTATTAGGCCGCAAGCTGCTGAAGGCGGTACCTTATTTATTCAACGTCAGGGCAAAGCTCTGCGCGAAATGCTATTTAGTGACGTAGAGCTAAGTTATGTGGCTAACAATGTGTCGCTACTAAACTCTCACTTATTATTAGACCCTCAACGTATGGCTTTGAGAAATGCCACCGATACCACGGAGGGTGACTTGTTAATGATTGTAAACGGTACAACGACAACGGGTTATAGAGCGGCGTCTATTGGGCTTGCGGGTACAATTACAGCTTACATGTTAAACAGAGCGCAACAGATTGTTGCCCCTGCTGTTTGGACAACCGACGGTGTTTTTTGTGATATAGGTGTGGACCTTGACACAATCTACACAGTTGTAAAAAGAACGATAGGCGGTGCTACAAAATACTATCTAGAAGTATTTGACGATGACAGAACAACAGACTCAGCACTTCAGTATTTTTCAGGTGCAACAAGTCCAGACCAATCTTTGCCGGGTAGCACTACGGCTGGAAGTCTTTCACATTTAGAGGGTAAAACTGTTAAGGTCATTCGGGATGATATAGTTGACCCTGACCGAACAGTTAGCTCTGGAAACGTAACACTAGCCGCAACTGCTAGTTCATATGTTGAAGTTGGTTTAAATTTTAGTGTTGAGGTAACCACACAACCTGTAGAGCTACGGCTACCAACAGGCTCTATGCAATCAACTCTTCGACGTATTCTAGAAGTTAGCCCGGTTATGTATCAAACCCAAAACCTGACCGTAGCAGGGCAAGAAGTGCCAACACAAGAAACTGTGTCTGGATCAGGTGGAGCGGTAGCGTTTACGGGCATAAAAACTTTAGAGGGGTTAACTGGGTATTCATTAGGTGGACAGGTTACAATTTCTCAAGACCAACCTCTTTTTATGACGGTTTTAAGTTTAGATTATAAAGTGAGTACAGGACAATGACGGCACCCTTATTTCAATTAGTTGGAGCGGCATTGAGCGGCTTGGCACAAGTTAGAGCAGCCCAAGCACAGCAAGTACAATATGAAATGAAAGCTCGTAATGAGGTTATTCAAGCTCGGACTGATGCGGTTAATTATAAAAAAGAAGGCAACGAGCGTATGCAAGAACTGCTTGTAGCAATGTCTAGTTCCGTTGCTCGTAGTGCTGCGGGTGGTCTTGACCCCTATGGCGCAATGGAAACGAAAGACTTGATAAATCTTAACTCGATGAAAATGGCTGGTATGGATTTAAGAAGCCTTAACTTAAATGCTGAAAGTGCAATCTTACGAGGTGAGGCTAACGCCCAACAAGCACGAATGGCTGGTGATGCTGCGGTGAGGTATGCCAAAGTTGCAGCTTTTTCTAACTTTGCAACAACAACGGGTGATGTTATGGCAAGTGGCGTACCGTTAATGCCGACGAGTCAATAGATGGCAGAGAGTGTACGATATCAAGGACGCCGGGTAGCACTTAGAATACCTGATGCACAAGCGTTTGAAGCTCAAGCGATTGAGCGTGGCATGGGTCAGCTTCAGCAGTCTCTTAACCGTATGACTAGCTTCTTTGCAGAACAAACCCGAATACAAGCTAAAATACAAGGTGAAGAGTACGGAGCGGCTAATGCCCCTACCCTAGAGCAAATACAAGCAGCTAGACAAACAGGTGAAGAATTAAAACTGCCGGGTGATAAAAACAGTCTGTTTGGTCGAGCGGCACGACAAGCGGCGGCAACGGTTGTGTCTTCTGAGTTAGAGCTTGCGGCGCATCAAGAAATGAACGCTGCTATATTAGACTTTAAAACTAGAGAAGCTAACCCGGCTGGCCTACAAGATAAGCTAGACGCAATCATATTAGGATATTCTTCTACGTTTGAGGAAACTGTTCCTTCTATGGCTAGAAGCATGAAGGCTAAGTTATCTCTTAATGCTCAAACTAAGTATGCAAACTATCACAGCGCATATATTACAAACCAACAAGAAAAATCTAGAGCATCTTGGATAGCAAACAGTAGTCTAGAATTTGATAATTTACCTAACCTTTTTAGAGTTGGCATTGTTGAAAAAGACCAAAAAGGAAATGAGATAACAAGACCAGTCAAACCTGAAGACATTGCTTTTTTTAAATTTAATAAATTAAACGAAATGAAAAATCTTAATTTTTCTGAAGGGCAAATTAACTCTTGGTCAAACGGTTTTGATGCACAAGTATTAGCGTCGGCTAAATCAAATTTATCAGATACTGTTTTAAAATCCTCAAAGGCTCCTCAAATTATCAAACAAATACAAGCAAGCAAGATTGAGGCTTTGCCAGAAAATATAAAAGTTCCGATACAAATACTGCAAAATGGTGATGTTTCTCTTAACGATATAGCTAGAGAGTTACGAACTGGTCTATCTGAGCAAATAAATTTTGAAAATAAACTTGAGGAAAATCAAAATAAAAACACTGAGGACAATGAGCAAATTTTTACAAATCGCGCTAAAAAAGCTATTATGATTGGAGATACAGGAGAATTTCAACAAGCTATTCAATCACTTAGTCAAACGAACGAAGCGGCGGCTCTTGAGTTAGAAAGAGAATTTCTTGAGGCTGGTATGCGTCGCACAATAAGTGAGCCAAGGGCTCAAAACTTTCTTGTTGATAAGGGCGACAATATTACAATTGACGACGTTGTTTCTGTAGCAAATTTGTTGAGTAACGAAGACCGAGTAAAATTTTCTAATAAAGCAGATGAAGTTCAAAACAAAGAAACTAAAGAAGCTATTAGTATTATGCGTGGGCGTTTTTTATTGCCTCCAGGTTACGAGCCAGCATCTAGCAAAGACCCTAATTTTAAAAAGGCAACGGCGTTTGCTAGGCTTGTAGGTCGATTAACGGACAAAGTTCAAGATGCAAGAAGACAGGGTAAAGATATAGATGCAACGGCTGAAGTAAATTTACTAATTGCTGAAATGGGTCAAGAATTTGATAACGTTATAAACGAAATTGTTAAAAAATCTGCGGTAGATGTTTTAGAAAAATATATCCCGACTACAGAACAGGATTTAAGTGAACTTTCTTCTGGTTTGTCTTATTTAAAAGGACTGAGGTCAAAGGTTGTTAGTGATGGTAGAGAAGCTTATCCAATACTTTTGCGTCGTGGTGGTTTGACACAAGCAGATATTATCAAAAAATTAAACAGAGAAATTAAAGCTATTGAAAAGGCTATAGGTGGATGAATCTATTAGAAGCTAGAAGACAATCGCACGACATACGAAATGCTGTAACGTACGACATAAGATTTGGTAATGACGGCGTTGTCTTAGAGCCTGACAATACTTTTGCTAACATGATGGGCGGCATGACTACACCTGAACAAACTGGTGAAGACTTGTTTGGTTTCACTGGTGCAGACGTTGTAGATACAGCTAAAGCTGCTGGTCGTGCGGTTGCCGGAGGCGTACAAGATACTGCCTTGGGTGTTGTTGATTTAGCTGATGACATAGTAAATTTTTTAAATACAAACATAGAACCTACCTTAAATTTTAAAAGAAGACCTGAAGGTTATCAGCCACCTGAAGGCGAAGTTAATATGAAAGAATTATTAGATGCTGGGCTTCAAGAGCTTGGTGTAAAGGTTCCTCAAGGAGATAGCTCGGTTGAGGCTTTGTCTAGAAGCTTAGTGCAGTTTGGTGCTGGTATGGCTGTTGCGCCTATCCGTGGCGTTGGGTTTGCTAACACAATGTTGCGTGGGGGTTTTGCTGACGCATTGTTTGACCCAGAAGAAGGTAACCTTTCTACGCTTTTAAAAGAGTTTGGTTTAGATAATGCAGTTCTTGATTTCTTAGATAGTAAAGTTGATGAGGAAGCTTCTGCTGAAGAGCGATTAACCGCGAGAATGAAACAAGCTTTAGAGGGTACTGGGATTGCGTTACCTATAGACCTTATTGTTGATGGTTTTAAAGCTGTGCGTTCTGACGAAGGTGCTACTAAAATAATCCGTAATAAACTGTCAACTGTTAAAGAAAGACTAACGCAGCCCGGTGATATGCCTACGGTTGGTAGCACTGGTGGAAATATAGGCGTTGATACTTCTTACAGAATGCAGCATCAGCCCAATGAAGAAGGTGCGCCACTTTTTGACATGACAGGAGGTGGATTTTTTCCTGATGACATATATTCATCTAATGGTTTAAGGTTTTACGGAAACCCAAAGAATGAATTTGATAGAGAAAGCTATGAAATAATACAAAAGGTAAGAGGCAACCCAGAAGCAGAAGTTACTATCTATAGAGCAGTTCCAAACGAAGATAGCATATCTACTATTAACCCCGGTGATTTTGTAACAATAAGCAAAAAATATGCAGAATTACATGGGGAAAGTGGTTATGGAAAAGATGGAACTGACAAAGGTAAAATTTTAAGCATTAAAGTAAAAGCAAAAGATTTAAGGTCTGAAGGTAACGACTTAAATGAATTTGGTTATTTTCCAAAAAGTGTACAAAAACCAGACGATATTAAGGAGCCTAACTAATGGCAAGCGGTTTAGCACAAGGCTTAAAAGCATTTTTTAAAAAACAGGTAGACGATGCTGAAAGTCGGTCTTACGGGGGTCTTACTCCGACTGAAGATATAACCCCTGGCCCCGGTGGTTCATTGATTATAAAGGGTATGGATGACTCGGATGTTGAAGCTCTTAACGCCACACTAGAAGCTGGTGGTTTTCAAGGTGGTTTAGACCTTGGACGTATTGGTGAAATGTTTAAAGGCAATGCAGATGATTTTAATCTAGAAACAGTTCTTACTAATATTAAAAACAAGAACAAAGAATTGTTTAAGCACTTACGCCGTGACAAAAAAAGTATGGAACAACTTTTAAACAAGTCTGGTTTTGAAGAAGCTGCTTATAAATTGTTACAAAGAAAACCGGGTGAAGTGTTGCCGCCAGATGACGTCCTTACTGGTATAGTTGCATTTATTAAACTTGGTAAAGAATTACAGCATACAGCCTTAAAAGCTAGAAATAGCACTGACCTTGATGTTCGTAAGGCAGAGTTTAAAAAACTTCAGATAATGGCAACTATTCAATCGAATTTAGCGGCGCAAGTCTCTGGCAATGTTTCTGAGTTTGCTAGAGGTATGGCTGTAGTAAGAAATGTAAAATCTATAAAAGATTTAAATTTGGACGAAATCTCACAGAGTTTAGACCAGTGGGCTAACGAAGCTGACGAAGGAATGATTGATTACCACCTTGAAGCTTTTCTTCAAATGAATAGCCCATTGGCTAGAGCCAAGTATGCCAAGCAAGGTTTCTTAGCAAAAACTTATGATGTTGCTATGGAAAACTATATTAACGCCCTACTAAGCTCACCAACAACGCATATTGTCAACATGGCGGGTAATACAAGTTTTCAGTTTCTTTCTCTAGCAGAGCGTGGCCTTGCTGGAACGATAGGTAATGTTAGAACACTTGGCGGTTTGCGTGGTGAGATTGGTGACCAAAGATATGTGGGCGAAGCAGCCGCTGAGTTGCATGGCATGATAATGGCTCAGAAAGATGCTTTTACACTTATGGCTAATACCTTTATTACGGGTGAAGGCGGTGACCTTGTTTCTAAAATTGATTTGAAAAACAGACGGGCTTTAGGTAGTTCTGATAATGTGACAGACGTTTATGAAGCGATGGCACAAGGGGATTTTTTCAAAGCAGCTATTGATAGTCTAGGTATTGCCACAAGAATACCGGGTCGTTTATTAGCGTCTGAGGATGAATATTTTAAAGTTATTTCTATGCGGCGTGTGCTTTACCGAGAAGCTCACCGAGAGTCACAGATAGCTTATACAATGGCAAGAAGAAGCGGTATTGATAGAGCAACCGCTAAACAAATGGCGCAAGATAAGTACGTCAATGTTATGATGAACCCTGAAGACTATAAAGAAATGATGATATCTGAAGCTCGTAAAATGACGTTTCAAGGAACACCAGAGGGTTTTTTTGGATTTGTAGCCAGAGGTGTAAACAGTCCATTTTTAAAACCAGTTGTTCCTTTTGTTAACACGCCAACTAATATCGTAAAAGAAGCATTTGACAGAAGCTTAAATATTTATCCTGTGTACAAAGCAATAAAACAAACCAACTTGCCCGGAACACAACTGATGCCCTTGTTGCCCGGTGACAGCGCAGAAATAACAGGCAAACAATTAGACGACGCATTAGCTAAACTAGCTCTAGGAAATACTATTGCTATGACTATGTTTGGTATAGCTAAAGGAGACTATGGTGATGAAATTGTCATAAACGGAAGTGGTCCTGAAAATTTTAGTACAAACATGAATGTTATGGCAGCGGCTAATGTGCCGCCCTATTCTTACGGAATAAAACAAGAAGACGGGTCGTATGAATATACAACTTTTAGCCGTTTAGACCCACTTTCTGCCTTATTAATTATGGGCGCAGATTTGGCTCAATATTCTAAGTATCACGAAGAAGACATTTCTTTATTAGACCCTTCAGATTATGATACCTTAGTAAAACATTATGTTTTAGCTGTTTCTGATTACGCAACCAATATGCCGTTCTTACAAGGCGTTGCTGAGTTTCAGGCTGCGGCGGGTGGGCAATATCAAACAAAAGAAGATTTTATAAAGCGGATGGCTAAATGGACAGGTCAAACAGTAGGAAGTGTTGGCACTAATGTTGTTGGAAATATTGACCGAGCGATGTTTGGATTGCCAAGTTATGGAGTTGAAACAATAAGTGGCGGTAAATATAAACTTATTAGTCAAACATCTTTAAGCGCATTGATGGAAAGGATGCACAATCCGCTTGCTAGCAACACAATGTTGGGAGAAGGTATAGACCCCCTAACTGGTGAACTGATGACTGAAGTGCCAGCGTTTCTTCAAGGTTTTTACATTGCAATGAATAAAGCAAAATCTAGAAACCCATACAGAAGTGGTGATTTGCCTGTTGGTTTAAATTTTTGGGGCAACGCTAGAACACAAGGTAAAGGAACTCTTGGTGAATCTCTCAGCCCGTTCAGAGTGCAACAAGGTGGTTATAGTGAATTAGACAGAGAACTTATTAGATTGAGTGAAACAGGCGCTGGCTCTATAAGTTTTCATAGTCAAAGAATAGAATCAGTATTGCTTAACTCTTCTGAGTTTAATCAGTTTGTACGGCTTGTTAATGAAGTTGATAGTGAGGGGCGTGTTCTAGGTGAGCTTGGGTTTGAGCCAGAGGATACATTGTTAAACGCTTTACAAAATGAAATAACTAATCCTGACTCTGACTATCTTCTTCTAAAAACCGATGAAGACAGGTTTAACGCTTTAAATTCTATTATTACAATTCGCCGCCGAGAAGCTAGAAAAAGATTAATTTTAGAAACTGAGTCTCTTCAACATTTAAATACAGATAATAATGATATGGTGACACAATAATGTTAATAGTGTACAATTCAAAAAGGAGGGCTTTACCAAATGGCTACCTTTAGTGTTTTAGACCAACTAAGAAGAACTCAGGGAACTGGTGACGGTTCTAATACTGAGTTTAGTTTTTCTTTTCAGGTCAACAATACATCAGATATAAAAGTTCATGTAGGCACTACGCTCCAAACAGAAAGTACCCACTATGATATAGTGGACTCTTCAAATGCGGCTGGTCTGAACGCAGACGGTACGGGTAAA
>VTLG01011592.1_pt1 | contig 17394 bp, 20 predicted proteins | sample 4694571 | NCBI WGS metagenome assembly VTLG01 (sample SAMN12604809, study PRJNA352737) | marine metagenome | biome: ENVO:00000447; feature: ENVO:00000209|ENVO:00000569|ENVO:01000036; material: ENVO:00002151; isolation source: viral sequences binned using virsorter ...
ACATTTCTTTTGTTTTGAAGAATTGCATAAGTTGCACCATTGCTTTTTCAGCGTCAAGAAGTGTTTCATAATGTTTATTGTAATCTTTTTTCATAAGTTCTTTATCACCAACTTTGGTTGCTTTTGAAAAATCTTTTTTTAGATTACCAATACCCTTTACAAGATTTCTTAATGCATTGACTTCTTGTTTAGTAACTTCTTTTAATTTTTTACCTCGTTTGATAGTATTGATATGTTTTTTATTTACATACTGAGATTGAAGTTGGTCTATTTTCATATCCAAAACTTCTATAAATGATTTCTTGTTTGTTCTTGCTGCATATAATACTCTACCGATATCATATTCGTCTGCTAAATCTTTTAATGCTTGTTTTACGATTGGTGGTGCGCCTGATGGTCTGTATATTTTTTCAAGTTCGTCCATCATTTCACCATAACCTTCGTTTACTGGTTTGTATCCACCGGCACGAGTAATCTTTTTTAATTTATCTTTATCTTTTTTCTTTTTACTTCTGAATGCGTAAGGTGTATCGTAGTAAATGCCAGTTCCCATTGGATTAGCTGCACCTGCTGAAGCTGTTGTTGATGCTTCTTCAAGTTCCTTTACTATAAGACTTTTAATATATTCTTTTAACTTAGCTATTTTGTCGTGTTTGGACATTTTTGATTTCCTTAATTAATTCATAGTATCTCATCAATGCAACCACGTGTTTGTCTTTCACGATTTTTCCTTTTGTAGCTGTGTCAGTATATTCAATAGCTTCTGATAATTTAATCTTAGTAATTTTATCATTTACATTTGGTAGTAGTTTGATTAAAGCTTTTTTAATTTTTACTACTTCCATATCGATAAATTCTTTTAATGAATTCGTATTAGATACATTATTGATATATTGTTTCAATAAGTTTCTTTGATTTTCATTTAAAGATTTATACTTAGAATTAAATTTATCAACTAATAATGAATAGCTTAACAACCTTAAATCTTTATCTTGTTCCTGATACTCACTCAAGTTTTGTTTTTTTACTCTGGATTGTTTAGATTGAGTGATATGTTCAGATATAGTGATTGATGAATCAGTTTTTTGGATTGGACCAAAGTCTTCTTTACCTACTTCTGTTTGGAAAACACGATAGATTGATGCCTGAACTTTAAAGTTAGGTATTCTTGTATTAAAGAAATCTTTAATATCATAATTTTCTTTAATTGTTTTGATTAGGTTGTATTTTTCGTTTGCTAATCTACGATTAGACAATTTTCTACGACTTTTGACTACGGCTTCTACTAAAGAAGATGCGTGAGTCAAGTTTTTGTATTTTTTATTCAATAAGATTGAATATAATTCGTATTCTTTACCCAATTCAGTATTTTTATTAAAGAATTCTTTAAATAATTTAACTGATTTAGGGCTTTTTGTGTCATTTATCACATCAACTGTTATTTGACGAGATAAAAGTTCATAAAGAATACCTGTATTCTTTATCTTATTATGTTTTACATAAGACATTTGAGCTCCAAAGTATTTATCTGTATTTTATCAATAATAAATATAAAACTTTCAAGAAATCGGTATTTATTCTTTACCTTTTTCTTCTTTATATTCGTTATATTCTTTTTCTAATTCATCTACTTGGGTAGTTTCTTGTATTATGTCTTTTGACTTTTTAACACCCATAGTTTTCTTCAAGGCATCATAGTGTGCTAATGCTAGCGGTCTACGATTTTTTGTCTGTTTCCCTAATGGGTCACGACCTCTTGCTCCACTATCTTTGAATGGTTTATTCATTTCTTGTGGACGACCACCTTGTTGGTCTTCTGGTCTTTCATCTTCTTTTTCTTCATCTGGAAATGGGTCAAAGATAGAACCTGCTATGGTGTCCGGTGGTGTTTGGGCGTCGTCTTGTCCGACTCCCACGGCTGCCATATCACTTGGTGTTCCAATTGCGTCTCCAGTTTCTTGTGGGTCATTACCTTCCATTTCAATCTGTGAGTGTCTGAATTTCTGTTTTTGGTCATCAATGATTTGATTTTCAATTTCTACTTTTTGTTTATCTGAGAAATTAAATATATTATCATAAATCCACTCATAAGGTAAAATTTTATCTTGAATCATATCACGAGCTAATGAAACTTTCTGTCCGAACAATTCAATCTTCTCTTGTTCATACATTGTTGAAGGACTTGCTAACTCTAATTCAAAGTTTACTAAGTCTTCATCTGTATATCCTTGTGAATATAGATGAACAACTGCAATCTTTGTTAACTCTGATACTATAATTCTTTGTATTCTTTCTATGGTTCTGGCAAATCTAACATCTTCTGCTGCTAAGGTTGCTTTACCACCTACATTTTCATCAAACCCTAAGAATGCTTTAGGAACTCTTAGTGATGCTAATAATTTGTTTTTCAAATATTCAATGTCTTCTGTTGAATCGTATTCAATACCACTCAACTCACTTATTTCAGTTCCACTATCTCCACCACGAACTGGCATAAAGAAGTCTTCTGTTAAGTTTTGCATATTGTATTTTAAATTATACTCACCTGTTGCTTCATCAATGATTGGTGTTTTCTTCATTTTGTTGATAATTCTTTGCATATAGTTATCAACTTCTGCTGGTGGTATATTTCCTATATCAATTTTGAATACTCGTTTAGAAGGTGCTCTCATAATTCTGTGAATTAACATAGCGTCTTCCATAAGTGTTAATTGTTTCCAAATCTTTCTCGTAGATTCAACCATAGATTTTCCGTAAGGTAAGAAGTTACTATCGTTTGCTAATCTGAAGTGTGCGATTTGAAAGTTTTCAAATTCTATTTTTCCCTGACCACTTGTCTTTTGTCCGAAGTAAGGGTGTGCTCCTTCAATACTTTCTAAGTAGAACTTAGTGTAGTAAGGATTTTCTGGGTCTTCTCCCTCTGCTCTTATGACTTCATAAGGTGAAAGTGGGACTACATTTGTAATTCCGTATTTTTCATTAATATCTAAGTGTAAAAAGAAATCACCATACTTAACCATATTACGAACCCAAGGCCATAGATTGAACTCAATGTTCATAATGTCATAAAATAAATTGTTTAAAATTTCTTTAATATTATCGTTATCTGATTTAACATCAATGACTTGTCCATATTGACCTTTCATTGTAGACTCATCTGAATATATATCCAATGCACTTGAAATGATTGGGTCCGAATCCATTGATTCATAATCTTTAAACAATGCTAATCTTGCCGCCATAACTTGATGGACGGTTGAATACCCTGTTCCTACTAAATCTAAATTGGTATGCAATTTAGAATATCTATCAACCAAATGTGATTTAACTTGTTTTTGCACTTGGTCCGTATCGGCTATCTTTAATTTTTTACCACCGACATTTCTTACGATAACATTTGTAGAAAATAATCTTCTTAGTCTTCCAAATAATGTTGTATCTGCCATTTTTTCCTCACTTTATAAGAGCCAGTCTAATGACTCTTTTTCTTTACCTGTTTCCCACTCCCAACTATCGTTTTTATTAACGTCGTCGTTTGTGTATAAACCCTCATTATCCATCATTTTGGATAGGGTTTTCTTTGTTAGTTCAACACCCTGTGTTCGTAGTCTTAATGCTGTATCACGAACCCAAAGTCCAATTGCAAAAGACATTACAAGGTCATCATTGTATCCTCGCATTGCTTCTGCTCTGTTATTTATATAGACAAAAGTCTGTAATTCATCAATCAAACGATTACTACGAACCACTACACTTTTCTCTCTAAAAAATTCTTCTAACTTACTAATAATTAGTGGTCTGGTCTTAGAAGTCGTTGAAAAACCAGCAACCATTTTCCTTTCTTCACGATAATGTTTATTCGTTACTTGATGTTGTACATCAACATATTGTAAGTCTTTACTTGTATAAAATAGATTAGGGTAATCCCTATCTATTACTTGTTGGATTGTTGCCCAACCAATATTATTGTTCTCTACTATAAGTAGAGCGTCATTGTATTCTGTTGCTACACTAACCAACATATTTCCAAAATCTTTTGTATTTACACGACCTTTGTATTCTGCCACTTGAGTTAAACTTTCTAACTCTATGACGTGAAAAGCAGAATAGTCTGCACTATCTCCACGACCAACATCTGCACATACAATATAATCTTTATTGTAGTTTGGTTGTTCCCAAACCCACATATTACTATCGATACCTCGTTTCTCTACTGGTTCAATACAATATGATTTTCTTAATTCTTCTAACAACATAGCGTCAATTACACCTGTTCCAGATGTTAAGAAGTCACAATCACATTCCTGTGTAGCTCCACTTGGACCCAATAAAGTATCTTGTTCATCTCTCCACTCTTGTCCTCTATCTGGATGAACCGTCCAATGTAATTTGATTGGATTAAACATACCACGAGCGTCTTCCGCATCTACCCATTGTTTATGAAACCAATTACCAACTCCATTTGGTGTTGACAATGCAATACAACTACCACCAGTAGTCAATGTAGATTGTGCTGCTGTCCATATATCATCAATCTTATCAATGAATGCCGCCTCATCTAATATCAATAATGATAGAGCTTCTGAACGAGCTGCTTCTGGACCTGATGATACTGCTTTAATCTGTGAACCATTCATATATCGTAGATTCAATTTGTTATCCTCAACACATCTTTGTTTCAACCAACTCGGTAAATTTGCGTGCATAACACGAACTTTCGTTACCAAGTTTTTTGCTACTTCTTGTTTGGTTGCAATTACCAAAACATTTTTATCCTGATGAAAAGTCATCATCCACAATGCATATCCTGCTGTTAATGTTGATATTCCTAACTGACGAGCTTTTAGAATAATATTAAACCTATTGTCATTAAACTCACGAACTGACTTCTCTTGGAAATCATATAATTCGAAAGGAATCTTTCCTCGTATCGGGTGTTGTATCATACAATACTTTTTCATAAAATATGCCGGGTCTTGTGCAGACTTGACATATTCTTGTTTGATTACTTCTTTTATTTGTTCTGCCATTAGTCTACTATTTGACCTGCTAATTTAACTGATGTAGCAGTCAACACTACTCCATATGTAAAGTATAACCATTTATTTTCATACCATTTAGGTCTGACAAGTTTTACTTTTTGTTCAAGTAGTTCATTAGTGTCTTTTAGTAGATTAATTTGTAGAGTTTTATTAGCAATCAACATAGAATCTATTGCAGAGTTTTCTTCAAAGAGTTGTAATTGTGATTCCAAATCTCCTACTAAGGAAACATTCAAACTATCTTTTAGTTCTAATTCCATAATAGTGTTGGTGAATCCTAAAACTTCTTCCTCTGTAAAGGTATAGGTTTTAGTTGTATCAACTTCTTGAGCGAATAATCCCCCAAGTAATAATATGTATATAATATATCTCATATATATAAATATATACTACTTTGAAAACTTCTTAAGAAATTTTACTGCGTCATCTGCATTGTCTTCTTTGACTGCTTCTGATGCTTTCTCAAGTTGTTTTTTAGTAGTGGTTACTTTTCTTTTTAATTTAGCTACTTCTTTTTTGTTAACTTTCTTCTTTGACTCAAGAACTTTTACTTCTTTTTCAAGTTCTTTAACTTCGTTGTCTTTAACTTTGATAGCTTTATCAAGTTCTTTGACTTCTTGTTTTTTGTTTCCACCAAAGAATAGGTTTAGTATTGCGTTAATAATTCCCATTATTGTGCTCCCGTTAGTTGTTGTTCTGCTTTTTCTACGACTTCTCTTTTTTCTCGTATAAAATCTTTTGCTTCCTTAATAGTTTTATTAAATGCTTCCTCGTCCATTTCCCATTTGTCCTTTTCGAGTTCTGGTGTATTTACACCTACATTGTTATACCAAGTTTTTTTACCACCTGTTTTTTCAAAGTCATCTAAACTTTGTTCTAAATCTTTTAATTGTGATTTTTGGTTTTCTAACATTTTCTGTTGTGCCCAATCATCAAACTTACCTTTAACTCTAAGTTTATTTTCAAAATCTACTTGACAATCAAAGCAATGTCCCATCATTCTCCAAAACTTATCATCAAGTTTTTTCTTCATTGCCTTTTTACAATTAGGACAAAACCAAGGCATCCTAACACCTTGCATTACTTTACTTAGTTCTGACTCTCTGGTCTTTCCACCAAGGTTTTCTTTTTCACCCTCGTATCCTACTTGAACATAGTCCTTTTCAGTTTTACCTGTGGTCATTAAATCTTTTAATGCTTTATTCTGTCTTTCTGCTTCTTTACTATATCCTGCCATTATAACTCCTTAAAATTTTAAACTACCTAATATTTGATTGACTGGTGCAAATGCTCCTGTGAATTTGTATATATTACCTTTGTATTTAAATACCAATCCCTCACTTGGAACGATTGCACTTGAACCACCAATAGCTTCTAATTTCTCTATTTGTATCTTTAATTTTTCTAATTTACTAACATTGTCTGGTTTTTGTAAATCTCTTAATGCTTTTACCACATCTTGTCTAATTTTTTGAACTGCTTTGTCTGGTGATACTGCTAAAAACCCTGACATATTTTTTAATATCTCTGCACCAACTTGAAAGAATAATATTTCAAATGGTTTAATGTTTTGTTTGAACATTTTGTTATGGTCAAGTTTATCAGTCTTTAATATCCACTCAATAAATTCTGGACTATCTTTAAAATCTTTTTTAATTTGTCCTATACTATAAGACTTATCAAAAAATGCCCAACGATTAGTTAGGTTTACCAATTGATTATCTTTTAAAGATATCTTAAATTGTTTTGCTGCGTTAAAAATATATTCTTGCCAAAAAGATTGATGATACATACCTAATTTATCAGTATCTTTCAATCCATATTGTCCTTGTAATTTATTCAATTTACCCAAGAAAGAACTTTTCTTTACTCCATAGTTTTGAACTTTACTCATCTTTAAAAAGTTAGGTCTACTAATTTTAAATATTTTTTGTATATTTTGATTTATTTGTTGTATCATACCTTGTAACATACGAGCTGATTCTTTTGAGTATCCTTTTGCTCTACCTGTGCTATCATATTCTGTGGTTCCGTGAAACACAATCTCTGCGACATCATAGTCAATAATATTTGCTGTTTGTGGATATATAACCTCTAAATTCATCCATTTAGTTCCATTACCAAAAATCTTTTTCTTTTGAGCGTCTGATAACGAACCTATTGATTTTTCTAAATCTCTCATCGCACCTACAAATGCTTTTTTAACATTACCTCTACCGGCAAACATACTTGCTATTCCAGAAGTTGTTGGTGCAGTTTTACCACCATTTTTCAGATGACCTTTGTTTCGGGCTGCTTTTAACTTTCCGTCAACCCAACTTACCATTAGGTTTTGTCCGTCAAGCTTTTCAGACACTTTATCTTCACGATTCAGCTGTCCACTTAACCCTATAATAACTATGTTCTTCAAATCTGAAAACGTCAAATTATTATCATCAAATGGATGATTCATATGTCCATACGCTCCACCCTCTATTAATAAGTTGACATCTTTCATAAATGACTCTTTAATGTTTTGTATGACATCTCCTTCTGAGTCTGCTAGCTTTAAATCACTATCTTGTATATTTCCGTCTTTAACTGATTCATCTCCAAAATATTTTACTATTTCCCAACCTAATTGTTTTATTATTTTATTCATATCAGATTTATATTTAGGAAACGGATTATCTACCGATTGTGTGTTTTTTCTGTTTTGATTAATTGTTCTTCCATATGTTACGGTTTGTGCCATATCTTGTTCGTAATCATCTGTTGCAATTGTAAGTGCTAATTCTGATGTGTCTCTAATTGGAAAATCAATAACTTCCCAATTTATAATCTTTGCGTGTTCTGGTGATATTCTATAATAATCATCTAATGAACCAAAGAAATCGTATAATCCCTCGTCCGATAAGTCACTACCATTAAAGTGAACTCCAAGCCCACTAACTTCTTTTATAATTTTTTTTACCTGTGGTTGTTGATAAAATTCAAATAACTTACCAAATCTTGATGTCATCAATTCATAAGTTTTTTTATCAAAGTATCCAAATGTTTTTTTGAATATTTGTTCTCTTTTCTTTTCATCAAACTTAGGACTACCTAATAGATTACGAATTTCTGTTCCACTTGATATACCACTTACTTTTTGGTGTGGTGCTATAAAAACATACCCGTGTTCTTCGTGTCCTTTTAGATTTTTTATATTTTTCTTTAAGTCTTGAAAATAAGTTAATCCACCTGATTTCTTTTTACCTGTTGGAATTCGTTGTCTGTCTTTTTGTCCAACCGCATAAACTACTGCTGTATCTTTGGAAAGTTTCTTTACTAAATTGATTGCGACATATGGACTTTTTTCTTGAACGATACGATTACTTGGTATTCCCATTTTTATCATATGTTTTTTCTTTTCTTGAAAACTTAATGGGTGTCGTGGCATTTGTTGTATTGCTGATGTTGTAATGTAAACTTCATCAAATTGTCTTGATAATGCGTCGTAAACTTTTTTATGATGTGGTCCAAGTGGTTGAAATCTACCTGGATAAACTGCTACAATTTTTTTAACTTCTTTTTGTTCGTTTACTTTTTTATATCCACTACCATAAGGAACTGAAGTATTACCTTTCTTCTTCATTTTCTTAACCATTTTACGACTTGGTGAAGGAACTGCCATTTCATTCTTTTTGGTTTTCTTTTTCATCTGGTTGATGTAAGCACGATAAACTCCTGCTTGAGCTGTCTTACCCATTTCTTTTGCTCGTTGTTCCATAGCGACTGCTGCTTGTATTTTGTGAGCGTGGGTTTTACCACTACCTTTGATTTTACTAACGGATTTCTTTGCGTCATCTACGGTAGCGAACTTTAATCCGTGTATTGTTCCTTTTGGGTTTTCGTCTGTATATAAATCTGTATGACTTGATGAACCTCTATGTTGTCCTTTTTTTCTTGGAACTCTTTTTGCTTCTTTAAAATGTGGATATTCATCATCAACACCTTTTCTATCTGAGTCTGGTTCTGCTGATTTTTTGTTTGTAGTTTTACTTGGTAATAACTTTTTGTCGTTTTTGACTAATCTGAATTTGAGTGCAGGTCTTCCGTTGATTTGTAAATCACCTTTCTCATTGTAGCCGATAGACTTAACTTTTACTCGTTTGTTTTTAAACCTACCCATCAATACATCATCACCAACTTTAATTGGTAATTCTACTTCATTGAGAAAAGGTTTGACTAACCATTCTGTTAGTTTTGACTTCATAACTTTTTTACCATTTACGACAAGACCAATATCTTGCTTTGTGTCTTGGACCTGGTGTATCACAATTGTGTCTTGCTCTAAAGTTCTTTCTTGCTTCTGGATTAGACTTTCTGATTTTCATAGTCTTACCTTTTGCTGAACTACCTCCGTGTCCAAAATTTACTTTAACAACATTACCTGCTGGATTCTTTACATAAACTTTAAATTTTTTCACATCACCTTGCATTGGTTTACCAAGTTTTACTTTTCTTCCTTGATATTCTGCTTCATTGATATCTTCTGGTAATCTTAGATATTCTAATGTGTATCCGTGTGCTTTTCCATTTTCTTCATAGAAAATTTCAGTAGTTTCTTTCACACAATTAGGAACTTTTCTTCCACCCTTGTCTTTCATACCGACTTGTTTGTATCCTACCCAACAAGTTCCTCTTGCTTCTTTCATTTGATTCTCCCTCAAGAATGTTTTAGCTTCATTTTCAAACTCTTTAAACTTTTGTTCTAACTTTTTAATTGTTAATTGTGAATCTTTTAAAATTGATGATTTAACTTTTGGTAACATTTTTTTAGTTTCCATTAAATAGCGTTTCTCTTGTGGTGCTGTTTCAGTAGTATACATAGAATTTAAAAATTTTTCTACCTCGGGTACATTATCATATTCACTCACAACATCAAACAACTCGTTAGCTAACTTTGTCAATTTTTGTTTAAATTTATTTTCCTTTAAACTTTTCATTACTACCCTTTTTTCCAACCACCACCAGCTGCTTTGTATTGTTTTGCTGCCCAAGCGTTTGCATAAGCACTTGGATATACATCAAACTTTTTCTTTGCCTGTGATTTATAATAAGACCACTTTGATGGATTTGTTGGTGTGTTCTTTTCTAAGAACATATTTAATTTTTTTTCTACTACTACTTCTTTTATTGTTTCTTTTACTAATGATTTTAAGTTCATTTTACTTTCCTTATAATATGATTTAGGGTGAAACTTCATTTCCACTACCTTTCCGTCTTTTTTAATACTTTTACCATCTACCAATATTTCAACTGGAGCGGCTTTATCTGTGGTTTCATACCAATACTTCATTGAATATCCACCATTGTCCAATAATTTAACTAACAACCCTCTGTCGTAGTCTTTATCTTCTGCTTTTAAAATCTTTTCTTTACCTCTCGGTAACATTAAATCTGCCACAATTATGCTCCTGTTTTACTCATTACTGGTTTTTTACCTTTACTTCTTTGTTTGCCTTTTTTACTATCACCGGCTTTCTTTTGGTCTCTTCGTTTACGATTAACAAATGACGCTCTACCTTTTGGTCCGAGTTTACGAGCTTTCTCGGCACTTAAACAAGCGGCATATGCACCACCTTCTTTTCCACCACCACACTTACCTAACTTTTGTCCGTCTGAACCATATCTGTCCCAACCACCTTTGGTTGTTCCACCTGCTCCACCTTTACCGAACCATTTTCTTAGGTCTTCTTGGGTAATAGTTCCCTCGTCAATCAAATCTGTGATTGCTTCTCTTATTGCTTGTCCTACTTGACTCATTATCTAAACAAGTCTATTGTTGAACCACTTAAACTTGAACTTACTGATGATAGTGCTACATTATACATTTCACCTATCACAAGTCCTTGTCCGTCAATTGAACCCCCACCTGCTAAATCACCATTAAATCTTGTGTATGGTGCTGCTACAACTTCTGTTGATTGTGAAACCACCATAAAAGCTGTTGATACATTTGAACCTGTTGGTTCGAATATTTCGTTTGGTTCTACTCTATGAACAAGTTGAACCTGTCCACCTGGGTGTTGGACATCTGGTGTATTTGTTCTACTAACAAATTTTCCTTGTCCTCGTGTTACATTTGTAAATGACATCTAATTTCTCCTAAATTGATATTGCTCGTTTATACCAACCATACAAGAATCTCTCTTGTTCTGGCTTTTTATTTACTAAATCGTAATAATGCTTTAATCTATAACAACGAACTCTTTCTAATGATGGTTTGTATGTTTCTATTGCACCTTTTGTTCCTGGTCCCATACCCCCGTCAATTGCTAAGTTTGCTCCCTTAGCATTACAAGCTCGTTGTAAAATTCTTACTGCTGTTCCTCTACCTTGATTAACACACATATCAAAAAATATGTGTCTAAGGTTTGCTGGTAGTTCTTCTACTTTATTCTTAACCCAATAGTCTTTTTTGTAGATTTCTTTTGCTTCATCTTCTGTAAGATTTTTGATATCTACATCTGGGTAAAATCTTTTTGCTATTCCATAATTTGTTTCACCACCTAAATCTTTTGGGTCGTGAACATAACCACCTTCGTGGTGTAGTGTAATTCCTATAATTTCGTCAAATGATATTAACATTATCGTTTCCCTTGTAATATTTTTTGTTTTCTAATCCAACTTAATGCTTTTTTGTTGGTGATTGGTGATTTTACAAATTTGCCTAATCCTTGTCTCACCAACATCTTAAATCTTTTCTTTGCTTGGTCTTCTGTTTTTTGTTCGTTATTATCAACAATCATAAAGTTACTTGAACCAAACAATCCTTGAAATGCACCAATGTTTCTATTCACCTCTTTGTGGGAATCAGAAACTATACTCTGTGGTAGAACTCTATCCCTGAGTTCGTTTCTTTGTAGTGCTACTTCTAATGTGGTGTTGACAAAAATCATATATGTTTGATATCCGATTTTTTCTAATTCTGCCTTTTCTCTTGATATCTTTTGAAAATCATCACCTGTTCCGTCAACTATCATACCAAGTCTTCCGTTTTGATATAATCTTCTTCTTTCTGCGGTTAAGTCTTTTGCAAACTTTCTCAATCCACTTGATTGTGGTCCGTCACCCGTTAGATTTGCAAATACTTCATCTGGTAATGAGTCTAAATCAGTTCCGAATCCAAACTTGTTTAATAAATACTTTAATTCTTTATCTGAATTAACCATTTTCATACCTGTTTGAGATACATTTACTCTATCCGGTATTCCGAACAATCCTTTTGCTATATAGGTTTTACCTGAACCTGGTCCACCTGCTAAGAATACTGCTTTGAATATACCTGGGTCTTTGTATCCCTCAACTAATTCTACTCTTAGGGTCTTCTTTAACCATTTCTTATAAGCTTGCATTTCAGACAACTTGAAGAAACCCTTAAAACCACCCATGCTTTCGGTTCTTGCTTGTTGTCCAGTTATACTGGCTTCAAACAATATTTTTTTTAGTTTTAGCATATTTTCCCTATATTTGTGTAATTCTATACAACTATAAATATAAGATTAGTAAGTTTTATTTATAAATGAACGGGTCGCGTTTTCTTAATGCTTTAAGTTTTTTTGCTAATTTTTTCTTTTGTTTTCTATCTTTCAACCATTGTTTTATTTTCTTAAACATTAGTATCTCCTATTAGTTTATTAAATTCTTTTTCTTTTCTTACCTTATTAATTAAGTTCTGTGAAACCTTTGGACGTTTCATATTTAGTCCAATATACTTAGCATAGTAGGGAATTAATGAATGTCCCATTGGAATCATATTAAAATCATCACTCATAAATATATGTTTATATAATGATGAAAATATATCCATTGTTGATGAAGTTCCGTATGCCGAAACATCCATTGTTCCTAATCCATAAAAGTCCTCACTATAATTTATTTCTGATGAATAAACACACAATTCATCTAATTTGTGTGATAAATCATCTAATAAGTTTTCATCATACAATACATCTGGTCTTGTTACAATAACACAATCATACTTAAAATTTTTCTTGACTTCTTGCTTATTTTTTAGTATATTACATCTGTGAATTAAATACCAATACTTCGGTATGTTGAATGTAAATTTACTTTCTATTTCTTTTGGTAAAAATTCTGCCTCTATCAAGTTATCTAACCCATCTACGATTTCATCATTTATATTTTTATTTCCGTGAAACTTATATGGATAATTATCTTGTCTATCATTGGTATCCCAAGTAGATATAAATATATCGGCGTCAAGTGAATTAAAGATATTTTTTGTAATTTCCCAATATCTCATTTCACCTGCTATACAAATCGCAATTTTACTCATAATTGAATCCTAATCTTTTTACAAAGTTTGTAAATGGTAAGTAATCTAATTCTTCTTTTGTAATTAATTCTTTACCCTCGTGTTGATACCAAGCGTTCCATTGTTCTTTTGCAAATGTATCGTGATTACCTTTATAGTATTGAGATATCGCATTAAACTCTACTGAATTACAATACCAATTATCCGGTGTAAAAATAGTTAGTGGAATAAAATTAAAATAATCCTTGACAATGTCATCATTTCTTTGTATATTATAATGTGATACGATAGTGCTTAGTTCATTATCTGAACCTCCCGTTTGTTCAACTCCTTGAACATCACACCATTGTTCAAAGTCATTTCTGATTTTGATTGTTTTTGTTTTAAATACTTTAATGGTTTTTGGTGCCAATTTAAAATAGGTCGTTGGTAGTGGTAAATCATCATTACCAAAACAACAAACATCATATAAATATGCATTTTCTAATTCAAGAATATTTTTTTGATAATTTAAATCTTCTAATGAACTACCTGATATAATAGTGTGTTGATTATTTTTTATTAGTCTTAGTTTCATTACATTGTCCTACAAGCTAACATAGTTATCCTTTACAAAAGTTACATTGTTTTCTTCAAAGTATTTTTCGTCAAGTATATCACAATTATCACCTTGAATATCCTGTGATTCATTTGTAAACACATTTAAATGCTTATTATAATATTGATTAGTTTTATCAGTAATGTATTGTGGAAAAAATTCTTTAACAAAATCAAAATGATGTTTCATTGTTGGGTGTCCGTCTTGAGTGTGATTGTCTTTCCAGATTATTTTTTCTTTAGGAAAGTCATAGTTTTCATAACACCAATTTTCCATTATTGGATATTTAAATAAATCCAAACAATAGTCTAAATTTTCTTTTACTTTTCCTTCTGCTTCAAAGTCATCATAATAAAAGTTGTGTTTCATAGATTGTAAAAATGTATATTTGATATTTTTGGATTCTAATATTGATTTAATTGATTGTATTGCGATACAACTATCATATATAGCTGTTGGAAAATTATATTCTTTTCCTATCGGATGTAATTTTAAATTGTCATCAACCAAATCTCCAATGTTATGTATTGAAAAATCTTTATCAACATAAGACATTCTATTAAAACTTGTAAACATAATCATAATTGTATCATCTGATGTAAATTTATATTTTTTGTCCACTTCTAAAAGTGTATATAGAATATGTTTATTGTCTGAACCTGCCATTCCGCAATTATGATACTCATCAAAATTTAAACCAATGTAGTCGTTCCAAGTTGGCCAACACCAACGAGTAAAACTACAACCAAATGAAAAAAATCTTTTATTCATAAGACTTTAACTTTCTTATAACTGAATCTGCTATTACTTTATTACCTTCAGAATTTAGATGTTCATCTTTAATACCTGGCATACTATCACATAATCTTAACCCTTGGTCAATATAATCAAATGAATCATATTCTTGACCATTATGATAAATTGGTATGAAGTTATTAGGATAATGTTTTTTTAATACTTTACCTAAATCACTTCTCCAAGACAACCCAACCCAAGCAGGATATGGATTTTCTGGATATTTATGGTCTTTTAAATTTGGGTCATATGAAACTCTCAAACTATCACATATTCGTGCAATTTGCTGTATTTGATTTAGTATTGTGTTATCTATAAACTCTTGCGTGACTATATCTGTTTTATCTCCGGGATAATGCACGATTTTTTCATCATTAACATCTCTTAGCCAATCTGTGAATTGAATAACAATTGTATCTATCGAATTGCTTCTAGCTATTCTGTGAGTAAATTCAATGGCAGGTCTTATTGTTGACAATTGAGAACCACCATTTGTATATGTTCCAATGGTAAATGCTTTGTCTAATTCTTTTGAAACTAAATTAGGCCAGTTGTTTTGTTTTCTATATTCGTCTGCTTTATAACTTAGATTTTCTAAATGATAGTTTACTGGTAAAACTTTATTTAGTTCGTCAATACTCCAACCTTTTTCATACAAGTATTCGTATTGTAAACCTGAACCCCAAGTATAACTACAACCAACAAACAATATCATTTTCCATACCTTTCTGGATATTCTACCAATATTATTGGTTTCTTGTTTTTGTATGCTTTCTTGTAAGTTTCGTAGATATTAGACTTATCGTATAAATTGATTATCTCGATATCATCTAACATACCTTTAAATTCTTCCGTATAGTCTGCTTTGTGTTGAACACCTGGGTCTAATGGGTCGTCACTACCTTTACCAACTCTAATGATTACATGCGAATCATAACCTGTCATATGTTTAAATTTATCCAAGTGATTAATCAATTGGTTTGCCGCACATATCAAGAAATCCCACCTTGGATAAAATGTCACTACACACATATTGGTCATACCTAATCCGACTGACATACCCATTTGAACTTCTTCAAATACTGGTGTTTCAATCATCTTTTCCATTGGCACATCTAATATTGTTGTGGACATTGGATTACCTGGATATGCGGTTTGTTGTCCTATAAACATTGTATTTGGTTTATCAGCCAAATAATTCATTGACTTTATTAATTCATCTTTATAAGTCATCATTTTGTATTCCCCATTTTTCAAAATCAATTAATTTAATTTCATTCTCATTACTTAAAATCCATTGTGGTCCAGATGAACCCGGCGAACCAGTAAAATCAGTAAATAAATTTAACTCTTTTATCTTTACTTCTTCCTTTAAAATTAACTTTTCTGCTAATTCTAACAATTCTGTATTTTCTGTTTCATCAAAAGATATTCCGTCAATGTATTCCATAATAAATCCCATTTGTAGTTTACCATTTATATTAACATAATCACAAGTTATAGGTTTAGGAATAGAAATTCCATTAGTGTATAATAGTTTTGCTACTTTAAATTCGTGTAAGATATCACCATAATACTTATAATCCAATAACTTTTGATTAGACACCGTTTCTTTTCCTATTCCAAGTTTTGCTACATATTCATCAGATATTCTAAAAGCCCTATGACTTCTGTGTCCGTCTAAACTTTTACCCAACTCTATTGGTTCATCATAAGTTTGTAGATTACTCTTGTTCACTATACCACTCCGTTGTTTCTTTTATTCCTTGTTCAAAAGTATAGTCTGGCTTGAATCCTAATTCTTTTTCTAATCTTTCTATACTTGATACTTTGTAAGGTATTGTTGTTGGTTTAGAATTATCCCATTTGATTAGTGGGTTTTTTTCTGTAGCGTTTAGGACTGCAAAAAGTAATTCACCAATTTCTACACCTGTTCCACTACCGACATTATAAGGTTTCATAGATTCGCCTTTTTCCAACACTAATAAACAACCTTTTATCATATCTTTTACATACATAAAATCTCTCGTTACATCTGGACTTCCCCAAACAACAAATGGGTCCTCATCACTCAAACATCTTTTAATCAATGCCGGAACAACGTGACAAGTTTCTAAGTCAAAATTATCATAAGGACCAAATGGTGCAGTTCCACGAACTATTCCAATGTGCATATCTGTTAAGTGTGAAGTGTGTTCAATTACTTTTTCTCTATATCTTCGCATCCACCCATAACCATAATATGAAATGTATGGTTCTTCTAACCAAAACTCATCTTCTGAAACTGGATATTCTCTGTGTGGATAAACCGTAGAACTATTTATTTCTAAAAATCTTTTTACTCCGTGTTTATAACTTGCTTCTAATATATTGGTAATGATATTTATATGACTCAATCCAACTTGAAAGTCTGTCGCTACGGTAGATGGATGTAAAATATCTCCTGCACAATGTATAACGATATCTGCTCCGTCAATCAATGTCATAGCATCTTCAAACTTTGTCAAGTCAATATTTTCTAATAACTCTATCCTATCGTCTTGTATTTGCATAGGTCTTTTGTGCGTTGATGTTCTGACATTAGCACCTCTATTCAATAGTTCTAATATCATATTGGTTCCTACGAAACCACTACCACCTGTTACAACTACTTT
>VTLG01001153.1_pt1 | contig 17389 bp, 17 predicted proteins | sample 4694571 | NCBI WGS metagenome assembly VTLG01 (sample SAMN12604809, study PRJNA352737) | marine metagenome | biome: ENVO:00000447; feature: ENVO:00000209|ENVO:00000569|ENVO:01000036; material: ENVO:00002151; isolation source: viral sequences binned using virsorter ...
ATGGACATGGGTGGTATGGAAAAAGATTATAGAAACGAAGGTGGCTTTGTACCAATAGGTGGTCAGGAAAGAGCAGATGATGTACCAGCAAGATTATCAAAAAATGAGTTTGTATTTACTGCAGATGCTGTTAGAAACGCAGGAGGCGGAGATATAGATAAAGGAGCAGAAATCATGGAGAACATGATGGAGAATTTAGAAGCAGGCGGTGAAGTATCAGAAGAGTCACAAGGACTTGAGGGTGCTAGAGCAATGTTTGCTACACAGAAAAGACTTGGAGAAGTATTATAATGGGTGATAAAGCATTAAGAGGAAATAAACTTACACGTGTAAATTTTAAAGATGGTTTATCTGTAAAACAGATTGATCCATTAGCAGCGCGTTTAACCGAAACAGGTCACTCAGGTGGTGCTAGTAAAAATTTAAAAACTAAATCAGATTTTAAATTAAAAAATCAAATAAAAAAAATAAAAAAAACGCCGGATAAAAAATTTAAAGATGTAAATTTAACAGGCCCACACAACTTTGGTGTTAAAGTAAAAGGTAGTAAAGGTAAAAAAAATTATATACAAGAAACAAAACGTTATCATCAAGCTCATAAAAAAATGGGATTAATTAAGGATTAATATAATGGCTATACAAGAAACACGTAATTTACCCGCACAGTTTATAGAAGATCTTGGTAAAGATTATGGTAAACAGTTAACAGCGGCAACAGCTAAAGCTTTACCTACACAAAAATTTGCACCAACAGTTGCAGGACAAACAGCATTACAAAAACAAGCAACAGCTTTAACAACATCTGGTATTGGTGCTTATCAACCATTTGTTACAGCAGCGGGAACAGCAGGCACAGCAGCAGGCACAGGATTAACAGCAGCGCAAACAGGATTAGGCGCAGCAGGAACACAATTAGGAGCAGCGCAAGCAGCCCTTGGTACAGCAGGAACAACAACTGCAGGTGCACAACCTTTTATAGGTGCAGCACAAACAGGACTTGGAACTGCAGCAGGATTAACTGGAGTAGGTGCAGGAACTGGAGTTGGATCTATTTCATCTTACATGTCGCCGTACCAACAACAAGTTATTGATACATCATTAGCAGAATTTGACAAACAAGCAGCAGCGAGACAACAGGCTATATCTGATCAAGCTGTAGCATTAGGTGGTTTTGGTGGTGGTAGAGAAGGTGTTATGCAATCAGAATATCAAACAGGATCAGATAGAAACAGAGCAGCATTACAAGCACAATTATTACAACAAGGATTCGGTCAAGCACAAGCATCAAGACAAGCAGATTTACAAAATCAAATGGCATTAGCACAAGGTCAATTAGGATTAGGTCAAGCACAACTTGGTCTAGGTGCAGCACAAGCGGGTCAGGCAGGACAACAAGCGGGCATGGCAGGTCAAAGAGGTGCACTAGCACAACAACAAGCAGGTTTAGCACAAAGTCAATTAGGACTAGGCCAATACCAAACAGGATTAGCTGGAGCATTACAAGGCTTCCAAGGAACAGATATTGCAAGAGCGGGTCAGGTGGGCGCAGCAGACCAAGCTCAGTCACAAGCTGTTCTAGATGCACAAAGAGAAGCAAACAGAATGGCAGCTTACGAACCATTAGAGAGACTTGGTATTTATGGTCAAGGTGTAACTGGTTTGATGGGTGGCTATCCAGCACAATACCAATTTACTAACCAACCAAACGCTAGTCCATTAGCATCAGCTCTTGGAATAGGATCAACGTTGGGTGGTATCTATGGAAATATTATGGGTAAATAATGAATAGAACTTTAAGAAGACCGATGTTTAGAATGGGTGGTAGCGCTGAAGGTATAACTTCAGGGTTAGATGCACCAGCTATAAATAAAAGAGGTTTAGTAGATGGACCTGGTGGATATTCAGGTGAAGAAAATAATTTAGAATCAAGATACAGTCGTGCCATGGATTTTATACAATCAAAAAAAGCACCTAGAAGAAATAATTTATATGATTTTATGATTGATTATGGTTTAGATTTAGCATCAAGACCAAAAAGTGGTAACATATTTCAACAACTTGCAACATCAGCAAGGGAACCTTTTGCACAATTTCAAGCTAGAAAAGAAGCGTACAGATCAGAAGACGACAAACTATCATCAGCTTTAGCTGGAGACATTATGGAACAAATGGGTAAAGAAAAAATTGCAAAAATTGAAGGAGAGTATGATGTTGAAAAAGAAAAAGCAAAACCAGGAAAAGAATTTGACATGGGTCAAGGAGCAAAAATAGATCAACTTCGTAAAAAATCTTATGAAGATCAATTAACATTACAAAACGAAAGAGATGCAATATTAGCGATACCAGAAGAAGATAGAACACCTGAACAAATACAAAGACTTGAACAAATACAAAGAGCAGAACTTCCTGCTGTTCAAGGAACATTAAAAGATTTAGAAGGTGGTGAAAGTACATTATCTAAAATTAAAGCAGCTGGAATGTCGGAAAGATTTAATGATCAAGTAGATGATTTAATGGACAAAGACAACCCTGCTACAGGTGCAAAGTATACATTACAAGAAGCGTTTGCAGCTGTATTAAAAATATATGAATCTATGTTTGCTGGTTTTAAAGATGGTGGTAGAATAGGATTACAGATGGGTGGAGATGTTATGCCTGAAGCAATGACCATGGACCAAGGAACTACACAAGATAGCCCAGTACAAAATTTAAGTTTTGAAGAATTAAGATCTAGATTACCTAATAGTATTACAGATGATATTATAACTTTAATTGCAAATAGTGAACAAGCATTAGTTGACTTTGCAAACATACAAACACAACAAGATGTTAATGCATTCAACCAAAAATACGAAGTAAATTTGCAGATGCCAGCGGAGGCGTAAATGGCTTCTAACAATCCTTTTAAAATTAAACCAATAAAACCTCAAGAGGTTGATACAGATACTGTTGATTCAATTTTAAAAAAAAGATTTTCCTTAAAGAAAAAACCTAAAAAATTTACATGGAAAGGATTAATGCAATCTTTATCTGTATTAGAAACTAATCCATTTAGCCCAATAAAACTACGAAGAATTAAAGAATTAATGGAAGGCAGTGATGCTAAAGAAAAAGATTATATAGATACGTTTGAAGATTTAGAAAAAGCTTATTACTCTGGTAACCAAAAATTAGGTTATGCAATAGGTGATCTTGCAACAGCTGGTATAGATTTAACTGTAGGTAGATTATTTGATACTAATCTTAATGAAAAACTTACAGAAGTTTACGAAGAAAATAAAATGAAAGAACCAGAAACTTTAACAGGTAAAATAGTTGAAGTGTTAACACAGTATGGTGTGCCTAGTGGTGCAGGAGTTAAAATTACAAACAGACTTAGAAAACTATCATTAGTTAGAAAAGGAAAAGCAGCAAGCGCTGCAGCTATCGGAACAACTGCTACAAACATAGCATCTAAATCAGGCTACATGGCAAGTGTGTTTGGTATTACAGATTTTTTAGCTAGTGAACCAGGCAGAGGAAACATAGTTTTAAAAGAAGAAGATACAGAAGGGTTGTCAGGTCGTGATTTAGCGGCAGCAAGATTTAAAAATAGATTAAGGTTTGGCGCAGAAGGTGCAGCAATAGGAGTTGGATTTAGTTTGTTAGGTAAGCCTGCATCATTTGGATTAAAATATGGATTAATGAAACCTGCAGGTTTAGGTTTAAAATATGGTGTTAGCCCTGTTATATCTGGTGCTGCTTTTCTTTTAGCAAAAGCACCTCTTTTACCAACAGTATCAAAAGCACTTAAAAATGGAACACAATATAGTTTAGAAAAAATTATATCTCCAGTGCTTGTAGGTAAAGTTCCTATTAAAACACAACTACCTGACTTTGATAAATGGAGAATGTTTTCTGTAAACTCTGATGATCCGTTAAAGGCAAGATTAAAAAAATTAGATAATGTTTTATCTTGGTTTAGATCTGTTGGTAAAAATACAGCACAACAATTTACATTATCATCAAGAGCAGCAAGAGAAATAAAAGCAAGATCTAGAACCATAAAAAAATATTTAGAGTCTATTGAAAAGAAAACATATGACTTAGCTAAAGCAAATAAAGATTTATACAATACAAAAACTACATCACCTGCAAGTCAACAACATTATTTAGATCAAATATTAAGTTACTTACAGGGTAAAACAAAATTAGATCAATTGCCTAGTTTAGTGCAAGGTAGCGCTAAAAATTTAAATGCAGAACTATTAAAAATAAAAAAATCTTTTGCTGGCATGTTGCCTGAGGGTGAACTTAAAAAGTATATGTTAAAAAATATTAGCACATACATGCGTAAATCTTTTTCTGTATTTACAAATCCAACGTACAAACCAGATGAAAAAATATTTAATGGTGCTGTAGACTACATGGCTAATCTAGTAAAAAATAATAGAGATTTAAGAAAAGCAGCATTAGATGAACCTGCATTTAAATCTTTTAAACCCGAAGCAAGAATTAGAAAAAATGCAGAACAACTAGTTAAAAAAATATTACAGGATGGTAAAACTAATAATAGTGATCCATTAGAATTTTTAAAAAGAGTATCTAAAAAACAATTAAGATTAAAAGATGTTGTAAGAACTGGCGATGAAATGCCTGATGCAATTAAAAAATTATTAGGAGAAGAAAATAATTTAAAATCAGCAGTAATGACTACAACTTCGCATGCAATTACACAGGCAACAAACAAAAAATTAATGGATCGTATTGCTGCATTAGGTATTAAAGAAGGATGGTTATTTAAAGATGAAGCAAGAGCAAATGCAAGAGGTATATTAGATGCACAAAAAATAGGTAATGTACCCGGGTTAGGTTTTTTATCATCTAGACTATCAAAATTACATGCATCTAATGATATTGTGCAAGCGTTCAGAGGAACACCTGGTAAATTAGATGAACTTATACAAAGTAATGCATACAGAGCAATACTACAATTAAAAGTAGCAACACAGTTTGGTAAAACTGTATTATCTCCAGCAACACAAGTTAGAAACGTTACATCAGCAAGTTTATTTCCAGTAGCAAATGGACATATAGGGGGCAGAGCATCTGTTACTGAAGCATTTAAAATGACACTAGATGATATATTTGGTGCAGGAAAAGTTTTAGATGAAAAAAAATTAATTGATACTATTGAAGATAAAATTAGAAGAGGTGTTATAGATGAAAACATAGTGGCATCGGAACTTGGTGCCGTTCTAAAAGATATTAAAAAAGGATCTGTTAATTCTTTAGATGGTTTATACAATAAATTAACTAATGGTAAGTTTATGAAAGCTGCAACACGTGTTTATGCAGGTGGTGATAACTTATGGAAATGGTTTGGTGATGAATACATGCAGTCACAATTAAAATCTACATACAAAGATTTAAGAACTTTAAAAACATGGTTTAAAGAAGTGCAAGGACAAGACTTTATAGCAAGAGATTTGTTTAGTAATAAATTAAAAACATATGATGAAGCAATAAAAGAAGCTGCAGCTTGGTATTTGAGAAATACTTATCCAACATATAGTAAAGTGCCAGAAGCAATTAAAGCAATAAGAAAACTACCATTCGGTAACTTCGTATCTTTTCCTGCAGAAATGATGAGAACAACATTTAATATAATGAATATTGGTGCAAAGGAGATATCCTCAAGTAATCCTGCATTAAGACAAATAGGGTATAGAAGAATGATAGGTGCTTCTACAGTATTAGGTGGAGCTTCAACAGCAGCTCTTAACATAGCATCTGAGTTGTCTGGTGTTTCATTAGAAGAATTAGACGCGTACAAAAATTCATTTGCAGCAGATTGGAATAAAAATTCTATATTATTACCACTAGATAAATGGGAAAAAGGCGTTGGAAAAGCAATTAACTTTTCTTATTTTAGCCCATACGATGTTGTGCAAAAACCATTTGAAGCATTTATGAAAACATTACATGATGGTAAAAAAAGAACTAACAAAGATTGGGATGAGTTAACAATAAAAGCTTTTGCAGAATCACTTGGCGAAATATTTAGTTCATTTGTATCAGAGCCACTAGGTTATGAAAGAATTATTGACGTGTTACCAAGAGGATTTTTTGGTAGAGGTGGACAAAAAAAAGCAGGTGGATTTGTTTACTCTGAAGACACAGACTCTCTCAATGATAAAATAACTAAAAGTTTTGTGCATTTTTTACAAGGTATAGAACCAGGTGTTTCAACAACTGGTAGAAAAATAATTAAAGCTGCAGAAGGTGATTTAAAACCTGGTGGACAACCTTATAATTTAAGAGATGAAGCACTTGCATTATTTTCTGGTATTAGAATTATAAACGTTGATGCGCCTAGAAGTTTTAATTACAAAATGACTGATTTTAGAAGAAAAAAATTAGGTGTAACTAAAGCAGAAAAATTTTATAGTTTAACAAATTTTATAGATAGAGGTGGAGATAATTTAGTAGAGGAATTTGAAGACATACAAGAAGAAATGTACACGGTGCAACAAGATTTTTATAACGTAATACAAGATGCATTTAAAATGGGATTAAGAAAAAGTGATGTAAGAAAACAAATGAAACTTAGAGGTTTTAGTAATAAAGAAATATCTGCTTTGTTTAGAGGTAAGTTTATACCATTTAAACCATCTGAAGCTCTTATGAAAAAAAGAATTAGAGATGCTAAAAAAGCCTATCCAGATGAAATTGTTGATAGAAATTTTGTTTATCCAAAAAGAGATTTTAGAAAAGTTATGAGAAAATATAAAAACAAATCTTTAAAAGTAGAAGAGCAAGATGAAACATCAATATTAGATACAATAAAAGATGCTATAATACCACCAGCTGGTGCAGCAGAAATAACTCAACCAATTGTAAACGTAGATGATGATCAAACAACACAAGTTCCACCATTACCAAACACACCTATGCCAAACAGACAAATGGCAGCTCTACCAAGTATGCAAAAAAATATAAATACAGGGTTGACACGTACCGAGAGTGCATTACTATCACCGTCAGAACAAGTAATTGCAAGGAGAACTTAATGGCTAAGAATGCATTACAAAAAATTGAAGAACATGAAAAGCTTTGCAGGATTATGCAAAAGCAAACTCATGATAAGATACACAAGCTTGAGCGTCAAATTAATCGCATAGAAAGTATCTTATTAGTATCTACTGGTGCGTTGATTACCGGTATGGGATATGTTATATTTACACTAATCATAAAATAAAAAATCATGCAATTATCGAAACACTTTAAACTTGAAGAGATGACTAAGTCAATGACCGCAACACGTAAAAACATTGACAACTCACCAGGATCTGGAGATATAAAAAATTTAGAAAATGTGTGTTATGAAATATTAGAACCAACTCGTGCACACTTTGATAAACCAATTACAATTACCAGTGGCTATCGTAGTGAGGCGTTGTGTGAAGCGATTGGCAGCAAAAAGACGTCGCAACATGCAAAGGGCCAGGCGGTTGACTTTGAAATAGCAGGTGTACCAAATATTCAGATTGCTTACTGGCTACAAAACAACGTAGACTTTGACCAATTAATTTTAGAATTTTATAACCCAGATGATCCAGCAGGTGGCTGGGTACACGTTAGCTACAATGAATCAGGTGCTAACAGAAAACAAGTATTAACTTACGATGGAAAAAGCTACGAAAACGGACTTCCAGAGATGAAGTGGTCCGGCGGAAAAGTCGTATCTTAAAATTTCAGCGCGCTACGCGTATAGTCCTACTAAATCCATGACTTTATTTCTTCACCCAATACTTCACTAGCTATATTAATTTTCTTTCTTAAAGCTTTTACAATCTTTTCATCCACGGTATCATCGCAAATCAAATCAACATAAGTCACAGGCTTTTTTTGTCCAATCCTGTGTGCACGGTCTTCTGATTGTAAACGCTTTTCTAGGTCATATCCGTTAGAATAGTAAATTACGGTGTTTGCAGCCGTCAAAGTAATGCCATAGCCGCCCGTAGAAGGCGTTCCAACCATAAACCGACACCCAGGGTCAGACTGAAATTTCTTTATATTAGGTTGTCTCTCTTCTTGTGGTGTTAACCCATAATAATCAACAATAGAACCTTCTCCATATTTTTTTACTACATTTTTAATTATGTTTACAATGTCATATTGATAGTGGGCCCATATAATTGCTTTACCTTCTATTTCTTCTAATACATCCATCAACTCTCCTACTCTATTATTAGCAATAGCTTGAGTTGAGCCGTCGTCTGCAGTAAAATGACCACAAGTTATTTGATGTAGTCTCATAAGTTGAGTAAGAACGGTTATAGTAGATGTAACTTTACCATTTAACATGGCAATTGCTTGATCTTTCATTTGTTTATATAGCTTAAATTGGTCTGGACTCAATTTTATGTTTCTTTTCATGTAAATTTTATCTGGTAAATCTAGACAATCTTCTTTTAAAACTCTGTCAGAAAATGTTTTTACTGTTTCGGACAATTCACTAAGATTCTTAAACTTATCTACAATTTGTATTGACCTACCGTGCGCATGCATAGTTTTCATTTCTGCATATCTATTTCTAAATGCATAATATGAAGTAAAGTCCAATAACCACGGATCAAGGAACTCGCATTGACTATATAAATCAAGAGGATTTTTTGTAATAGGTGATCCTGTCATAATACGTCTATATTTAGCAATTTTACCAAGACCTATTATATTTTTAGTTCTTTTTGCAGATGGATTTTTTATAGTAGTAGACTCATCAACAGCCATTAAAGTTTTATGAGAGTTTAAAAATTTAGAAGCGTATTTTACGCCTTTATCTGTAGACAAAGCTTCAACATTCATAATTAAAATATGTAAATCTGTTTCTATTTCAAATATAGTTTTTAACTTTTCTTCGTATTTTTTATTTATGTTAGGTTGCCACAATACAGTCACATTTTCTATGTGCTGTGGTAAATGTGTTGGTAACTCTTGTTCATACCAAGTATTAATAACACCTTTTGGTGCAATAATTAAAGCACCATCTACTTTACCTTTATCGTAAAGCATAGCTAAATTATCTATCAATACTTTTGTTTTGCCTGTACCCATTTCCATAAAGTACGCAAAATTTTCTTTGTTCCATGACTTTTTTAATGCAGTCATTTGATGTGCATATGGTTTTGTTTTAAATTTATAATTCATAATTTTTCTTCTTTCTAGTTGACAATATAATCTTTAACACCTATATTGTCAAGCATGAAAGAAAATATAGTTTATGTCATACAAGAAATTCCAGGAACACAATCAGGTAATCCTAAAATTAATATTATGGGTGCATCTAATTATGGTAACTTAAAATTTTTACTTCCTGAATTTTCACAAATAATATTTTCTCCTGGTCCATTAATTTTTAAATTAAGAAAAAGTTTAAAAGATTTTAAATTAGGAGATTATTTATTGTTAACAGGAGATCCTGCAATTATAGGTGTTGCATGCTCTATAGTTTCTGATATTACAAATGGCAAATACAATCTATTGAAGTGGGATAAACAAGAAAGAAAATATTATCCTATAGAGATTAATTTATACGAGAAAGGAGAAATTAATGATTGATTTTGAAAAAGACCAACAAAACACAATGAAGAAGACTGATAATATTCAGTCACTTGCAGATCAAGTTGAAAAATTAGAAGCAATGCAACAACAATTTGAAATACAAGAAGAAGCATTAAAAGAAAAGAAAAAACAAATAGAACATTTATCTGGAGAAGTTATTCCAACTATGATGTCTGAGATGGGTTTATCACATCTTAAACTTATGGACGGATCTTCGGTAGATGTTAAACCGAATTACAGCGCAAGTATCTCTGTTGCAAACAAAGAGAAAGCGTTTAACTGGCTTCGTAACAATGGACTAGGAGATATAATCAAAAACGAGATACTCGTATCTTTTGGTCGCAACGAAGATAACAAGGCAGCTGATTATGCTGCTCTTGCAGAAGAGCGTGGGTTTCAACCGACACAAAAGTTGAAGGTAGAGCCCATGACTCTCAAAGCGTTAGTCCGTGAGCGTATTGAGGCAGGTAAAGAAATGCCAACGGAAATTTTCAACGTATTCGTTGGAAATAAAACAACAATAAAAAGGAAACAATAACGATGAATGAAGTAACATTGAAAAAAGAAAATGCAGTAGCTGTCAATATGTTTGAAGCTGATGCAGATAAAGGCTCTCAGAATATGACGCAAGAAGATCTTGCATTACCATTTCTGAAAGTGTTAGGACAACTATCTCCAGAAGTAAATAAGAGAGATGGGAAATATGTTGAAGGTGCAGAACCGGGCATGATTCTCAATACCGTTACAAATGAAATTTTTGACGGAACTAAAGGGATAGATGTAATACCTGCATTCTACGAAAGAAAATACGTAGAGTGGCAAGACAGGGGAGAAGGTAAAGGTTCACCAGTAGCAATTCATGATGCCAGTTCGGATATCATGAGTCAAACTACTCGGGATAAATCTTTTAAAGATCGTTTACCAAATGGTAACTACTTAGAGAATACTGCAAATCATTATGTAGTAGTTTTAGGTGAGTCACCACAAACAGCTTTAATATCTATGAAGGCTACTCAATTAAAGATTAGTCGTAAATGGAATTCCATTATGATGGGATTAAAGTTGAATGGTAAAAACGGTTTGTTTACACCGCCAACTTACAGCCATATTTATAATCTAAAGACTGTTCAAATGTCAAACGACAAAGGAACATGGTTTGGATGGGAAGTGTCTAAAGTTGGTCCGGTACAAGATCAAGGTGTTTATCAAGTTGCAAAATCTTTTGCTGACAAAGTTGGCAAAGGTGCAGTTGAAGTTAAACATGGATCTGACGAATCAAAATCTAATACACCATACTAATTCCTAGGGATCGGGCGGCGAAGGGAGACTAGAGTCGCCCGTCAATAAAATATGTTTAAAGAAATATTTAAAGGATTAGAACGAGCACATGGTTGCACTAAAGTAAGTGAGCCTGCAGAGAATGGTGTCAAATTAAAAGGACAATCATTTGTAGTGCGTCAACCAGTAACTGATGAACTTTGGAAAATGCATTTACAAGGAACACAAAGTTTAGGTATCATACCAATTAACGAAAACAATCAATGTGTATGGGGTTGTGTAGACATAGATTCATACGCAGGATTCGATCACAAAAAATTAATAGATAAAATAAAACAGTTTAAACTGCCTTTGGCTGTGTGTCGGTCAAAGAGTGGAGGAGCACATGTCTTTCTCTTCTCAACCGAATCGGTAGCAGCAGAAAGAATGAGAGACAAATTAACAGAAATAAAAACATTACTAGGATACGGCGGATCAGAAGTCTTTCCAAAACAAATTCAATTAAAATCATCAGACGACACAGGAAACTTTTTAAACTTACCATATTTTAATGGTGATAACACTACAAGATATGCATTTAAAGATGATGGTTCAGCTGCAACATTAGAAGAATTTTACACAATATATAACAATGTCAAACAGGCAGACATTACAAAAATAAAAATAGAAAGACCACAATCAGAATATTCTGATGCACCACCATGCATAGAACTTATGGCTATGAATAAAATACCAGAAGGTGGTCGTAATAATTCTATGTTTCATTTTGGTGTGTATGCAAAAAAGAAATGGCCAGCAGAGTGGAAAAGTAAAATGACTTTGTTTAATGCAACAGCATCAACAACACCATTAAGTGAGTCTGAAGTAGAAATAATTAAACGACAACATGATAAAAAAGAATGGGGTTACAAATGTAATGACACACCTATGTGTAATTTGTGTGATAAAAAACTATGTAGAGAAAGAAAGTTTGGTATAGGTGAAGAGATAGTATTTCCTGCATTGACCGACTTACAAAAAATTAAATTAGAAAAACCATACTACTATTTAAACGTAGATGGAGAGAGATTGCACCTAGAAAATGTAAAATTTTTAAAACAACAAAGTTTATTTCAAGAAGCATGTATGGAGCAGTTAGACTTTAAACCACCAACAGTAAAACCAAAAGATTGGGACATGATAATAAACCCACTAATGAAAAACCACGAACCAATAGATCCACCAGAAGGTGTGACTACGCAGGATCAATTACAAAACCATTTAGAAGAATTTTGTTTAGACAGACACGTAGGTTCTGATATTAAAGATTTAAAACGTGGTGGTGTATTAACAAAAGATGGTTATCATCATTTTATATTTGATAAATTTTACAATCAATTTTTAATTAGAAAACGTTGGGATGTACCATACTCACGTACAGCACAAATGTTAAAAGAAACATGCAACTGTGATGACAAGCGTGTTGGTAAAGAAAGAATATCTGTATTTGTAGTACAACAGTTTGATAAAAAAACAGATGAGTACACACAAAAAGTATTAAAAGAAGAGGCACCTTTTTGAGAACGATTGTATTAGGACCACCAGGAACGGGTAAGACTACAACTTTGTTAAACAAGGTTGATGACTATTTAAAAAATACAGATCCTGATAAAGTAGGATACTTTGCATTTACACAAAAAGCTGCATACGAAGCAAGAGACAGAGCAATAAAAAAATTTAATCTTACAGAAGATGACCTACCATATTTTAGAACTTTACACTCACTAGCATTTAGAAAACTTGGAATAAAAAGAGATCAAGTTATGCAACAAAGACATTACAGAGATTTAGGTAAAAAACTAGGTTTTCCTGTAACTTATGCAGACTATCAAGAAGATCAAGGTAGTGCATTTAATTCTGACAGTGAGTATTTACGTATTATACAACTAGCACAACTTAGAAACATTACACCAGAACAACAGTTTGATTTACACGAACACACACAAGATTTAGAACGAAGCACCTTAAAAATTATAGACAATGAATTAAGAAGATACAAAAAAGAATATAACTTAATAGATTTCAATGACATGATTACAGAGTTTACAAAATCAGATAAGTCACCAAAGTTTGATGTAGTATTTATTGATGAAGCACAAGATCTATCATTAATGCAATGGGACATGGCAAGAACTATTTGGAATAAAACAGAAGATTCTTTTATTGCAGGTGATGATGACCAAGCAATATACAAATGGGCTGGTGCAGATGTAGATTCTTTTATAGCTTTGAAAGGACAATACCTACCACTAACACAATCATTTAGAATACCGGCTAAAGTACACGGTGTAGCAATGAATATAATTAATAGAATTAGAAATAGAATAGATAAAACATGGCAACCAAAAACTGTACAAGGTAATTTACATAGACATTATAACGCTGACACAATTGATATGTCAAATGGTGAATGGTTAGTGTTAGCTAGAACTAAACATTTATTAAAAGATATAGAAGAGTCTTTGTATCAACGTGGACTTTACTACACATCTAAATATAGAAGAGGCACAGAAAAAGATTTACACGAAGCAGCTACAAATTGGGAACATCTAAGACAAGGACAGTTAGTAAATTTTAAACAAATAGAAAATATAGCTAAATACATGGGACCTAAACATTGGCACAAGAAAAAAATAAAAGGTATGGTTAAAGAATCTTTTTATGGAATAGACCAACTTGTAAGAGATTACGGTCTTCAAGTTAAAACAGTTTGGTACGAAGCATTTGATGATGCTGGACAAACTAAAGTAAATTACTTAAGAAAGATGAGAGCAAACGGAGAAAAATTAAATGAAGCACCACGTATAGAATTATCTACAATACATGGGGCTAAAGGTGGTGAATCACAAAATGTTGTTTTGTTAACTGACTTAACACAAAATACTATGAAAGGTTACGAAAGAGATCCGGATGATGAAAATAGATTATTTTATGTTGGTGCAACTAGAACAAAAGAAAATTTACACATAATAGAACCAAAAAAATATGAAAAAGGATACATGCTATGAGCGACATATATAAAAAACAAGTAGGTGGAACTCACTACAAATCTATGGTCATACAGCCATCAGAGTTTATAAACAAAAACAACTTGCCCTTTGCGGAGGGAAACGCTATAAAATATTTGTGTCGTCACAAACAGAAAAATCAGAAAGAAGACTTACTTAAAGCTAAACATTACATTGATATGGCAATCGATAGAGACTATCCAGAAAAACCAAAAGAAATAAAAAAAGAAAAACCAAACTCATGGGGAATAACAAATGCAGATACCACTATTTAAACCACAAACAGAATGGCTACCGCCAGAATCTTTTCCAGATTTATCTAAACACGATGAAATAGCAATTGACTTAGAAACAAAAGACACAGACCTAATTAAAATGGGATCTGGTTCTGTTGTTGGTAATGGTGACGTTGTAGGTGTTGCTGTTGCTGTTCAAGGTTGGTCTGGTTATTATCCAATAGCACACGAAGGTGGTGGCAACATGGATCGTAAAAAAGTTTTAAAATGGTTTCAAGACGTACTAAACCTACCCGCTATAAAAATATTCCATAACGCCATGTATGACGTGTGTTGGATACGAGCACTCGGTTTAAGTATTAACGGTAAAATTATTGACACGATGATTGCATCGGCCCTTGTTGATGAAAATCAAATGCGCTATGACTTAAACAATTGTGCTAAACGATACACTGGAAAAGGAAAAAATGAAACAGATTTATATCAAGCTGCAAAAGATTGGGGTGTTGACGCCAAGGCAGAAATGTATAAACTACCTGCCATTTATGTTGGCGCATACGCAGAAAAAGATGCAGAGATAACTTTAGGACTTTGGCAAGAACTTAAAAAAGAAATAGATCATCAAGATATAAATTCTATTATGGATATGGAAACAGAACTGTTTCCTTGTTTAGTTGATATGAGATTTAAAGGCGTGCGCGTAGACGTTCAAGCAGCTCATACATTAAAGAAAGAGTTATCATTACAAGAAGATAAGTTAATCCAAAAAATAAAAACAGAAACAGGAATAGACACTCAAATATGGGCTGCAAGATCAATTGCACAAGTTTTTGATAAATTAAAATTAGACTACGATAAAACTGAGAAAACATCTGCTCCTTCCTTTACTAAAAATTTTTTACAGAATCACCCCCACCCACTGGTGAAACTAATTGCCCAGGCCCGTGAAATCAACAAGGCCCATACCACGTTTATTGATACCATATTAAAACATTCACATAAAGGTAGAATTCATGCAGAAATCAATCAACTTAGATCAGATAATGGTGGAACGGTAACAGGCAGATTCAGCTATTCAAACCCAAATTTACAGCAAATACCAGCTAGGAACAAAGACCTTGGACCACGGATCAGGTCATTATTTATACCCGAGGAAGGCCATACATGGGGTTGTTTTGACTATTCTCAGCAAGAGCCTAGGTTGGTAGTGCATTATGCAGCTTTACAGAATCTTTATGGAGCCGGCGAAGTATTAGATGCGTATCACGAAGGTGATGCGGATTTTCATAGTATTGTAGCTGAGATGGCAGAGATACCTAGATCACAGGCTAAGACCATAAATCTTGGTCTGTTCTACGGTATGGGTAAAAATAAATTACAAGCTGAACTTGGTATTAGTAAAGATAAATCAGATAGTTTATTTAAACAATACCACAACAAAGTTCCGTTCGTAAAACAATTAATGGACAATGTAATGCAAAGAGCACAGGACTCTGGTAAAATAAGAACGTTGTTGGGTAGATTGTGTAGGTTTCATTTGTGGGAGCCTAATCAATTTGGGATTCATAAGGCCCTGCCTCATGATGCAGCGCTCAAGGAACACGGACCAGGGATTAAAAGAGCTTTTACTTACAAAGCATTAAATAAATTAATACAAGGTTCAGCAGCTGACATGACAAAAAGAGCTATGATAGAATTATATAAAGAAGGAATTATACCACATATACAAGTTCATGATGAGTTAGACATATCTGTTGATGGTAACGCAGATAAAATTGTTGAGATTATGGAGAATGCTGTTAATTTAGAGGTTCCTAATAAAGTTGATTATGAGTCTGGTCCTAATTGGGGAAGTATAAAATGAGGTTAAAATATGTCTTACTTAAATGCAAATATTCCTGTACAATACGCGCAAATAAAAAAGGAGTATTTGTATGACCTTAAAAAACATCATGGCGAAGTTGAAGACTGTATTGTCTTCGGTATTGCCTCAATCACTGGTAGACCAATTCTCTTCCATGCCATCATGGAAAACGGTGCTGTCTTTTATCGTTTACCCATATCAGCTTTTATTCAGCGTGGTTACAAGGCAGAAGAAGTTCCAATTAAAAGATTGGATGAATTGGAATTGTGGAATTGTTTTTCTTATTACCCTAGTGTTACTAGTTTTGATATTCTAGACGGACAAGCAGGTAAATACATTGGTAAAGATAAGAAATGGCACCATGGATCCTATCTTTTCACAGTTGACTTTGCACACCCAGAGAGTAATATAATAGACACTGATCATTCTGAGATCCCGCACGAACATAAGTGCGCACACATACTTGCGTTAGATGACGGCAACTATGCGGCACAGCCAAATAATAGAATAATATGGGATATACCATCTTTTACAGTAAAAGATGAGATACCTGATTGGAAGGTACAAACTTCTGAATGGAATGTAGAAGATACAGGACAGTGGAAAACTGAAGACACTGACAATTTCTTTTACGAAATAGAGGAAAAGAAAAATGATTAAAAAATGGATTAAATCAATAATTGAAAAATTTTTTGGTAGATTTTGTAAATGTGAAGAAGATGAACATATTACAATGTACACAGAAACACCTAAGTCTGACATTAAAGTTGTTTGTGAAAAACATCCAGACACATATAAAAAACAATGTCCGTCATGTAGGCAGGCTGTAAATGCCTAAATGTAAAAAATGTTATCACGATTGTCATTGTGATGGAGATTTACACTCAGACGAATATGGATTATGTGCGTGTGATAATTGCAGATGCAAAAGAACATACAAAATAGAAAAAGATCACGGCACAGATATGTCATACGAAAACGAGGTTAACATAAAATAATGGAGGGCAGTAAGATGAATTATTATTTTACAGGTATATTAATTATTTTAATATGTTTATTAGCATGGGTAGGTCCGGCTTATCCAGGCTCTACACAAACAAATACATCTGGATCTAACACAGCAATTGAAGGTGGATACACGTCAACTGCTACGACTACGTATCAGTCCGGTTCTGAATCTACATCTACAACTAACAATACTACAAACTCAGATATAAAATCTGCACCACCATCAGCATCTGCACCATCATATAATTCTATGACTCAAGATGTTTGCGCTGTTGGAGTTTCTGCAGGAATTCAAACATTTGGTATTGGAGTTAGTGGAGGTAAACATGTGATTGATGAAAATTGTGAAA